>Ga0214919_10001070_pt1 | contig 46078 bp, 37 predicted proteins | sample LL1503_MetaG_FD_177994 | JGI IMG/M metagenome (GOLD analysis project Ga0214919, IMG submission 177994) | Freshwater microbial communities from Lake Lanier, Atlanta, Georgia, United States - LL-1503 | ecosystem: Environmental > Aquatic > Freshwater > Lake | place: USA: Georgia | collected... | reverse complement strand
CAGACGTACCAGCAGAACCACTTGATCCTGAAGATCCTGAACTTCCACTTGAGCCAGACGTACCAGCAGAACCACTTGATCCTGAAGATCCTGAACTTCCACTTGAGCCAGACGTACCAGCAGAACCGCTAGATCCTGAAGATCCTGAACTTCCACTTGAGCCAGACGTACCAGCAGAACCGCTAGATCCTGATGAACCACTACTTCCACTTGAGCCAGACGTACCAGCAGAACCGCTAGATCCTGATGAACCACTACTTCCTGAGCTACCTGATGAACCACTTGATCCACTACTACCTGAACTACCACTTGTTCCAGCAGACCCTGAAGATCCACTACTTCCTGAACTTCCTGATGACCCACTCGTTCCAGCAGATCCACTTGATCCTGAACTACCACTTGATCCTGATGAGCCACTACTTCCTGAGCTACCTGAAGTACCAGCAGATCCTGATGAACCACTTGAACCAGAAGATCCTGATGAACCACTTGTTCCAGCAGATCCTGATGAACCACTTGTTCCAGCAGATCCTGATGAACCACTTGAACCAGAAGATCCTGATGAACCACTTGTTCCAGCAGATCCACTTGAACCTGAAGATCCACTTGAACCAGAAGATCCTGATGTACCAGCAGAACCACTTGAGCCTGAAGATCCACTACTTCCTGAACTACCTGATGAACCACTTGTACCAGCAGATCCACTTGAACCTGATGATCCTGAGCTTCCTGAACTACCACTTGTTCCAGCAGATCCTGAACTACCTGATGAACCACTTGTACCAGCAGATCCTGATGTACCAGCAGAGCCACTTGATCCGGATGAACCACTTGATCCTGAACTACCAGATGAGCCACTTGTACCAGCAGAGCCACTTGATCCGGATGAACCGGATGATCCTGAACTACCACTTGTTCCAGCAGATCCTGAACTTCCGCTTGATCCTGATGATCCTGAGCTACCACTAGAGCCGCTTGTACCAGCAGATCCTGAAGAGCCTGATGATCCACTTGAACCTGAGCTACCTGATGTTCCAGCAGACCCTGATGATCCACTTGAACCAGATGATCCTGAACTACCTGAAGTACCAGCAGAGCCTGATGATCCACTTGAACCTGAAGATCCTGAAGATCCGCTTGTTCCAGCAGATCCACTACTTCCTGAACTTCCTGATGAGCCACTTGATCCAGATGAACCACTACTTCCTGAACTACCTGATGTACCAGCAGATCCACTTGAGCCTGATGATCCTGAACTTCCTGATGATCCACTTGAACCAGAAGATCCTGAACTACCTGATGTTCCAGCAGAACCACTTGATCCTGATGAACCACTTGAGCCCGAACTACCCGATGATCCTGATGTACCAGCAGATCCTGAAGATCCACTTGTACCAGAAGATCCTGAACTACCTGATGAACCACTTGATCCTGAAGATCCTGATGTACCAGCAGAGCCACTTGATCCCGATGAACCGCTTGTTCCAGCAGATCCACTTGAACCTGATGAACCGCTTGTTCCAGCAGATCCACTTGATCCTGAGCTACCACTACTTCCTGAAGACCCTGATGTTCCTGATGAACCACTTGAGCCTGATGAGCCACTTGATCCTGAGGAGCCTGAAGTTCCAGCAGATCCTGATGAGCCTGAGCTACCTGAAGATCCACTTGTTCCAGCAGAACCTGATGATCCACTTGATCCTGATGTACCGGAAGAACCATCTCTACCGCTTGTTCCAGCAGAACCTGATGAACCGCTTGATCCAGATGAACCACTACTTCCTGAACTACCGGACGTACCTGAAGATCCACTTGATCCGGATGAGCCTGAGCTACCTGAAGATCCACTTGTTCCAGCAGATCCGGATGATCCGGATGAACCACTTGATCCTGAACTACCACTTGATCCTGATGTTCCAGCAGATCCTGATGTTCCAGCAGATCCTGATGTTCCAGCAGATCCTGATGTTCCAGCAGATCCTGATGTTCCAGCAGATCCTGATGTTCCAGCAGATCCTGATGTTCCAGCAGATCCAGATGATCCACTACTTCCTGAACTTCCTGAACTACCACTTGTTCCAGCAGATCCAGATGAACCACTTGATCCTGAGGAGCCTGATGTACCAGCTGATCCTGATGATCCGCTACTTCCTGAACTACCTGAAGATCCACTTGATCCTGATGATCCACTACTTCCTGAACTACCGGATGTTCCTGATGAGCCACTTGATCCTGATGAGCCACTTGATCCTGATGAGCCACTTGATCCTGATGAGCCACTTGATCCTGATGAGCCACTTGATCCTGAACTACCGGATGTACCAGCAGATCCCGATGAGCCAGAAGTGCCAGAAGAACCACTTGTTCCTGAAGATCCTCTAGTTCCACTTGATCCTGATGTACCACTAGATCCAGATGAACCTGAGCCACCAGATGTTAAAGTAAAAATTTTATTTGTACCATAATTACCTTGATATGTAAGAAGATAAGAAGATGATGGCGTTTGAAAAGGATAATAAGGATTACTAGTATCAAAACCATTTACAAAAACAGTAAAAGGCGTATCAGTTCCATTTGTTCTAAGTACTAACGCATTACCAGATGTTAAATAACCGTTTGGATCAGTAATAGAAACAGAATCACCTACTCCAATCTCATCAGTAAAAGGCAACATTATCTGACCAGCCGAAGCCATTGAAATACTATCAATGGTGTACTCATTATACAAGTAAGGATTTAAAGTATAATTAATACCAGACCATGTTAAACCGAATGCGTTTTTTGCTAATGCCATTTGTTATATATATTAATTTTAATAATTCTATTTTACTTTTTTCTTATTTATTTTTCTTATTTAATAAGGCCTTGGCATATTAGAATTACCCACATTATAAATAGCTAAACCAACAGCAGGAGCTGGATTTTGCCAAGCTCCATAACCACTTGACCATAAACTATCAGGAGACGGTCCACCCGAAACAACAGAACCACCTATATAAACGCTATCTTGTTTAGGATAAGCATACACAGTATGTTGTTTACCAACACATTGGAAGTAAACATTAGCTAAGAAAATTGATTGTGTATAAGTAGGATAACCCTGACCAGATGAATAAATAGCACCACCACCACCGGTACCATATTGTGATAAATATGTATTTTGAAGTCTTATTCTACCAACATCAGAAGTTCCTGTAACAAGATTGTTCTCATATATTAACCAACCATGTGTTGTACCAGCAGAAGGATAACTAGGTTGAGCTGTTGAGCTACTCATTTCAATTGTAGTATCTAATGTACTAAGATATCCTTGTGTAAACCAGATTACATTTTGATAAATACCATTAAAAGTAGGGGTAGTAAGTGATATAATAGAGTTATCTATATTAAGACTTGATTTTTGAGATGCTATTACAACACCATTACCAGTTCCTGTAAAGTTTGAAGCATTACTTGATGAAATTCTAATATCATGAATATTCAAGGCAAGATTATAAGCAGAAGCTTGACCAGAAGCACCAACTTTAAATACTCCAAAATTAGATGAAATATAATTAATAGATTTACCAGAACCACTTATATTAACACTAGCGGTACCACCATCATGATTAAACCAATAACCAACTGATCCAAGAGTAACATCTAAATTAGTATTAGGCTCAAAGAATAAAGAAATTGATTTATCAGTAGCATAAGTAACTGATTGAGTAGCTGTATAATTTCCTCTAAAAATATGAACTGTATAACCACCTGTAGGTTGTGACGAAGTACCAGCATAATTAATAGCAGCATTAATTGTTTGCCAAGGTTTTGTATAATCACCTATAACAGCTATTGAGTTATTACCTGAAGGATCTACAAATAATGTATATGAATACGGTGTTAACATCACAGAGGTACCAGAAGTACCTGCTGAACCACTTGTTCCTGATGAACCAGAAGTACCTGCTGAGCCACTTGTTCCAGATGAGCCACTTGTTCCAGATGATCCGCTTGTTCCAGATGAACCACGAGTGCCTGATGAACCACTACTTCCCGAAGAGCCGCTTGAGCCGCTTGTTCCGGATGATCCGCTTGAACCGGATGATCCACTACTTCCTGAACTTCCAGATGATCCACTACTTCCTGATGATCCGCTTGTTCCAGATGATCCACTTGATCCAGAAGAACCACTTGAGCCTGAGCTACCTGATGTACCGGCAGAGCCACTTGAACCGGATGAGCCACTTGATCCTGAACTTCCTGACGAACCGCTTGTTCCAGCAGACCCTGATGAACCTGAAGATCCACTTGATCCTGAACTTCCGCTTGTTCCAGATGATCCTGAAGAGCCTGAGCTACCACTTGATCCACTACTTCCTGAACTACCTGATGTACCCGATGATCCCGAAGTACCTGATGAGCCGCTTGTTCCTGAGCTACCTGATGTACCCGATGATCCCGAAGTACCTGATGAGCCACGAGTTCCTGATGATCCAGATGATCCTGAAGACCCACTACTACCTGATGTACCACTTGAACCACTTGATCCATCAATACCAGAGTAACCACTTGATCCTGAACTTCCACTTGATCCAGAGCTACCCGATGTACCGGATGAGCCACTTGTACCTGATGATCCACGAGTACCGGATGAACCACTTGATCCTGATGAGCCACTTGATCCGGATGAACCACTTGATCCGGATGAACCGCTTGTTCCTGATGATCCACTTGATCCTGAGCTACCGGATGAGCCAGATGAACCGGATGAGCCACTTGTTCCAGCAGACCCTGATGAGCCACTTGATCCTGAACTACCTGATGAACCGCTTGTTCCAGCAGAGCCTGAGCTACCGGATGAGCCAGATGAACCGGATGAGCCACTTGTTCCAGCAGACCCTGATGAGCCACTTGATCCTGAACTACCTGATGAACCGCTTGTTCCAGCAGAGCCTGAACTACCGGATGAGCCAGATGAACCGGATGAGCCACTTGTTCCAGCAGAACCAGATGATCCACTTGAGCCAGATGAACCGGATGAGCCACTTGATCCAGAAGATCCTGATGAACCGCTTGTACCGGATGAGCCACTTGTTCCAGCAGAGCCGGATGATCCTGAACTACCTGATGTTCCGGATGATCCACTTGTTCCAGATGATCCGCTTGTTCCTGATGAACCAGATGAACCGGATGAGCCACTTGATCCTGAACTTCCACTTGTTCCAGCAGATCCGGATGATCCACTACTTCCGGATGATCCAGAAGTTCCAGCAGATCCGGATGAGCCACTACTTCCTGAACTTCCTGATGTACCAGCAGAACCACTTGATCCCGAAGATCCTGATGATCCACTTGATCCGCTTGTTCCAGCAGATCCGGATGATCCCGAACTACCTGATGAACCACTTGAGCCAGATGATCCTGAACTACCTGATGAGCCACTTGTTCCAGCAGATCCACTTGATCCACTACTTCCTGAACTACCACTTGATCCAGATGATCCTGAACTACCACTTGTTCCAGCAGATCCTGAGCTACCACTTGATCCTGATGAACCACTTGATCCACTACTTCCTGAAGAACCTGAACTACCTGATGTTCCGGCAGATCCTGATGAACCTGAACTACCTGAAGATCCTGATGAACCACTTGTTCCAGCAGATCCTGATGTACCAGCAGATCCACTTGAACCACTACTTCCTGAGCTACCACTTGAACCAGAAGATCCTGATGTACCAGCAGATCCTGATGTACCAGCAGATCCTGATGTACCAGCAGATCCTGAAGATCCACTTGAACCAGAACTACCTGATGTACCAGCAGATCCTGAAGATCCACTTGAACCAGAACTACCTGATGTACCAGCAGATCCTGAAGATCCACTTGAACCAGAACTACCTGATGTACCAGCAGAACCTGAGCTACCTGATGTTCCAGAAGATCCGGAAGTTCCTGATGAGCCACTTGAGCCGGATGAACCTGAGCTACCTGAAGATCCTGATGAACCTGAACTACCGCTTGTACCAGCAGAGCCACTTGATCCTGAAGACCCTGAGGTACCACTACTTCCTGATGTACCAGCAGAACCACTTGATCCTGAACTACCACTAGATCCACTTGTTCCAGCAGATCCTGAAGATCCTGATGAGCCACTTGAGCCTGATGTGCCTGATGATCCAGATGATCCACTACTTCCTGAAGAGCCACTTGTACCAGCAGAGCCTGATGATCCTGATGAGCCACTTGAGCCAGACGAGCCACTTGATCCTGAAGACCCTGAGGTACCACTACTTCCTGATGTACCAGCAGATCCACTACTTCCCGATGAGCCACTTGAACCCGAACTACCTGATGTACCAGCAGATCCAGATGAACCACTACTTCCCGAAGATCCCGATGAACCTGATGTTCCGGCAGAGCCACTTGAACCCGATGATCCACTTGATCCTGAGCTACCACTTGTTCCAGCAGATCCACTAGATCCTGACGATCCACTACTACCTGAACTACCTGATGATCCCGAAGAACCCGAACTACCCGATGAACCGCTTGTTCCTGATGAACCACTTGTTCCAGCAGATCCACTAGATCCTGACGATCCACTACTACCTGATGTTCCAGCAGATCCACTTGATCCTGAGCTACCACTTGAACCTGAGGAGCCACTACTTCCTGATGAACCGCTTGTTCCAGCAGATCCTGAACTACCTGATGAGCCACTTGAGCCTGATGTTCCAGCAGATCCTGAAGATCCAGATGATCCACTACTTCCTGAACTACCTGATGTACCAGCAGATCCTGATGTTCCAGCAGAACCACTTGATCCTGATGAGCCCGAACTACCCGATGAGCCACTTGTTCCAGCAGAACCTGAAGATCCAGAAGATCCGCTTGTTCCAGCAGATCCGCTTGATCCTGATGATCCTGATGAACCACTTGATCCACTTGTTCCAGCAGAGCCTGAAGAACCTGATGTACCAGCAGAACCACTTGATCCACTACTACCAGATGATCCACTTGATCCACTACTACCAGATGAGCCACTTGTTCCAGCAGAACCTGATGATCCTGATGAACCACTACTTCCTGAACTACCGCTTGTCCCACTTGAGCCAGATGAGCCACTTGTTCCAGCAGATCCTGATGAGCCCGAAGATCCGCTTGTTCCAGCAGATCCTGATGAACCGCTTGAGCCTGATGATCCTGAACTACCACTTGTTCCAGCAGAACCACTTGATCCTGAAGATCCACTCGATCCAGATGTTCCAGCAGAACCACTACTTCCTGAACTTCCTGATGTACCAGCAGAACCTGAACTACCACTACTACCTGATGTTCCAGCAGATCCTGAAGATCCCGATGAGCCACTACTTCCTGAACTACCGGATGTTCCAGCAGATCCAGATGAGCCAGAAGATCCACTTGATCCTGATGATCCACTAGAACCAGATGAACCACTTGTTCCAGCAGATCCACTTGATCCTGATGATCCACTTGATCCAGATGAACCACTTGTTCCAGCAGATCCACTTGATCCAGATGATCCTGAACTTCCTGATGTACCAGCAGATCCACTTGATCCTGAACTTCCTGATGTACCGGCTGAGCCACTTGAGCCTGAGCTACCACTTGATCCAGATGTTCCAGCAGATCCAGATGAACCACTACTTCCTGAACTACCGGATGTTCCAGCAGATCCAGAAGATCCACTTGAGCCTGAGCTACCACTTGAGCCACTTGTACCAGCAGATCCTGAAGATCCTGAAGAACCTGAAGAACCTGATGTACCAGCAGATCCAGATGAACCACTTGATCCGGATGTTCCAGCAGATCCTGATGATCCGCTTGTTCCAGCAGAACCTGAGCTACCTGATGAGCCGCTTGATCCTGAACTACCGGATGTTCCACTTGATCCTGAACTTCCACTTGTTCCAGCAGATCCTGATGAACCTGATGAACCCGAAGATCCTGATGTTCCAGCAGAACCTGAACTACCAGATGATCCACTTGATCCGGATGAACCACTACTTCCGGAAGATCCTGATGTACCAGCAGAGCCGGATGTACCTGAAGAACCACTTGATCCTGAAGAACCACTTGATCCTGAAGAACCGCTTGATCCTGATGAACCGCTTGTTCCAGCAGAGCCACTTGTTCCAGCAGATCCTGAACTACCCGATGAGCCACTTGAGCCGGATGTACCAGCAGATCCTGAAGATCCAGATGATCCACTACTTCCTGAACTACCTGATGTACCAGCAGATCCTGAACTACCGGATGTTCCAGCAGAACCGGACGATCCACTACTTCCTGATGATCCACTTGTTCCAGCAGAACCGGACGATCCACTACTTCCTGAGCTACCTGATGTACCAGCAGATCCAGATGAACCCGAAGATCCTGATGATCCACTTGAGCCACTTGTTCCAGCAGAGCCTGAAGAACCTGATGTACCAGCAGAACCAGATGAGCCACTACTTCCTGAACTACCGCTTGATCCTGAAGAACCTGATGTACCAGCAGAACCACTTGATCCTGAACTACCGCTTGATCCTGAGCTACCTGATGTTCCAGCAGAACCTGATGATCCTGATGAGCCACTACTTCCTGAACTACCTGATGTTCCACTTGATCCTGAACTTCCGCTTGTTCCAGCAGAACCAGATGAACCCGAAGATCCTGATGTTCCAGCAGAACCAGATGAACCGCTTGATCCTGATGTACCAGCAGATCCTGAAGATCCACTACTTCCTGATGAACCACTTGAACCTGATGAACCACTAGAGCCAGATGAACCGCTTGTTCCAGCAGATCCAGATGAACCCGAAGATCCTGATGAGCCACTTGTTCCAGCAGAACCGGATGAGCCACTTGAGCCTGATGATCCTGAACTACCGCTTGTTCCAGCAGATCCAGATGAACCACTTGAGCCTGATGTACCACTACTTCCTGAGCTACCTGATGTACCACTACTTCCTGAGCTACCTGATGTACCAGCAGAACCAGATGAACCCGAAGATCCTGATGATCCACTACTTCCTGAACTACCTGATGTTCCAGCAGAACCTGAGCTACCTGATGAGCCACTTGAGCCAGATGAACCGCTTGTTCCAGCAGATCCACTTGATCCTGAAGATCCTGATGAACCTGATGAACCACTTGATCCAGATGTTCCAGCAGATCCTGAAGAACCGCTTGTTCCAGCAGATCCAGATGAGCCACTACTTCCTGAACTACCTGATGTTCCAGCAGATCCTGATGTACCAGCAGATCCAGATGTTCCAGCAGATCCAGATGTTCCAGCAGATCCAGATGTTCCAGCAGATCCAGATGAACCACTTGATCCACTTGATCCACTTGAACCACTTGATCCTGATGAACCACTTGATCCTGAAGATCCACTTGTTCCAGCAGATCCACTTGATCCTGATGAACCTGATGTACCAGCAGATCCTGATGTACCAGCAGATCCTGATGTACCAGCAGATCCTGATGTACCAGCAGATCCTGATGAACCACTTGAGCCTGAAGATCCACTTGTTCCAGCAGATCCACTTGATCCTGATGAACCTGAACTACCGGATGTTCCAGCAGATCCGGATGATCCACTCGAACCTGAAGATCCACTACTTCCAGAAGACCCTGATGTACCAGCAGATCCTGAACTTCCACTTGAACCGGATGTTCCAGCAGAACCTGATGAACCTGATGATCCTGAACTACCACTTGTTCCAGCTGAACCTGAAGAACCTGATGTGCCACTACTTCCCGAACTACCTGATGTACCAGATGATCCTGAAGAACCACTTGATCCTGAGCTACCTGATGAGCCACTTGTTCCTGATGATCCACTTGAACCTGATGTTCCAGCACTACCAGACGTACCAGCAGAACCACTTGATCCTGAACTACCAGATGTACCGGCAGAACCACTTGATCCGGATGAACCACTTGATCCGGATGAACCACTTGATCCGGATGAACCACTTGATCCTGAACTACCAGATGTACCGGCAGAACCACTTGATCCGGATGAACCACTTGATCCTGAACTACCTGATGTTCCAGCAGATCCAGATGAACCACTTGTTCCAGAAGATCCACTAGTACCGTCAACTCCACTAACACCTGATGATCCGCTTGATCCAGAGGTTCCGGATGATCCACTTGATCCAGAGGTTCCAGCAGATCCTGAACTACCGCTTGATCCGGATGATCCTGAACTACCAGAAGTACCACTTGAACCTGATGTTCCAGAAGATCCGGATGATCCTGAACTACCAGAAGTACCACTTGAACCTGATGTTCCAGAAGATCCGGATGATCCACTTGATCCACTTGATCCAGATGTACCGGATGAACCAGCAGAGCCTGATGAGCCACTTGTTCCTGAACTACCCGAAGTACCACTTGATCCGGATGTACCAGAAGATCCAGATGATCCACTTGAGCCTGATGTACCTGATGAACCAGATGTTCCAGCAGAGCCTGATGTACCAGAAGAACCTGATGTTCCACTTGATCCGGATGTACCAGAAGAACCAGCAGAGCCTGAAGATCCAACTACATAAAAATCTAAACAATAAGTATTACCTGGATTTGGATTAAATCCCACACCTGATAAATATGTAACACCAAATGTATGGTAGGACCCAGAGTCTGTATTGGAAGTTACTTGAAATAAGAAAGGACCACCAGATCCACTCAATTTAATCGTAGACCCTATTGAAATTGTATCTAAGTAAGAATCTAAATCAACAGAACCATTTGTATTATCACTGATATATAAAGTATTAGTGGTGTTTCCTAATCCAGAAGCACCGTTTGATATAATCCCACCCAAAGAAGGAGGATTAGAACTATCCCAATTCCAACAACCTACTGCCGCCGAAGCACCAGATGAACCACTTGTCCCTGAACTACCGGATGTACCACTTGATCCAGAAGATCCACTTGTTCCTGAAGATCCACTTGATCCTGAACTACCGGATGTACCACTTGATCCTGAACTACCGGATGTACCACTTGACCCAGAAGTACCTGATGAACCAGAAGTACCTGATGAACCAGAAGTACCGGCAGAACCACTTGTTCCAGAACTACCAGAAGTACCATTAACACCACCAAGTAACCAATTAGTACCATTACTTGTTACATAAATACTATCACTTTGAGATAAAGATTTAGTTAAAGAACCATCAATTGTTTGAGATGAAGTTGTATTAACAGTGATTACACCGGAACCACTATTTTTTACAATATAAATTTTACCGGCTATACCAACTGCTGTTGGGAGAGTTACATTAAAAGTGCCTGAACAATCAACGAAGTAATCGTCAGCTGTTACAGTATAAGCAGTTGTTGTTGAATAATAAGGGAAGGTTACACCTCCTAAAGATATAATACCACGTCTGGTGACGAATTCATTAGCCATCTATTTCATTTTTTTCTTTTTTCACTCTCCAAAAGAAAAGTCTAGGTAAATTAATTCACCTTATCTATATATAAAATTGTAAATACTCATTTTATATAAAGACCTTCTTTTTATTGAAAAAAGAAAAATAAAATTAAATAATTCTTATACCCGTATCTACAGACCATGTACCTGAAGTTACAACAGATTGAAGTGTTACATTACCTGTGATAATAGCAACATTAAACTCAATTGCTCTTGTAGAACCATTTAAGTCTGGAGTAGATGTGTCTGTAAAGGCAACATCAGATCCGTTCCAAGTACTCATAATAGTACCAGTTCTTCTTTGATTAGAAGCACCTGAAAGATGATAATCAAAATAAGCACCATTACCAGCAGAAGCAGTGAATGAAACTATAGAAGTTGTTCCAGTTGTAAGACCAGATGTACTGCTAGTATTAAGAACAATTGGGCCATTTAATGTTAATTGACCATCAGCTCTTAACTTTATAGTATCAGTACCTGTACCATTTTGTACGGTTAAAACATTATCAGTATCAACAGCAGATCCTCTTCTTAAATTAACAGGACCTAAAGTAGCATTTGTTAATATCTCTGGATTTGAGTTAGAGTTATCATAAGCACCTTGTAAGTTAGTTGTAGAAACACCACCAGCAGCACCACCTAATAATTCACCAAATTTAGAAACAGCTGTAAATTGAGCATTATTAATATCTGTTAAGTCAGTTGTTCCAGCTTTAATTGATATAAGACCAATAAGAATACCATTATCTCTATTATTAACATATTCTATAAAAGCCTCGGCTAAAATACCTGTAACAGCTTTTGGTAAAGTCGTATAATACTCTTGACCATATTGTACACGAATAACACCAGTTGGATATAAATAAACTCTTTGGTTAGTATATTTAGCTCCTGATATAGGAGTAAGAACACCATTCAAGTCATAATTATTTGGATCAATAGTTGTTGTATTAGTAAATCCAGATTGAGTACCTGCTTGAGTTCTGTATTGGAATGTAGTTGGTATTTGACCAGCAATAGCAACACTATCCGGATTTAACTGATCATTAACCCAGTTAATACCATTACCCCAAAGAGTACCACCATTCATTTGGAATGTTAAATTAGCACCATTTGTTCTAATAACAATACCTTGATTAACTAATTTAATTGGTGTCCATAAATCACGCAGTGCTGAATAAGGAGAAACATCGAAATCAACCGTATTATTAACATTCTGAATAATTGTTTTATCAGGGTGAACAACTTTACCTAAATAGATACTTTCTCTTCTTTGTTGAGGAGTTGGAAATATAGGTTGTAATATAATAGAAGCTGTTTTACTTAATAGAACATAAGTTGATGAATCTGAATTTAAGTAAGGAGTTGATAATCCAGTAGCTCCAGCAAATACAACGTGTGTAACATCTGGTGAAGTAGCATAAGCATAAGTATTATTAACAACCCAACCTTTAGCAGCGGAAATACTGAATGTTGTATTAGATATTCTTGTAAGTCCTGGACTGTATTCATAAACACCAGTTGAAGCAGCATTACCTTGTAAGATATTAATCTCTAATTCGGTTAAAGTAGCATTTAAGTGTTCATTGTTTATCTCAACTTGTAAAGTACCAAGTGTTGAACTATTATTAGTTACATAACCTACTTGGTTTGTTCTAGATGAATATTGTAAAGTTGATGAACCAACCACATATCCACCGGAAACAGTATCTGATAAGTAAAGAACATCACCAATAGAATAAGCCGAAAGATTAAGGTTTGATAAAACACCCTCAGCTAATATAATACCTTCACTTAAAGAAGGAATATCGATATATGCTAAACCAGCAACTTGTTGATTACCCAATCCTCCAGCATTAGCCAAAGTAATATCAGGTATTCCTGAAGAAGCCGATTGTATTTTAACAGCTGATCCTTTAGTTATAATTGATCCAGTATTATTATAAACTCTAATAAATCTTTTTGTTTGAGGATTCGCAACTAACCAGTTAGAACCATTAGACTCAATATTTAATGTGTCATAGAATGCTAAAGTAAAACTAGGCAAATTATCAATTAACTGAGAAGCTGTTGCCAGTACCGTAATAACACCAGTTCCTGTATTCTTAATCTCAAATGAACTACCAGTTATACCTACAGCTGTAGGCAAAGTAACAGTAAATGTACCATTAGCTTCAACATAATAATCTGTGTTTAAGATTGTATATGCTGATGTTACATATTTATAAGCTAAACTACTAAAACTTGTACCAGATGTACCAGCAGATCCAGATGTTCCTGATGATCCACTTGTACCTGATGATCCGGAAGTTCCTGATGATCCGGAAGTACCGGATGATCCACTTGTGCCGGATGATCCATCAACACCATTAATACCACTAACACCCGATGATCCAGATGATCCACTTGTACCAGATGATCCACTTAATCCACTTGTACCACTTGTTCCTGAACTACCGGATGTACCTGAACTACCACTTAATCCGGAAGTACCGGATGTACCAGAAGATCCACTTGTACCAGACGATCCACTTAATCCACTTGTACCACTAGACCCAGATGATCCGCTTGTACCCGATGATCCATCCGATCCATCAACCCCATTAATACCACTAACACCTGATGATCCACTTGATCCAGATGTGCCAGCAGATCCACTTGATCCACTTGTACCAGAAGATCCAGAAGATCCTGATGTGCCACTCGTACCGGATGTGCCAGCAGATCCACTTGATCCACTTGTACCGGATGTACCAGCAGATCCACTTGATCCAGAGGTACCGCTTGTTCCTGAAGTTCCTGATGTGCCACTTGTACCTGAAGATCCTGAACTACCACTTGTGCCAGATGTTCCTGATGATCCACTTGTACCACTTGTACCAGAAGATCCTGATGTGCCACTCGTACCGGATGATCCTGATGTGCCACTTGTACCGGATGTTCCTGAAGACCCATCAGCACCATCAACACCACTTAATCCACTTGATCCGCTTGTACCGGATGTACCACTTGATCCAGAAGATCCAGATGTGCCACTCGTACCAGAAGATCCTGAACTACCACTTGTGCCAGATGTTCCTGATGTGCCACTTGTACCACTTGTACCAGATGTTCCCGATGATCCACTTGTACCACTTGTTCCTGATGATCCATTTGATCCAGAGGTACCACTTGTACCAGAAGATCCACTTGATCCTGAGGTACCACTTGTACCAGAAGATCCACTTGATCCTGAGGTACCACTTGTACCGGAAGTTCCAGCAGATCCAGAGACACCGCTTGTACCGGAAGTTCCAGCATATCCTGAAGTTCCACTTGATCCTGATGTACCTGAAGTACCAGCGGAGCCACTTGTTCCACTTGTTCCAGCAGATCCTGAAGTTCCAGAAGACCCATCAGCACCATCAACACCACTTAAACCACTTGAGCCGGAAGTTCCGCTTGATCCTGAAGTGCCACTTGTGCCACTTGTGCCAGCAGATCCTGAGATTCCACTTGTACCTGAGGTTCCAGCAGATCCCGAGACACCACTTGTACCTGAGGTTCCAGCAGATCCCGAGACACCACTTGTTCCTGATGTACCGGATGTTCCTGATGAACCGCTTGTTCCTGAGGTACCAGCAGAACCACTTGATCCTGAGGTTCCACTTGTTCCTGAAACACCATCTAATCCACTAATACCAGAAGTACCACTTGATCCCGAACTACCACTTGTGCCGGATGTTCCTGATGTGCCACTTGTTCCAGCAGATCCTGAGACACCACTTGTACCGGATGTTCCCGAAGAGCCACTTGTTCCTGATGTTCCACTTGTTCCAGCAGATCCTGAGACACCACTTGTACCAGATGATCCACTAGATCCAGATGATCCACTAGATCCAGATGATCCATTAACACCACTTAAACCACTTGATCCAGAAGATCCTGAACTACCACTTGTACCAGATGTACCACTCGATCCACTTGTGCCACTTGTTCCGGATGTTCCTGATGTTCCTGATGTGCCACTTGTTCCAGCAGATCCAGAGACACCACTTGTACCGGAAGTCCCAGCGGAACCGCTTGTTCCTGATGTACCGGAAGTCCCAGCAGATCCAGAGACACCACTTGTACCGGAAGTCCCAGCGGAACCGCTTGTACCGGATGTACCGGAAGTACCGGAAGTTCCAGCAGATCCTGATATACCACTTGTACCGGATGTTCCACTTGTTCCAGCAGATCCTGAGACACCACTTGTTCCAGATGTACCACTTGTTCCAGCAGATCCTGAGATACCACTTGTACCGGATGTTCCCGAAGAGCCGCTTGTTCCAGCAGATCCGCTTATTCCAGAGGTGCCGCTTGTTCCTGAAACACCATCCAATCCACTAATACCACTTGTGCCGGATGAACCAGATGTACCGGATGAACCAGAAGTTCCACTTGTTCCAGCAGATCCAGAGACACCACTTGTACCACTTGTACCGGAAGTTCCAGCAGATCCTGATATACCACTTGTTCCAGATGTACCGGACGAACCAGAGGTTCCACTTGTACCGGAAGTTCCAGCAGATCCTGATATACCACTTGTTCCAGATGTACCAGAAGATCCTGAAGTTCCGGACGAACCATCAGATCCATCAACACCACTTAAACCACTTGATCCTGAAGTTCCGCTTGTTCCAGCAGATCCAGAGACACCACTTGTGCCGGATGTTCCGCTTGTTCCAGCAGATCCAGAGACACCACTTGTGCCGGATGTACCGGAAGATCCTGAGACACCACTTGTGCCGGATGTACCGGAAGATCCTGAGACACCACTTGTGCCGGATGTACCGGAAGATCCTGAGACACCACTTGTACCGGATGTTCCTGATGAACCTGAACTACCGCTTGTACCGGATGTTCCTGATGAACCTGAACTACCGCTTGTACCGGATGTTCCTGATGAACCTGAACTACCGCTTGTACCGGATGTTCCTGATGTACCGCTTGTACCGGATGTTCCTGACGATCCACTTGTACCTGATGTACCGGAAGATCCTGATGTGCCACTTGTTCCAGCAGATCCAGAGACACCACTTGTTCCTGAGGTTCCACTTGATCCAGAGGTACCGGATGTTCCTGACGATCCACTTGTGCCGGATGTTCCAGAAGAACCACTTGTTCCTGAGGTTCCACTTGTTCCAGCAGACCCGGATACACCACTTGTACCCGAAGTTCCAGAAGAGCCACTTGTTCCAGAAGATCCAGAGATACCACTTGTGCCGGATGTTCCAGAAGACCCATCAGCGCCATCAACGCCACTTAATCCACTTGATCCTGATGTACCACTTGTTCCAGAAGATCCTGAGACACCACTTGTTCCTGAAGTACCGGCAGATCCTGAGACACCACTTGTTCCAGAAGTACCACTTGTACCAGATGATCCACTAGATCCAGATGATCCATTAACACCACTTAAACCACTTGATCCAGAAGATCCTGAACTACCGCTTGTGCCGGATGTTCCAGAAGAACCGCTTGTACCACTTATTCCGGAAGTACCTGATGTACCACTTGTTCCAGCAGATCCAGAGACACCACTTGTTCCTGAAGTACCGGATGTACCAGAAGAGCCACTTGATCCTGATGTTCCACTTGTTCCAGCAGATCCAGAGACACCACTTGTTCCTGAAGTACCGGATGTACCAGAAGAGCCACTTGTACCGGATGATCCTGATGATCCATTAACACCACTTAAACCACTTGATCCAGAAGATCCAGAAGATCCTGAACTACCACTTGATCCGGATGTTCCACTTGTCCCAGCAGATCCTGAGATACCGCTTGTACCGGATGTTCCAGAAGAACCACTTGTACCGGATGTACCACTTGTTCCGGAAGACCCCGATACACCACTTGTACCCGATGTTCCACTTGTACCCGATGTTCCACTTGTTCCAGCAGATCCTGAGACACCACTTGTGCCGGATGTTCCAGAAGAACCGCTTGTTCCGGATGTTCCGCTTGTTCCAGCAGATCCTGATACACCACTTGTTCCTGATGTTCCTGATGAGCCGGATGTTCCACTTGTTCCGGAAGTTCCAGCAGATCCTGAGATGCCGGATGTTCCACTTGTTCCGGAAGTTCCAGCAGATCCACTTAATCCTGAGGTCCCACTTGATCCTGAAGAACCATTAACACCACTTAAACCACTTGATCCACTTGATCCTGAAGATCCGCTTGTACCTGAAGTTCCAGCAGATCCTGAAATACCACTTGTACCGGATGTACCGGATGTTCCAGCAGATCCTGAGATACCACTTGTTCCGGATGTTCCAGCAGATCCTGAGATACCACTTGTTCCAGATGAACTAGAACTAGCCACCCAAGATATTGTATATTCTTTTCCAGCGGTAAGTAAACCATCCGCAACTATAACACTTAATGAGTATTTAGCACTTGATGGAGTGCTCATATCTGATGATATATAATAAATACCTGAAACTGATGTATTATTTGGTTCAGTAATCTGTAATATAACTTCTAATCCAGATGATAGTAAACTACTTATTTCAGAAAGCCAATTAATACTATCTATAGCATTTGAGTTGTAGTGATCTAACTCAATATCATTTATAAGTTTAAGATTATTTTCAACAGAGCCAGCTCCATCAGTTGTTATAAAATAAGTAGTTGATATTGTAGTTGAATTATCCCAGTACCACCTAAGAGAATTCGAACCGTCATTTCCTGGAATTCCAATTACTCCTGAAGTACCTGATGATCCACTTGTTCCCGATGACCCAGAAGTTCCACTTGTTCCTGAAGTTCCAGCAGATCCTGAGCTACCAGCACCAGCAGGAATCCAAGCAAAATTACCATCTCCCGTATTAGAAAGAATATAACCAGCTGTGGCACCACCACTTAATCCAGTATTTAATGAAGAAGCTGTTAAACTATTAGGTAAAACATAAGCAGAATAAGTTACACCACTTTGTGTAAAACCAATTGTTGAACTATCAATAAATGAAAATGAGGCACCAGTAAGTGTGTAATTATTTAATCTTTGACCCACATATTGCCAAGCTATAATACGAGGACCACCAGTTGATGTACTTTGAATATAAGCTTGTTTGGAACCATTAGATGTAAGCTCAAAATTATCTTTGTTAAATGTAAATCCAAGTCCATTACTAGGATCTTTTGGTGTAAAACCAACATCAAATCTAATTAACCCTGAAAAATAATCAACATCATAATAAGCACTACCATATGAAATAGCAGTAGTGCCATTCTTTTGGTACATTTGTAACTCATATCCAAATGAAGGCGCACCATCTATATCAGGAACATCTGATGGATTTATTAAAGACTTAACCCAATCACTTGAAGGTATGAAACCATCAGCAGCAGGCAAAGGAGTACCAGTGTCAATAAACCAAGTTTGATAATTTGTATTAGTAAGTGGATATAAATACTCAGTGTTTGATGAACTACCTACCTGTCTAACAATAATATTATCTGAATATTGAGAAGCTGATGCCGTAGTAGGCGCATAAGGAATCGAATCCATCCAAACTTCGTTGGATCTGACATTATGAGCACTTTTATACTTTTCGTTACCAACAAGGTTTGTTGATTCCGTTAAGACTTTACCAAGCGAATGGTAGAAAGCAGCATTTATTTTTGAGTTTTGTAGGCTATTAGGCATAATCTATATATTTTATCCATTAAGTGATTAATTTGAATTATCATCAATTTAATTCATTATTATCGTGTATTGACTTTAATCTAATGGCAATTTTTTCAAATTGCTCTTTTGTAACATTCAGATTATAGTAAATATCACCTAATTGTATAGATAAAACATACATATCTTGACCGGTTCTTGGATCTACGAAAACTTTATTAATTTTTATATCAAACATTTTTTTAATTTATTTTTTAAGCAAAAGCTATATTTGTCATATTTAAATTCTTACCAGTAGCACTATTTTTATAACCTATAAATAACCAAACTTTTTTAATAACTGGACTCAAAGTACCTTTAGACCACTGTATATCCTTAGATGAAGCAGACTTATTAAGGTTGTATGTAATAGGAGCCTGTCTAGTAGCATAAGTAACCGGATTACCAGAAACAAATAGAAATTTATTTGGTGTTGTATTGGTACTTGAATCATCAAACCCAACAATAATAGCTAGATCACCAGTACCGGCAGTGCTATTAACACCATCATAATCTAAGTAAGACTCACTGAAATTACTATTAATAGTGAAAATTCCATTAGAGAAAGAAGTGGAATAAGCAGCATCTTTACCATAAGATGTTACATGCCATCTATAGTCATTTAATGTTAATGTGGTAGTTGTGCCTGTATTAATATTCGTATAAACAGTAAATGTCTTATTGGATCCAGATAAACTAGAATAATCAACAGAAGATGTCCAGTTTGTTCTAGGATAAAAAGCTGTAAAATTCGTCTGTGGATATATTACTCTTCCAAAAATATATTGTAACTCATCAGAAGGTAATGTAACATTAGAGGTGAAAGCCGAGCTTCCACTTGATATAACACCAGTCATTGATAATCTACTATTCTCACTATCTATTGGATTATTAGCATATGTAACAGAACTAGGTGAATAGGTATCAAATAACATAGTTCTGCTAACCGATTGACTTGAACCAACAGCACCATAATCGTAAATAGTACCTGTAACATAAGAAACAGCTGATGAACTTATTGTATTATTAGTTGAAAATCCTGGTACATATGTGCTACTAGTATTAACAGTCAACGTTCTTGAATATGTTAAACCGGATTTATTCCAATCTAAGGTCCAACCCGTAATGATAGCACCTACACCAGATTTAGTACCATCAGCATAACCAGCAAAACTTCCAGAAGTAGCTAGATTTGTACAAGCAAGTGTTATTTGATTAGTTGTTGGTATGGTAATATCATTTAATAAATCTATCTGAGAAGCCGTAAAAGCAAAAGTTGAATTAATAGCATAAAAAGCAACACCTGAATAATAAACTGTTGTAGCAGTTAATTCATCAAAATTAACACCACCTGATATTTTAGCACTTGATGATGAACCATCATTATCATAAAAAACAGGAGTAGTTTGTGTATATTCATAGACACCATATGCTGTATTACCAGCACCATCTCCATTATTGTGTCTAATCATCCAATTAAATCTTCCACCATTTGGAAACTCAGTACCTACATTAAGAGTAGCGTTAGCAGCAGACTTATATCTATCATTATCAGCAGAAAAGCTAGTTATATTAAGTGTTAGTCCACCTTGTGATGTGGATCCGATACCACTTATTACATGTCCAACTATAGATCTTAAAATGGAACCATCGTGATTGTATAAATATAGACTCATAGTAGTACCGGTATTATAACAAGCAAACTCGGACTCAGTAAATAATGTCAAACTTCCAGAAGAATTTGTTACATTTCTAGTAGTACTAGCAGTAAAGTCGGTCGTATTATTCCAAGTACCAGTACCATAATATCCATTATTACCAGGTGTGCTATTATAGCCATTTGTTGTTGGTATTGAAATATATCTAGAATAAGCACCTGAACCCAAAGATGGAGTGAAATAACCAACATAATTAGGAGCCGGTATCCAAACAGTAACAACAGGAGCAGGTCCAGTAACAGAAACACCAGTAGCAGTAGCACCAGCCAAAGTAGCATTAACAGGAACCGTAACATTACCTCCTCTAAATATCATAGTAGATACTGAGCTAAATGTTTCACCAGTAATATAATCAACAACATCTAAAGAAGTACCTCCACCGGCTTGTATCCATTGAAAATTACCATCACTAGTATTTGATAAAACATAACCAGCGGTAGCGCCACCACTACTTCCAGTGTTTAAATGAGAAGCTGTTAAACTACCTATATTAATAGAAGCAGATGCTGATAAACCACCAGGTATACTTTGTGTAGCAAATGAAATTGTATCTGTATTATGAAATTCAACCGATGAAGAAACTCCAGAAGTTCCGCTTGTACCAGAAGTACCGGATGTTCCAGCAGATCCGGAGACCCCACTTGTACCAGAAGTACCGGATGTTCCAGCAGATCCGGAGACCCCACTTGTACCTGAAGTACCGGATGTTCCAGCAGATCCGGAGACCCCACTTGTACCTGAAGTACCGGATGTTCCACTTGTTCCTGAAGTTCCACTTGTACCAGATGAACCAGAGGTTCCAGTTGAACCACCCGCACTAGCAGGAACCCAAGCAAAATTACCATCTCCTGTATTTGAAAGAACATAACCAGCAGTAGCACCACCACTTACTCCAGTATTTAACACCGAAGCTGTTAAACTACCATCTATTATATAAGCAGAATAAGTTATACCACTTTGTGTAAAGCCAATTGTTGGGCTATTAATGAATGAAAAAGACCCACCACCTGTAAAAGTATAGTTAGATAATCTTTGACCTACATATTGCCAAGCAACTGCTCTTGGACCACCAGTAGTTGTACTTTGAATATATGCTTTTCTTGTAGCGTCAGTAACCGGTAATATAGCCTGAAACGAAGCCTGACTAAATTGAAATCCTAAACCGCTTGTAGAACCATTATCAATTGGTGTCTTACCAACATCAAATCTAATTAAACCAGCAAAGTAATCAACATCATAATAAGCGGCCCCATAAGATATAAAAGTACCATCGTTTCTATAGATTCTAAACTGATAACCATCAGATGGAGCACCGGAAGAGTTTGGAACATCAGAAGGGTTTATTAATGGCTTAACCCACTCATTGGAAGGTAAGAAACCATCAACAACAGCACTTGGTGTACCCGTATCTAAGAACCAAGTTTGATAATTAGTTTGAGATAAAGGATATAGATATGCTTGTGAATCAAATTGATTCAGTGGGTCATTATAATTACCCGAAGCACTACCTATTTGTCTAACAACAACACCATCAGAATATAAGGAAGCAGAACCAAATATAGCATAAGGTATCTCATCCATCCAAACTTCGTTTGAACGGACATTATGAGCACTTTTATAATTTTCATTTCCAGGTGTGTTATTATATTCAGTTATAACTTTACCTAATGAGTGAAAAAAACCGGCTTTTCTTTGTAGATCTGAGTTTTGATTAGACATAGTTTATATATTATTCTAAAGGATCATTATTTTGTATAGATCTTAGCTTTTGATATATTATTTGAAATTGATCTTTATTAACAGGCATGCTATAGTAATTCTTATCTATCTGAATGCTTAATATATAAATATCTACTCCTGTATCAGGGTCCTTAAATTGTTTAACTATTTTTACATCTATCATTTTTTATTAATATTTTTTATGCGTAGAAACTTATATCTGTCATATATAAGTTTTTTCCTCTAGTAGTGTTTTTATATCCAACAAACAACCATATTCTATAAACAGTAACACCAATTGTACCCTTAGACCATTTTATTTGCTTAGGTGAACTATCTAAATTATTTGGATGTGTTTGTCTAGTTTCATATGTAGCTGGATCACCAGAAACAAATAAAAACTTATCAGGCTTCGAGTTAGAACCACTTGAGTCAATACCAACAAGTATAACCAAATCATTATTTCCAGGCGCTGAATTTGAAGTAAAACTATAATGTAAATCAGATTCTTGAAAGTTACCACTAAATTGGAAATAACCATTAGTAAAACTTGTAGTAAATGAAGGACCTTGGAAGTTAGCATCAGCACCATAAGAGGTAACATGCCATCTATAGTCATTAAATGATACGTTATTAGTTGTACCCGAACCACTTAAAGGACTAACATATACAGGAAATGTTTTATTAGAACCTGAAGAACTTGAATAATTAACTGAATTGGTCCAATTTATAGTAGGATAATAAGTTGTGAAATTTTCTTGTGGGTAAATAACTCTACCAAAAATATATTGTAATTCATCAGAAGGTAATGTGACATTTGAAACAAAAGCAGCATTACCATTACTTAAAACACTACCAGTTAATAATCTACTATTTTCACTATCTAAAGGATTATTATTATAATAAATAGTATCCGTTGGATCAGTGTCAAATAACATATTTTTATTACCTGAGTTATATGTAGAAGAGCTATAATCATATATTGTTGAACTTATATATGATGGATAAGAAGCACTAAGTGTATTATTGGTACCAAAACCTGGAACATAAACACCAGATGAGTTAACTGTACCAGTTCTTGAATAAGTAAGACCTGATTTATCCCAGGCTATTGTCCAACCAGTAATAGCAGTACCTGCGGCTTTCGTACCATTACTATGACCATCTAATGTGCCACTAATTGCCATATTATTACATAAAAAATCTATCTGTTTACTTGTAGGAAAAGTTATGTCATTTAATAAATTAACATCAGAAGCTGTTAATGCGAATGTAGAGCCGGTATCATAAAAAGCAACACCTGAATAATAAACAAGCGTTGGTGTTAATTCATCAAAATTAACAACACCTGATATATTAGAACTTGACGAAGAACCATCATTATCATAAAAAACTGGAGTAGTTTGTGTGTATTCATAAACACCATATGTTGTGTTACCAGCACCATCACCATTATTATGTACAACTTTCCAGTTAAATCTACCACCATTCGGAAACTCATTTCCAACATTAACAGTACCATTAGCCGCGGCTTTGTATCTATCATTATCAGCAGCAAAACTAGTTATATTAAGTGTTAGTCCACCTTGAGATGTAGCACCAGTACCATTTATAACGTAACCTACTATAGATCTTAAAATAGAACCATCATGATTATATAAATAAAGACTCATTGTGGTGCCTGTATTATAACAAGCAAACTCTGATTCTGAAAATAATTGTAAACTTCCGGAAGAATTTGTCACATTTCTAGTAGTACTAGCTGTAAAATTAGTAGCAGGATCCCAAGTACCGGTACCATAATATCCATTATTACCAGGTGTGCTATTATAACCATTTGTACTAGGAGCAGATATATATCTTGTATAAGCACCTGAACCCAAACTTGGGGTAAAATAACCAACATAATTAGGAGCCGGTATCCAAACAGTAACAACGGGAGCAGGTCCAGTAACAGTAACACCACTTGCCGTTCCAGATGGAGGAACACTAACAACACCACCTCTAAATATCATAGTTGACACCGAGCTAAATGTTTCACCGGTAATATAATCAACAACATCTAAGGAAGTACCAGGAGCCGGACCACCAGTAGAAAACATCGAAGTGTATTCAACTTTACCACCAGCACCTAAAACAAGGAAACTATAAGTAGGAGAAACTGTTGCTACATCAACATTATAAAGATAGACATAGCCATCAGCACCTACAGCAAAAGCGTCTAAACCACTATTACTGACGGCTCTAAACGGAGGTAAACCCTGTTGACCTGTTACAACTAAGCTAGTTTGTACATTATGAGACATTCCTTGTTTTTATTTTTTTATGATATTATAACAACTCTACCATTAGCAACAGCAACAGTTGACATAACCTCTATTGTATTTAAATCATACTTATGAACATTGACAGTAGCTGGAAATCCAGTATCTTCATCCCAAAAGTTAAATATTATAGCACTACTATTTAAATTATGAGCTATTGATTGGGTCGCATTTGCTCCAAATGAAAATGTAGCCGAATATTTAGTAACGCCTTGTTGCCAAGTAGCGACACCATTTGAATCAGATGTTAAAATATAACCATCATTAGCACCATTTGATAATAAAAGATTACTTGAAACTGAAAAAGTAGGAGCCGATATAGTAACTTGATTACCGTCATCATAAATAGATGAAGAAGCTGTTAACATATAAGAAGTTAACCATCTTGGAACATAATTTGTTTGACCTAAACCATTTATTTCGGCAAAATAAATATTTGAATAAGTACCATAATCATTAAATGATCCGGAATTCACATTTAAACTACCATTAGCGACAACTACATGACCATAATTATCTAAAACACCATCAAGTGTTAAATCACCATAAATCCAATATTGATTTGATGATGGTACTGTTACATTTTCTGTACTACCTATATAATATTTATTACTTAAACCTGAACCACCTCCACTACCAGGATTTAACAATTCAAACTCCGTACCATTATAAGTTATATAATATTGATAATTTGTAGTTAATTCAGCTGTAGTTATATGTGTTAATGAAGAACCATCAGTTTTTTTAACAACTCTTTCACCCAAAGAATCAATATCTAAAGAAACACTTGCTCCAACATTTGGTGAAGTAAAGTTAACTATGTATAAAGCATCTTGACTATAAGATGGTATTGTATTTGTACCTGAAGCGGTATAACCATGTCCATCTATTGTATAAGCATCTAAATGAATAACACTACCATTACCACCACCACCAGTAAATTCAATCCAGTTACTATTATCAGTTAGTAATGTAGAAGAATTATTATAAGATAATTGATATAATTTATCTTCATTTATAACGTAGCACATCATACCCCATTCTCTTCTAGCAGTAATAATAGCATCTCTGTCTGTACTAGCAGTTGCTCTATGTAACCCACCCATTATTTCATTAGCGTAAGCAGATGCTATTAAATCTAATGAGTCATTAGGTCTAATCGCTGCCGTTACAAGTGTACCAATATTTTGTGCCATATTATATTAATTTATATTTTTTCATTAGCTTATTATAAAACTAGCAATTGCTGAATTTTGTGCTGTATTGGAAATCCAAACATCATAATTTGTTGGATAACTATACATATTTGTATGTGATACAGCTGTTCCTATTTTAGTAAATGCTGTATTTGGTAAACCATTAATAGTAAATGCTGGTGTACCATATGATGAGGGCCAAGCAAATACTAAATATTGACCGGCTCCATTTATACCACTATAATTAGCGGCTCTTGATCCAGATAAGTTTTTACCTGATCCAACACCAGCACCATCAGCCCAAGCAGGTTGTGAACCAACAATAGACATACTTGGTAAAGCAAATGTTGGTGTTTTACCCCAATAAACTGCTGAACTCCAACTAACCGTAGTTTGAGCAGAAACGGTACTTGAACCATTAGGAATATCTGTAACTGTCATAAAAAATGTTGTATTTGTATTTTGTGTTGATGTACTAGATTTAGTACTAGATTGATTACCTGTACTATTAATTGTTGTAAGTGCTATAGATTCTTGATCGGGTCTACCAATACACACCGTAATAGCTGTTACATTTTTACTACCTTTAGTAGCTGACCAACTTAATGTAACGGCATTAGAACTACCAAACTCTCTTGTATTACCACCACTTAAAGAAGCAACAGGTGCTATATAAGGATATAATAAAGCATCCCACATTTCAGTCATTGTCTTAGCAGTGAAAGTACTTCCAGCCGGAATACCACCAATTGGATTAGGTGTAGGATTTGCGTTAGTATAAGTAGTAGAAGCAGATGCTGATTGACTAGCAACAGTCTGAACTTGAGAAATTCTTTGCCATAATGTATAAACAGAGTTTCTAACATTAACAGCGTCAATTAAATTACCACTATTATCAGGTAATTGTGTCAATAACTCAGGAAAAGTTGAATATTCATATGCTGAAGCACTACCGCCACTATAAGTACCTATTATCATTTAAATCTATCTATTTTTCTTATATATTAAATTCATTAAATCTTTATTTGATATTTAGAAAAAATATATCTATCTTTGTAATTCATAATTTAAAAATGAAAGAAGAACTGATTAAACTTATTGAAGAAAAGTCACCTGGTGCTAAACCACTATATCTTGTTATTCGTGGATCTCATGCTTATGGAACTAATGTTGAGACCTCAGATACTGATTATGCTGGTGTTTTTATTCAGTCTATGGATGATATTTTAGGAAATAAATATACTGAACAAATTAATGATGATACTAATGATACTGTAATCTATGAAGTTCGTAGATTTCTTGAACTATTAGGAAGTAATAATCCTACTGTTCTTGAACTTCTTAACACTCCAGAAGATTGTATTATCTATAAGGATCCTGCTTTTGATTTAATTTTAAATGATAAAGAAAAATTTATCACTAAAATTTGTGCTAAATCTTTTGGTGGTTATGCTAAACAACAAATTTCTAAAGCAAAAGGTCAGAATAAAAAACAAAACTGGGAAAAAGATAAAGTAACTCGTAAAGAAGTTCTTGATTTTGTTTATGTTATTGAAGGTGAAAAATCTATTCCTTGGAAAGTTTGGAATTCCGACGAAAGAGAATTTGAGGAAAAATTCATTGGAGTTGTTAATGTCCCAAATGCTAGAGATATTTATGCTGTTTATTACGACGGTCTTGCTAGAAATATGTTTTCTGAAAATGTTTCAGAATCAACTAGAAACACTTTAATTAAATTTCAAAAAGAATCCGGAAAACCGTTGGGATTTGGATATAAAGGTTTAGTTAAAACTGGAGAAGGTGTTAACTCAGCTGAGTCTAATCAACTAAGACTTTCTTCTATTCCAAAAAGTGAAGAGCCTATTTGCGTTATTACTTACAACAAAGATGGTTATACTCAACATTGTAATGATTATAAGTCTTATCAAACTTGGTTAGAACAAAGAAATGAATCTCGTTGGGTAGATGTTAAATCTCACGGTCAAAAAATTGATGGTAAGAATATGCTACATTGTAAGAGACTTATGGAAATGGCTAAAGAAATTGCTAAAGGTGAAGGTATAATTGTTCGTAGACCAAATGCTAAAGATTTGATTGCTATTAGAAAAGGTGAAGTTGATTTACAAACTTTAATTGATAGTGTAGAAAAAGAGATTATAGAAGTTGATAAACTTTTTGATAATTCTGAACTACCAGATAGTATAGATATTGAATTTATTAACAATTTAATAGTAAAAATTAGAAAACAAATATATAAACTATGATATTTAATTACTTATTATTTCTTTTTGCTGGTGTTTTTTTAGGCGGGTTATTGAAAAACTGGTCAAACAAACTATCTGAAAAGATAGCTCACAATAAATTAATTCTTGATAAAAACAAACAATTTAAACAAATCTTAGAAAAAGTTAATACAAAAAAATCTAGATTCAAAACTAGAGTAAATAACACTGTTTATATAGGTGTTAAATTGGAAGACTATGGTAGAGTTGATATTGTTTACTTTTTAGATAAAAAAGAAAATCAATTAAATATATTCAAAGGTGATAAATTGATAATGACTTCGGATTTAGTATTCGAAGAATTATTAAATGAGATAATGTCTTCTATAAATAGAGTTCATTATCATAGAATTGTTGATGTTGTTGAAATTTTAGGTTTAGTTTTTTATAGAGAAGATTTTGAAAGGTCATTCGGTGTTTCATTTCAAGAATTAAAAGAAAAATCTATGAACATGATGAAATCTATGAGTGAAGACCAATCTGATATTCAAAAGATAATTAATAAAAATAATACCAAATTAGATATTGATGATATCTTAGATAAAATTAATAAAGTAGGCATTGAAAATCTAACTGAAGAAGAAAAAGAATTTTTAAACAACTATAACAAATAATAAAATGAGTTATACTAAATTGAAAACTTTAAATTCTTTTATGATTGAGATTTATAATAGAATTTCAAAAGATAAACCATTCGATGATAAACTAAAGCCTTATAAAAAATCACAGATTGAAGAAGTTTTAGAATATTTTGAAGATAGAGAGGATTATGAGAAATGTCAGATAATATCTGATTTTATAAAAAAAAGATTCAATCACGTTACTAATTATTTAAAATAAAAAAAGGGAAGTTTTATCTTCCCTTTTTTTGTTATTATAATTTTATTATTTAAGTAAGGCATAATACTCATTGAAATGTTTAATACGATCATCTAAACCGATTGTACCACCATTTACTCTTTTTGTAACCGCAGTCACTGTAGCCGTATCAGAGCCTTTATCGCAAATTGACCATAATTTATTTGAATCAAAGAAGAAAGCCGCAGAAGCTAAAGGATATTTAGTAGCAACTAAATCTGGATTAGCGATTGTATCTTCGCCAATAAATTTAGCAAAGTTAGTATAGTTTGATTTACCAGTTAATTGAATATAACCTCTTCCTCTGAATTTGTAACCTTCTTTAGAAGCCTCATCACCATTACCCATTCTACCACCATAAACTCTAGAAGCAATCATTTCTGGTTTTTTCTCATATTGAGCCGCTGTTGTAGCATTGAAGTATTTACCAAATGTTCCAACTAAACCTTTTGCTGAATAATTTAAGTTTTCAGAAACTGCTTTGAATCCTCCACTTTCGTGACCGCATTGAGCCAAGAAATGAGCCAATCTTAATGGATTAGTAATATTGAATTTTGATGCTGTATCAGGTATTTGAGCAATAACCGCATCTGGAACGTGTCCTTTTAAATTTTCTAGTTTAAAACTACTTGGGGGTATAACAACATTAGAAACAGGAGCCGCCACAACTGGCGCTGTAGCACCACCGAACATTTTACTCCAAGTACCGTCTCCTACAAGACCATCAGCTGTTAACCCATTAGCTGTTTGCCAAGATTTAACTGCTTTTTCTGTACCAGGTCCGAAAGAACCATCTGCTGCTAAACCTAATTTTTCTTGAAGTTGTTTCACTTCATTTCCTTTAGATCCTACTTTTAGTAACATATATTTTATTTTATTTTGAGTTATATATTAGTAAGAAATATCAAAAAAATTATAATATTGTCTGTAAGTCAATAGAATCAGTTAATAATTATAATTATTATATTAGTGTTAAGAGATTATCATGATGTTACATGATTTAAGAAATCCAGATAAAATGATTGTTAAATTCATCTTTGAATTTGAAGCCGTTATCTAGACAATCACTGATAAGTTTTTTAGCCATCTCATCAGTTAAAATATTTTCAATTTTATTAACAAAAGCATCTTCTTTAATTAAATCAGAAAGTTCAATAGAAATATGTTGAGATAATTCTATTTTCTTTTTAGAAAGCTCATCATACATATGTTCAACCACATTTGTTAAAATAACGTCCATCTCTTCTTTAGAATAAATAACAACTTCCCAATCACTATTCTCCCAATCATTTAATTTGAATATGTGTTTATCAGAATCAACAATATCAATATCACCTAAGTTAGTATCAAAGTAATCAGCTAAAACTTTTTCCATTTTACCTGTTGCTTTTTCAATTCCTTTATAAAGACACTGTTTTAATGAATGAATTTTAAATTCTTCAGATTCGAACATTCTGAAAGATTCAAAAGTAATAACACCATCTTGCTCCATACTATCTCTATCTTCGATGATATCTTTTAGTATAACAGCCGCACCTTTAACATCTTTAAGTTTATTTCTTTCTAAGAATTTATTAAATCTTTCAGAACCAGGTTGTAAATATCTTTTAAGGTTAGAAGGTCTAATCTTATTCTTCTCAGTATATTCATCCACCAAATCATTAATCATTTGGTAATATCTATTAGCATCTTCTCTATTATTAATTGACATATTATTAATTATTTTCCAATCTCATTTTATTTAACTCATTCCATTCTTCTTCGTGTAATTCTTCAATTTCATTAGAATCACAATATTTACAACAATCACACTCTTCTTCTGACTTCCAAATGTTATCACATTCATCACAAGAATAGTGACAGCAATTAGAATTTTCTTCTGATTGAGTTAAATCATAGCTCTCAAACTTTTTTAGGTGTTTCATAAATATTTTGTATATTTGTACTCTTATATATTAAAAAAATATTTTCTAAAATATGAACAAAATTTAAAACAAAAGACATGATTTTCAATATATAATATCTGAATGAGTAAACAAATAATTTACAAAACTAAACAAACAATTTACAAAAAAACAAACAAACAAATAAAATGAAAAAAATCACGTTCATGCTTTTAGCATCAGCAACAATTTTCTTAGCTTCTTGTACAACTGGAGCAGAAAAAACAGAAACAACTACTACAGATTCTACAGCAGTATGCTGTGACTCTACAGCTACAATTTGTGACTCTACTTGCGTAGCAGTTGATACAGCTACCGTAGCTAAGTAATCAAAATGATACTTGTAAACAAAGGAGACTTATTAGGTCTCTTTTTTTATTTTAAACAAATTCATAATTAAATATAAAAACTATATGAGAATAGAATGTATGGATAATTTAGAATTTATGAAATCAATTGAAGATAATTCTGTTGATGTTATCTATTGTGATATTCTATATGGAACTGGTAGAAAATTCTCAGACTATCAAGATCTCAAACCAATTAAATCAGAAATTGAAGAACATTATATTCCTCGATTAAAAGAAATGTATCGAATATTAAAAGATACGGGTACAATTTATCTACAGATGGATACTAAAATTAATCATTGGATTCGTTGTATTATGGATGATATCTTTGGATATGACAATATGAGAAATGAAATCATTTGGTTTTATAATACCGCACCTCGAAAGAAATCAGACTTTGGAAAAAGACACGATATAATCTATCGTTATTCAAAAACAGATAATTATAAATTTAACCCAGTTAGAGAACCTTACTCTTTATCAGCACCAAGAGGATATGAAAAAGAAAAGTATTATCATCCAGAAGGTAAAGTAATCGGTGATGTTTGGCAAATGAATATTCTTGGACAAAATGATAAAAAAGAAAGAGTTGGTTATGATACACAAAAGCCAAAGTCTTTAATTGAAAGAATTATAATCTCATCTTCAGATGAGGGAGACTTAGTAGCCGATTTTTACCTTGGTAGTGGAACAACCGCTGTTGTTTGTAAAGAGTTGAATAGAAATTTTATTGGATGTGATATAAATCCTAATGCCATTGAAATAACTAAGTCAAGATTGTAAATTAGACAACTACAAATTAATATATAAGATATGAATTTGTCTCAATTAAAAGATTACTATAATAAGAAACCAGTTGAATTTGTTATCCGTGAAAACTATGAATTAGTTGAGGATAAAGAGTATGTTTCTAAATTTACTCTAAAGAATGTTAAAGACATTGCTAACATTCCAATCAACGAACCTATTAAGTATTCCGATCAAACAATGATTAAAGCCATTAAATATGGTATGATTTTTCTTATTAACTATAAAGGTGAAGAAGATAATCACTTTGCTGGTCATGAAAGAGCAATTTATCCAATGGTTTTAGGTCGTTCATCAAAAGGTAAAGTTCTTTTAAGAGGTTGGCACTTAAATGGTTGGTCTGTATCACAAAAAAGACATACTGAAAAAATATGGCGTTTATTTAGAGCCGATAGAATTCTTTCTATGACGTTCACTGGCTCATTTTATAGATTAGCTCCAGTTGGTTATAATATGAATGATAAAGGTATGAGAGGTGGTTATATTGCTAAAGCAGATTTTAATGAGATTAGAAGAAATCAACAAGCTTTAGTTACTCAAAATAAAATTCAAAATAGAGAAGAAGTTACTTTAGGTGATGAAGAAAGAAAATCAGTAACTATTCGAACTAAGAATACAGAGTCTGTTTTAGACTTAAATAATCCATTAGACAATGCTTATGTTAATAACATAAAGGATATAGCAACTGCTAAAGTATCGTTCTTAAAAAGCATCTATGGTAACAAATACATAGCAGTTTTAGGCGCACTTGGACAACCAGGAAACACAGTTAAAGTTTTAGATGATAAGGGTATTAATATTGGTGTTTATAAAGTATTAGATTCTACAACTGGTCAAGTTCTTAAAAATATTAAAAAGGTTAAAGGTAATGCCATTTACGACCTTTATTTATTTGACAAGAAAGTCTAATATTTTGGTTTATTATTTTAATATATAATTCAAACATATATTAATTTATGATTTTCAATTTTAACAAATTCATTAATGAAGAAATTAGCATTTCAAAATTAGATGATGCTACACTTAAAGACACTAAGCAACAGTTAATGTTTAGACTTGGCGAGTACCGTGCTTATATCTTAGCAAATATTGAATATAATTTTCTAACTAACAAAATAGAATATAAAAACTTTGATAGAATTGATATCAAAGTTATTATGAGAGAATTGATTAACGAATACACACAAGAGTTTGTTAATGAATTAAACATTGAAGCTTTTCTTAGAAAAGTTAATCAAATTTTAGATTTAAGAAAAAGAAATACTAAGAGAAAAGTTAGAGAAGCCTTTGATGAATACTATCAAACAATTGAAGATAGAATTAATCAAGTTAGAAATGCGGGTGCGCCTGTTGGTGTTGAAGAATTTGAAATTCCAGGTGGTGAAGGTTCAATTCTTCCAAGAAAACAATACGAGTCTGAAAAATATCAAATACAAGTTGAGTTGTTAAAACTACAAGAATGGGTTATTAAAAATAATAAAAGAGTAGCCATTGTATTTGAAGGCAGAGATTCTGCTGGCAAAGGTTCAACAATTAAAAGATTTACAGAATATCTTAATCCAAGAGGATTCAAAATTGTTGCTTTAGGTTTACCAACAGATGAGGAAAAACAAAATTGGTTTGGAAGATATGAAAAACACTTACCTAAACCAGGTGAAATAGTTTTCTTTGATAGAAGTTGGTATAATAGAGCTGTTGTAGAACCGGCTATGGGTTATTGTACAGAAGAACAATACACTGATTTTATGAATAAGGTTATTCCTTGGGAAGAAAAACTTATAAGTGATGGAGTTATTCTAATTAAGTTTTGGTTCTCTATTACACAAGAAAAACAAATCAAAAGATTTGAATTAAGACAACAAAGTCCTCTTAAATATTGGAAGTTTTCTCCTAATGATGCTAAAGTATTAGACAAATGGGAGATTATAGGTAATTTCAAAAATCAAATGTTTACAAAAACATCTAGTAATCAATCACCTTGGGTTATTATCAACTCAAATGATAAAAAGATTGGTAGATTAAATGCCATGAGATATGTAATTTCTCAAATTGACTATGATGATAAGAACAAAGAGATTGGAAAGTACTATCCAGAAGTGGTTACTATTTTAAAATAATATATTAATATATAAAAAAATTAAAAACTGAATATGAGTATTAAATCATTTAATTCATTTAATGAAGCAAAAGGTGAAAAATGGATCCAAGATGCTATCAAAAATCCAGGTGCTTTGAAAAAGTCATTGGGTAAAAAAGAAGGTGAGAAAATCTCTAAATCAGAGATTAACGCAGAATTATCTAAGCTAAAAGCTAAAGATAAAGACCCTAAGAAGCCAGGTGCTCAATTAGGCAAAAAAGATGCTACTAAGAAAAGAAGATTAGAGTTAGCTAAAACATTAAATTCATTAAAAGAACATAATGAAACATCTAATTATATGTTCTTTGGTAACTTAGCAACTATGAAAAGACTTATTGATGAGTTATTAACAATGGATGAGTCACAAATCGATGCTATCTTAAACGAACACGATTGGGCATCTGACCATATTTCAGTAGCAACTGAAAATTTAGAACAAGTATTTGACTTTTTAGCTGGTCATAATTCACCAGAACATGAAGAAGAACAAGAATTTGATAACAATGTAGAAGAATTTGGAAACGAAGAGGCTGAAGAAGAATTTACTTCTGAAGAACCTATCGCACAAGAAGAAGAATCGGAAGAAACTGAAGGTGGTATTAAAACTTTTCAAGACTTTCAATCTTAAAAAAATAATATAGGAGAATAAAAGATGAGTTACACAAGAGAACAAGTAGAAGCGGCTGTAAAGTCAAAAGGTTATGTTTGGTTTGAAGACGAGGCTAATAAAGGATTTGATGTTAATATTGTGGGTATCAGAAATTCAGCTACTGGGCAAGTAGTAACAAACGCATTTGACGACACTTTAACAATATCTTACAAAGAAAATGGAGCATGGAAATTCCATTCTTGGTCAGCTACAACAGACCCTGGTAAAAAAGGCGTTTTAGAATATCACAATGCTGCTGGTGTCGCTAGATTAGTAGAAGGTCAATATCGTGGTTCACACGGAATTGGTTTACACCAAGGAAAATATGAGGCTTTGAAGCAAGCTAAAAATGTAAAAGTTTATAGAGATGCTAATAAAGATTTAACTTACAATGAAGATAAAATTCAAGAGGGTATTTTTGGTATTAACATTCACAAAGCTGGTGCTGATTCAACTTATGTTGAAAACTGGTCTGAAGGGTGTCAAGTATTCAAAAAGTCTGCCGACTTTGATGCGTTTATGGTTATCTGTAATAAATCAAAAAACATTCACGGAAATTCATTTACTTATACATTAATTGAATCAACAGATATTAAGTAATTATTAAAATTATTAAAAATTAAACCTCTTAGAAATCTAAGAGGTTTTTTTATGTACTATAAACAAATACAATTTTATTTCATAAAAGTATTATGAAGGAAATTGATGAATTTTTACAATTTTTATTAGATCATGAATCTGATGAAAGAATCAGCTTCTCTAAAAAGATGAAATATGGTTATAGATATTATTATGTCAATTTCAATATTGATGAAAAGCCAGAAGATGATAATAAAAAAAATCAATCTTATCCACATTCTTTAAGAGGTTATAGAATTACCGATTCAATTGAAATAACGGTAGATAATAGAAATACTTGTATTGAATTAATATATGATAATAGTATGGAAAATATTATCATAGAAGATAAACAATTAGTAGATAAATGGAGCAAAATCTTAGAAGAATATATAAATAAGGATGTTTCTACAAGAGTAAAAGATATTATAGAAAATGCTTTGAGTTCTTGTTATAATAAGAGCTTACACAGAACATACCAAATGAAAAAAATATTACCAGAAGATGAATCTTTATAACCAAGACGAAATAGATAGAATAACAAAGGTTAAAGAAACTAATGATAAATTAGAAGAATTCTTTAATGATAAAAGAACCGAATGGAATAAAACGGTTGAGCCTCTTTTTAAAGTTTTAGCTGTTGATTTATCAAATCCTTCGAATTCTAGAGAGATTCTAAATGCTCAATCTTTGGCTTTAACACACAGACAACAAATTAATGAGCAAGTTAACTTTTTCTTAAATAAAAGAAGTAAAGAAACTACTAAGATTAAGAAATTAAGACAAGATAAGTTTGTATTCTATGCTACTGGATTTGGTATTAAAACAAATTTAGGTGAAAAAGGAATTCTTATCGATGGTCACCTAGCTGAAAATGACAGATGTATTGAATTAATCGAATCTTATATTGAATTTTTAAGAGATACTGTTAGAAATTTAGAGTCTTTAGGATTCTCAATTAAGAATATGATTGAGTTAATGAACTATCTAGGAAGATAATTATTTTAATTTCTTAACAATTTTAGCCTTGAAAAGTTGTTCAAGACCTAATCCACACTCTGAACAGTAACTATCGTCCATATCATCTATAATTTCTCCCTCACATCTATCACATATTTCACAGTCACCGGCAACTGAGTGTAAGAAATAACAATCCTTTGATGGTATATTAGATAGATCACCTAACTTCTTACTCAAGAAGCACATAGTATCTATGAATGGGTAGTTTTTGAAGTCACCATCTAATTTAACTTTAACCTCACCCATTAAAGATTTACCTTTATACATAAACTTAATATTATCATCAACATGACTGTTGTTTTTAAGTTTATAAAGGAATCCTTTTTCTTCAGCAAAGTTTTTGAATTTAATTACATCAGAATCAGCATTAGTATAAACTCTATCCATAAAGTATTTAGCTTCACAAGGAGATTCTTTTAACTTCCAAACTAATGATCGACCGTGAATTTTACCATCACCGTCAATTAAAACAAGCAATTGTACTTTCTTTGGATTTTCTGTATAAACTCTAAATGTACTTTTACCTTCATCCGCCATACAAGAACCACCTAAAGCTCCATGTGATGAATAATAATTTTTCATTTGATAATATTTGTGAATATCTTCACCATTAACTAATTTAAATTCTTTTGAAGTATCTACTTTAGAAGCTTTGTAAGCATTTACAAAATCTTCAAAATCTTTATCTTTTGGTTTGAAGTCTAATCTATCAGCAACTTCTTCTGAAGAACATAAAAGTCTAATAATTTTACCAATTTTAACCTCATTTCTACCAGATAATGTATAAGGTAGTGATGGATCATCATCAGCGTCCCAGTCATTTGGAACTTTATTTGACTGTAAAAAAGAAACCATATCATCTTTGTCTGTAGTATCAAAGTAATTCTGACGAACATATTTATCATCAAGCCATTGTTCATCTTCAATTACATTAATTATAGCAGATGATATCTCACCAACATTATTACTCTGAGTAGATAAACTTTTTAACTTAGCTAAAAAATCACCAGAAGTGTAAACACCATCGGATTCAAATGTTGAAAATAACTCTATTAATAATTTTTGGACAATAAAACCATTATACCTCTTTATCATATAAGTATATATTAAAATTTAACATACAAAAATGAATTTTCCTAAATTTCTTCTTAAAGAAGATTGGTACATTGAAACTAAATTACTTAGCCAAGTAACTAAAGAATTAGTATTTGAAAAAGGTCATGTATTTGAGTCTGAAAACGGCATCTATGATATAGTTTGGTCAGGTGGAAAAATGTCTTTAACTGAAAAAATGATGAAAGAAGCTCAAGATGAGGATAAAAATTCTATGTTTGAAGAGATTCCAGTTGAAGTAAAAGAAGAAGTTAAAATGACTGTTGAAGAAATTCCCGATTCAGAAGAGTATGCTGTTAAAAATTGGAGAATTCAATTAGATGTAAAAACAACAAGAGCAAAATTAAGAGAAGTTGAAAAAATTATCAATGAAATGGTGAAACCCATTTTATAATTTCGTATATTTGTAAATAAATCTATAATTAAAATGGATAAGTCATATACAATAGGAGCGTTAGTCGGAAGATTTCAAGTTCATGAACTTCACGAAGCTCACCACTACTTAATAGACCAAGTAGTTAAGAACCATAAAAAAGTAATTCTATTTCTTGGTGTACCTAAAGTAGTTGGTACTAAGAAAAATCCTTTAGATTTTGAATCTCGTAAGAAGATGGTTCAACATCATTATCCAGATATTGTTATTCTTGCTTTACCAGACTTTGGTGATGATAAAAGATGGTCACATGAATTAGATAAAAGAATTCGTGAAGTATATGCTGTAGGTGATGTTCTTATGTATGGTGGCAGAGATTCATTTATCCCTTATTATAAAAACGGTGGTGGTCAATTTGATTGCCAAGAGTTAGACCAATTCACTTTTGTATCTGGTACAGAAGTTAGAAAAATGGTTTCATCTGAAGTTAAAGACTCTGCTGATTTCAGAGCCGGAGTTATCTATCAGTCTTATAATCAATATCCTAAAGTTCATCCTTGTGTAGATATTGCGATTATGGAAAATGATAAAGTTCTTTTAGCTAAAAGACCTTACGAAGACGCTTGGAGATTTATTGGTGGATTTGCTAAACCAACAGATACAAGTTATGAACATACAGCTCGTAGAAAAGTAAGTGAAGATGTTGGTGGTAATTTAGAAATAACAAACTTGAAATATATTGGCAGTGTTCAAGTTCCGGATTGGAGATACCAAAGTGAAGAAGATAAAATTATGACTATCCTTTATAAAACAAGTAAAGGATGGGGTAGAATTGAACCATCTGATGATGTATCAGAATTGAAATGGTTTGATATTAAAGAACTTGAAAAAGTTGAAATTGTTAAAGAACACAAAGTTTTAATGACAATGTTTTTAGAAGACTTAAAAAAATAGACATATATGAACGTAAACACCTCTCCTGTTACTTATTCATCAATCGTTGAGATTGGAGAATTAGCGGCAAAATTAGAAAAAGAAACTGGTGACAAATATCTTAAACTTCATCGTGGAGTTATGGATGTCACAACAATTGATTTGAACTCATTTGCTCAAGGCATTGATTTCAATCAAAAGAAAATTCAACAATATGGCGGTAACGATGGTGATGCCGGACTTATTGATACTATAAAAGATAAATTTCATCTTAATGACCATTATGTAATGACTGTTCCGGGTGGAATGGCTACATTAGATGTTGTTATCAACTCACTATCAGATAAAACATTCTGGGTTCCTAAATATCATTGGGGTTCTTGGAATAAAATTCTTACCATTCATGGTAAAGATATCAAAACATTCAATGACTTTGATATTAAGAATGTAGATTTAAGTATCTATAATGATAATGGTAGATCATATGAACCAGTTGAAGGTGTCGTAATGTTATGTTATCCTTCAAATCCAACAGGATATGCTCCTAAATTTGAAGACTTAAAAGCATTTGCTGATGTTTGTAAAGAAAAAGGTCAAACTCTTATCTTAGACTTACCATATTATTACCTATTCAACGATATGTCTGATAAAATCTATGAACTTTATTCAGACAACGTAATTGTTATTTCTTCATTCTCTAAATCAGTTGGCTTATCAGGGTTGAGAATTGGTTATATTGCTACTAAGAATAAAGAATTATATGATACTATGAAGATTCGCTCTTTATATAAGTATAACTCTATCTCAACAGTTCCTCAAGAAATTATCAATCAACTTCTTACTTCTAATCAAGGTCAAACAGCATTTGATAATTATAGAATGAAAACTAAATCACAAATCACAAAGAATATTAAATATCTATCTGATAATGGTTTGTTATTTGATGAATATACAGATATTCCAACCGGACCATTTGCTATCATCAATAAAACATTTGATGAATTACTTTCTGCTAAAATCTCAAGTGTTCCTTTGAATAAATTTACATTCAAAAACACCGAAGAACATTTGAAAAACGTATCAAGAATTTCTGTATCAGTAGACCATAATTTATTTGTGGAATATTTTGATAGATTGATGAAAAAGTCGTAAATTTGTATAACAATAAATCCCTAATTTATGTATAATAATAACATTTTAACACTAACTGACAGTTATAAAACGTCACACTGGAAACAGTATCCGAAAGGAACATCAAAAGTTTACTCTTATCTTGAATCAAGAGGTGGTAAATTTGATAACACAATGTTCTATGGTTTACAATACTTTATCAAACAATATTTGTCTGGTCAAGTTGTAACCGAAGAAAAAATTCAAAGAGCTAAGAAATTCTGGGATGCTCACTTAGGACCTAACCACTTCAATGAAGCGGGTTGGAGACACATCTTAGACAAACACAACGGACATCTACCAGTTCGTATCAAAGCAGTTCCAGAAGGAACAGTAGTTAAAACAGGAAATGTTCTTGTTACAGTTGAAAACACTGACCCAGAAGTTCCTTGGTTAACTAACTTCTTAGAAAGTATCTTACTTCAAGTTTGGTATCCAACTACAGTTGGAACACTTTCAAGAGAAGTTAAGAAAAATCTTATCAGCTATCTTAAAAAAACAACATCTTACAACGAAGAAGAAATTAACGGAGTAGTAGCTTTCATGTTACATGATTTCGGCTTCCGAGGTGTAAGTTCTGTAGAATCATCTGGTTTAGGTGGATCTTCTCATATAATAAACTTTATGGGAACTGACACTGTATCAGCCATCTTGTTCGCTCAAGAGTTCTACAATACTGAGAATCCACTAGCGTTCTCAATTCCAGCTTCAGAGCACTCTACAATGACTTCTTGGGGCGAACCATTCGAAGTAAAAGCAATGGAGAATATGTTAGATTCTTATCCTACAGGCTTAGTTGCTTGTGTGTCTGACTCTTTCGATATCATCCGTGCTTGTAGAGATTATTGGGGAACAGCTTTAAGAGATAAAATCTTATCTCGTGATGGACGTTTAGTAATTCGTCCTGACTCAGGAGATCCAGTACAAACGCTAAAACAAATCTTTCATATTTTATGGGATAAGTTTGGTGGAACAACTAACGACAAAGGGTTCAAAGTTCTTGACCCACACGTTAGAGTAATCCAAGGCGATGGTGTGAATTTTGAATCAATTTCAGACATTTGTAATATGATGATTGAAGAAGGATTCTCAATTGAAAACATCGCATTTGGAATGGGTGGTGCTCTTCTACAAAAAGTAGATAGAGATACTCAGAAATTCGCCTTCAAATGCTCTTCTATCACTATCAATGGTGAAGAAGCCGAAGTTCGTAAAAATCCAATTGAGATTAACGAGAAAGGTGAAAGAGTACAATCTTTCAAAAAGTCAAAAGCTGGTCGTTTGAAATTAGTAAATGGTCAAACCGTTGAACATTCACACGATGAAGAATCAGACGAATTGGTTGAAGTATTCTTAAATGGTAAAGTCATGAAAGAATGGACGTTTGAGGAAGTTCGTGAACGAGCTCAAGTCGAAATTCAAATTGAAGAAATGGCTTAAAACTAAAAACCCTCTGATTTCTCAGAGGGTTTTTTATTTACATCAATCCACGATTGATTCTAAAATCTTTTTTATCATCTTCTTCCATTTCTATATGTTCAGTATTCTTTAATTGTTCAACTAAATTGTAAATTTGTTTACAAACTTCGGTTGATACTTTCATATACTTATCATTCATTTTCATATCACCACTGTAGCTCCCACCACCAGGGCTCATGCGAAAACCATATTTTACATGAAACTTAAATCCATCTACTATAAATGAATATCCACGAACTTCTGATATCAATAATTTAGCAATTCCTTCTGAATTACCTTTTAACGATTTTAATTCTTTAAGAATTTCTAAAGCAATATCTTCGTCTTTCCACCATGGATGGAATTTACGAACTGGTTTAGGAATTAAAAAAGCTTCAAATTTTTGTAAGTGTTTCATTATTTCTTTTTCTTTTTTCTTGCTTTTGCGGCTTTAGCCTTAGTCCATAAATCAGCATCGGCTTTTCTAGCACCACCAGCACCAGTGATAAATGAATTTACTCTACCCATTCCCCATTGATGTTGAGCTACACCTGGTCTATGACCGGCGTTCCAAGCTTGCATGCCTTTAGAAAAAACTTTTCTTAAAATTCCAAGAGGAATTCCAGATGCTTTTGATTTCTTTTTAAGAGAAGCAGTTACACCAGACTCTTTAGCTTCATCTAATGACTCACCACTATTTTTAAGCGAATAAATTATTTGCTTAACTTTATCTACATCAAAGTCTAATTCAACAGCAATTTCTTCAGCTGTTAAACCCTCATCTAATAAGTCTTTAACATCTTCCATATCAGCGTGTGTGAAGTCTTCAAATGTATAAGACTCAAATGTTTTTAAGTGTTTCATAGTTTTATTTATTTTTATGAGTCTGTAAATTTTTCCTTCATGAAGTTCATCAATTCAGAAAAATCACCAAAAGTGTAGGTATTTTTATTATCATAATTACCATATACGGTGCTTTGATCTTCTTCCAACTCAACTCTTATAGGATCTTCTTTCCAGAAAATTTTGAATTTTTCTCCACCACCTTCTTCCCAAGTAGACCATCCAAATTCAATATCTATTGAATCTGAATTTTGGTCAAATTCATAATTTATCCATGAGCTACTACCTTCACTAGATTGACTATCAAATTCTTTAGACAATTCATCTATAAAGTAAAACAATTCTAATAGGTTATTTTCAGAAAGACTTTCATTTTTTCCAAACATTCTTTGGTAAGCTTTTGTTGCTGCGGATTTTTTAGTTTTAACTCTTTTCCCTTCACCACCTTTACCACCGGTGTAATCAGCATCCCAGTCTTTTTTGTATTCCTTTTTACCTCTGAATGTATCAATTTCTTTTTTCATTTTACCTGGATTTTTAGTTAAATATTTTCCAGGAATTTTACGACCTTTATATCTTTGAGCCTTAACTCTCTCAGATATTCCTAAAATAGATTGAATATCCTTTTCAATGATTTCTAAACCTTCTTCAATAGATTCAACATTAGCTTGAAAGTCTATTTTATCACCAGCCGTTTTTGTAACATGTAAATCATCAATATCAAAATCATATTTGATAGACAAGTCACCAGTTGAGAAAGTAACAGTTAGTTCGTGGTCATTTTTATTCTCCCATTCATAGATAATATTATTACCATCAGTAGCACCATCAACTAAATCTTTTAGTTCAGCCATTTTAGCATCGATGAAGCTTTCACTTTCAACAAACTCTCTAATAAATTCATTCCATTTTTTAATCATACTTTATATATTAAAATCCAATAAACAAAATTGATATTTTAGAATATATCATGTAAGTAAATTATACCTTAAATATGGCAGATAAAGCAAAGTTCAAAATCAATAGTGATAAGTTTGTAGATTTTATTTCTAAACTAGATGATTTGACTAAGATTGAAGATACTATCAAGTTAAAAATTGATAATGATAATATATTAATGTATTCAATGATGAGTAGTGGTCAAACTATGTTGGCTTTCAAGAATTATTTAGTGAATACTAGAGATTATTTAGAATATGGTGATGACTTAGAATACTCTATTGATATCATTATTGCTAATGCTAAGAAGTTTGTAAAAAATCTTAACTTTATTAAAGATTCGGAGAAAATTACATTTGAAATTACTTACAAAGAATCACCAGATGATGATACTATTATGAATGGTCGTTCTTTACAAATTGTTGGTGGTAAATTAAAAGTAAACTGGATAGCTGGTGAACACTATGAGATGAGAGATATTAATAAAGGCGCTTTATCTCAAAGATTAAATCTTAAAAATAGAAAATGGTTCTTTAACATTAATAAATCTGAGTTCTCAGATGTTAAAAAATTATCAAGTATCAATTCAGAGAGAATTATTAATATTAGTGTTTTAAGTGGTAAAGTGACTTTATCAGAAAGAGCATCTTGGGAATTAGAAATCGAATCTATTGATGATGATAGAAGTGCTAGTTTAATGTTAAATAAGAAGTTTTTGAGTTGTATCAACGAAATGGATAATATTGAGTTCAGTATCTTTGAAACATTTATGTTAGTTCGAGATGAAAATTCAAATTTAATGTTAAGTTTTGAACAAGACTTTTCAGATGATTAATTAATTCCTTATATTTGTATAATGAATTCTAATTTTAAATACAAACTTCATATACATAAACCAGATATAAAGTTATTATATGATGAGGTTAACACTATTGACAGAACAATTAGAGGTGTTAGAGAAGTTAGAGTCTTGACAAAAGATTCTCAATTTATTATGATGGTTGATGAAAGATTTAATGAATTAGATTTTATTTATAACGATAAACCAAATGATCCATTTAATTACGTCAATCAATCTACTGAATACTTAAAACAAAAATACAATGAATTAAAGTCAACAGACTTTAGATATAAATCAGGTGATGGATATGAAGGTTCTAAGACAATACATTTAGAAAATTTCATAACTTATCTAAAATCAGAAAATAGAGAAACAATAATTAATAATATCTTATGTTAAATAGAAGAGATAGAACAGCTTTAAGAAGAAACAGAAGTGCGGTTTCTTGGTTATGTATTTTATTGGTTATATTAGCCGTTTGGATTAGAAACTTGTACAGTGATATAAGTTTTATCAGAACTGATTACGAAACCACAGTTGTGGAACTACAAGAAACTCAAAAAGAGTGTAATAAAAGAAAAAACACAATTGACTCACTTATTGCTGTTATCAATCATAAAGATACTTTAGTTGAAGTTATAAAACCTTATAAACCAACGGTTAGAAAAGATACAACTATTCACAGAGTTGACTCAATTAAACCTTTGAAAAAAGATACTAACTTTTTAAAAGATACTTTAAAGTAGATGTAAACTTTTTGTTGTATTATAATACAACTCATGATTTTTTACATGAAATACACTAGAAATAAGAACCGGCATAAAATAAATGCTGATGTTCGATTCCCCGAAGTAAGACTAGTTGGGTTTTACGATGAACCAAAATTAATAAGTTCATATGAAGCATCAAAACTAGCAGAAGCCGAAGAATTAGATTTAATTCTTATTAACGAAAATCAAAATCCTCCGGTCGTGAGGATTGAAGATTACAAAAAATTCCTTTACAACTTAGAAAAATCAGAAAAAGAGAAAAAAAGAAATTCTCTAAAGTCTGTTACTAAAGAAATTCAATTATCACCTGAAATATCAGATAATGATTTGAACACTAAAATCAAAAAGGGTTTAGAGTTCTTAGAAGAAGGAAACAAAATCAAATGTGTTTTACAACTAAAAGGTAGACAAAGAGCTAATCCTGAAAGAGGAGAATTAACAATGTTAAAATACGCTAAAGGAATAGATGAACTTGGTACACTTGAGTCAATGCCTAAGTTAGAAGGTGGTCGTTGGTTAATGATGATTAAACCATCTTCTAAGAAATAACAGACAAACTTTATAACAATTTTTACATATAATTTCTACTATGACAAAAGAGGAGAAATTAAAGAAAATAGAACTGTTAAAAAAACAGGCTTCTGATGTAAAGAAAGAAGTTGACTATTATAACGCACTACAACTTGCGTTAAAATTAGTACTTAACGGTTCCTATGGTGCGTTCGCCACCTCATACTTCATATTATATAATAATCACGTTGCTGGTACGATTACAGCCCAAGGTCGTGACTTAACCAGAACAATGGATAAAGTCAACGAAGACTATTGGTATAATCAATGGCATCTTGATCACGAATTACACTATAAACTTGGTGTTAAAAATG
>Ga0214919_10001069_pt1 | contig 46089 bp, 72 predicted proteins | sample LL1503_MetaG_FD_177994 | JGI IMG/M metagenome (GOLD analysis project Ga0214919, IMG submission 177994) | Freshwater microbial communities from Lake Lanier, Atlanta, Georgia, United States - LL-1503 | ecosystem: Environmental > Aquatic > Freshwater > Lake | place: USA: Georgia | collected... | reverse complement strand
ACAAATTTAGAACATGGACAGTGATAAACAAAGTAGAAATCACTTGGTTTTTAATCGGTTTGTTTATAGCATTCGGGCTTGATTCTTTAGCCACTGGCAGTTTAATTGGCGCTGGTGTTAATTTTGGTCTAGCTTGGATCAACTATCTATTAAGAAAGATCTAATATCAAAACCTAATCGTATCCTACGAAGGTAGGATATATATTAGTAACAGTTTTCACTGCACTTATCTATTGTCTAGCTCCTAGTGCGGTGACCTCAAAGCCCAGGTAGAAATACCCGGGCTTCTTTTTCAGGTTGCAATCCAATTCCATTGAAGGTATAATAATAGTATGTTAACCTATCCGCACGTCGAAGACTATTTGGAATACCTTGGTGGTTATGAAGTGGGCCTTACTGCTTTAATAACCCCGCACAGCGTGAATAGAATAAGCCTGGCTCGCTATGATATAGCCATAGTAAACAGCATGGCATCAACGACTGTGTTTGGCACAGCACTTACAGATAAACAAGCAGAACTAGCGGTTAAACTGGTATTAAAGTACCGTCGTCAGTTCGCCAAGATGGGTATAGATGTAGGTCCAGTTGAAGCACCTGTGTTCCGCATGGCTCCACGCAAGATGGATAGGACTCGAGCAGTTTGGTTAGATGGTGACCACATAGTAGTCAAGTTCCCCTATGACAATGACTTGATCAAAGAGCTACAAAACTTCAGAGAAGCCAGCCAAGGCCGAGCCTGGTATGATCGTGATAAAAAACTATGGAACTTGGCCATAACAGAATACAATGTCAATTGGATAGTGCCTTGGGCACAAGCTAAGGCCTTTGATCTAGATCATCAGGTGCAAGAGCTATTAGCTAAAGTATTAGAATGCGAACAGCAACTTTATGAGATCAAACTGGTCCAACAGGGTAGTGACTATATTATTACTAATGCATCAACGAGTTTAATCGAGTATATAGAAGCTCGTGGTGGTTTTGGTCGAGATAACCTGGTCAAGTTAATCGACTATGCTGGCTTATGTGGATACGATATAGATGATGAGATTAAAGACTACTGCATGGAACATTATCCTACTGCATTAGTAGCCATTGGTAGTAAGCACAGCATACACTTACCGCCAAGCCCCGCACACTTGAACATGATATTCGACTATGCTGAGATAACAGATCGTTATCCCATCTGCATTTATAATCCTACCCTGTTTGAAATAGATCTTAGTCGCTTTGAAGAAGAAGAGATTGTCAGATTTGACAGAAATGGTAAAACAAAGACTAGCGATTATGATCCGTATCGTGTTAAAGTAGTGTATGCTGGAAAGATACCGTCAACCTGGGACTTTCCTGTGCCGTTGATGGTCACAACATTTGAGATGATGTTTGGTGGACGTAAGATGGACTGGACACGTAGAGCAGAAAAGATCATCTACTATGGCGCAACACAAATAAGAGAATATGACTAATGGCACTAGCTAGACTGATAATTAAAGATGAAGTTAATGTAAAGATAGAAGGCCTAGACTTACATGAACGCAAAGAACTCAGCAATATGTTCAAGTATGAGATACCTGGTGCACGTTACTTGCCCGCAGTAAGATTAGGCAGATGGGATGGCAAGATAGCATTCTTCCAAATGGGTGGTAGCACCTATGTTAATCTATTACCAGAGATCATTCCGTATCTAGACAGTCAAGGATACCATTTAGAACTAGAAGATCTACGTGATTATAAAACACAGTATGACTTTGAAGAAGTGACTGAAGACACATTCAAACATATCATGTGGCCCGATAAACATCCTATGGCAGGGCAACCAATTGTCCTACGTGATTATCAAGTTGAGATCATTAACAAGTTCCTTGAGAATCCGCAATGTCTACAAGAAATTGCCACAGGTGCAGGTAAGACATTAATCACAGCCGCATTGAGTTATTGCTGTGAGCCACATGGTAGAACTATTGTCATTGTTCCAAACAAATCATTAGTTACACAAACAGAAGATGACTATAAGAACATGGGATTAGATGTTGGAGTCTACTTTGGAGACCGTAAAGAGTTTGGTAAGACACATACAATCTGCACTTGGCAAAGTTTGAATATCCTGCTCAAAGGATCACGTAACCACGAAGTAGATATCACCATAGGTGAGTTCCTACAGGATGTAGTCTGCGTCATGGTTGATGAAGTGCATATGGCCAAGGCAGATGCGCTTAAAACTCTGCTTACTGGTGTAATGGCACACGTACCTATCCGCTGGGGATTAACCGGCACAATACCTAAAGAAGACTATGAATTTGTCAGCCTAAAGTGTAGTATAGGTGACGTTATTGGCCGGTTAAGTGCCAGTGAATTACAAGAGCAGGGTGTATTAGCCAACTGCCATGTAAACGTCCTACAGTTAGTTGATCATGTAGAGTATAAAGATTATCAGAGTGAGTTACGATATCTATTAGAGACAGAAGCTCGATTGGATTATATCGCCAAGTTGGTAGAGTCGATCCGTAAGTCAGGTAATACCTTGGTCCTAGTAGATCGTATAGCACCAGGTAGGGCATTAATAGAAAAGATTAAAGATGCAGTATTCGTGTCAGGAGGCACTAAAGCAGATGATAGAAAAGAACAATATGACGACATTGCGACGATGGACGATAAGGTTATTGTCGCCACTTATGGGGTTGCTGCTGTTGGTATCAATATTCCTCGTGTTTTTAACCTTGTGCTTATTGAGCCCGGTAAGAGCTTTGTTAGGGTCATCCAAAGTATCGGGCGTGGCATCCGTAAAGCGGAAGATAAAGACTTCGTCCAAATCTGGGACATAACCAGCACCTGCAAGTTTGCCAAAAGGCACTTAACCAAAAGAAAGCAATTTTACAAGGAGGCTAACTACCCATTCGTTGTTGAAAAGACCGATTGGCAGTAATTTATGTATATACTAACCCTAGAAAACACCGCGTATGAGATGAATGAGATTCCAGATGAAGTCGAGGATCTACGTTTCGCTATATTAGACAATAGTGATCCAAAGAATCCAGACTACTTCTTTATACCATTAATCTTTTTAGAAAGTTTTAACAGCCCGGCGTTGGTATTACGCATTGGTGGTAATCTAGTTAAGATGCCTGTGGATTGGCAGATACTTATCGGCGAACCGGACTTTGGTGACCTAGAAGTTATTCCACTAACATCAATTAACGATCGTGGATTCAGCGTGTTCTGTTTTAATCCTTTAGACAGTTTTAAACCAGAGTTCCATCCAATTGAGATCGTAGACATCTATCAAGATGTTAAATGGTATTTCCCAAAACTACGCCCAGGACAGATGTTGGCAGTGCCAATCAATGACGGAGCACATCCACTGTGTGCTTATTTCGTTAAAGATATCAGTCGACAAAGCGAAGTGGTTGACTACGGTAAAATATGGTAAGAAAGGTGTTAACGATGTGGAGACTTTGGGCTAAAGCTCTTGGGCAAAAAGAAGGTATCACGGATAGTGAAGCAGATGTTGTTGCGGCGATCAGGACAGCGATAGTAGCACTATATATCGTTACTAACCTGTTTATCATAGCTGGTATTTTGAGGCATTGGAATGGGTAACCTAAAACCAGACACAACTTATATCTACGAAAGTCCCGATGGTGGATTAACTACCTACGCTCGTGAGTTTGGCGCACCACCAGAATCTCGCATAATGATCGGGCAAAGCTGGCAGGCTAAAGAATTGGTTGAACAACGTATGTGGACGGATATCTACAAGCACAGAAATCGAAATACTGCTTTACAACATGCGGTGGAAGAATGTATAATTATATATAAGCTCTCCGAGGATTATACAGATGGCATTTAACGCAGACCAATTTAAGAAGAAAAAGAAACGAGCCGTGGATCCAAATGCTCCACCACGCCCAAACTTGCTTAGCCAAGATAAAAAACTACGTGAGACCACTGAAGCATTTGGTAAGCTACACGACCTAGTGGCCAAACAACAGGCTGCTTTGGATGACCTACAATCTAAATACAACCGTATGCAACAGAGTGTAGATCAATTGATTAATTACCTAAGAAAGAATAAATGAGTTCAAGTTTAGAAATCAAATATGAGATGCAGGCATTTGATCGCAAAGATCGTGCTTACTATGACAATTTTACAGATGAAGATCGAAAGAAGTTTTCAACTTATCTTATGCTGAAATATGGGGCTAACGTCGGCGGCAATAAAGATCTACAGGCCTACTATCTAATGGCCACAAATGAACGTGTAAACAAACATTTCTTTGAGCTGGGCAGTAAACATACTAAACTACAATGGCTTACCTGCACCACAGTCAGTCCACAGATGGGCGCACAGTTCCACTATTGGCTTAATGCTAAAAAGAAAGAGGGAGATAACAAAAGCCAAAAGTTCTTGGCCAAGTTATATCCTAATATGAAATCTGATGAAATAGACCTAATGGCAAAAATCAATGATAAACGAGATATTGCAGACATGGCACGAAACCTCGGACTTGATGACAAATCAATTAAAGCCGAGCTATAAGTGCCGATATTGTAGTAAAGAGTTCCGCAAGGAGTCGACCCTGGCCGCGCATCTTTGCGAAGAAAAACGTCGCTGGCAGGAAGAAAAAGAAACTGGTGTGCAGTTTGGACTTCAAGCATATCTACGCTTCTATGAACTAACACAGGGTTCGGCAAAGATGAAGTCATACACAGACTTTGTTGCCAGTCCTTATTATCGTGCGTTCGTTAAGTTTGGTCGACATATGGTAGGTATACGTGCTGTTAATCCTAAGATGTTTATTGACTGGGTGATCAAAGAAAATAAAAAACTTGATCATTGGTGCCATGAGCGAGTTTATTTAGAATATCTAAAACAGTATATGCGTAAGGAAGCAGTCCAAGATGCACTTGAACGTGCCCTAAAGGAGATGCAGGATTATGCAGACGAACATGGAGAGTTTAAAAATGGATTTAGTGATTATTTTAGGTTTGGCAATCCTAATAGGATTTGTCATCACATCGCTAATGGTAGGGTTAGTCCTTGGATTGTTTATAATTGTGATTCCGGTGTTGACTTTCTTGATGCTCTTAACGATGATCAAATTGGTCTTATTCTTCCTTGGATAGATCCAGAATATTGGCAACGAAAATTTAAAGACTATGTGGCGGACACTGAATGGGTGAAACAAATATTGAAGGAGGCGAACTTATGATCGCTGATGAATTACGAGAGTTATTTGATGAAATAAAAAGTGAAATAATGTTAGTGCGCACAGACATAACCTTGCTCAATCATGATCTAATGCAGATCAGGGAACAATTAGATCGTATCGAGAATACTGCTAATAGACAACCCCAAGAAAGCATAGGTATAGCACCAGGCACTCCGCCACCAGACTTCCTACCACCGGAGATGATGTGAAGTTCCAATCAGACATTGACATAGACTTTGCTGATCGTCAACAGGTATTAGACTTGTTAAACGTCACACCAGCTAGCATCATACGTGATGGGAAGTCGGTCAAGCACAATACAGGAGTATACGCTACAGATATACCTGTGGATCCATTCTCAGGATCTGCTAGTTTGGATTATCAAGCGGCAGAAGATCGTGGTTATATGAAGTTAGACTTGCTGAACGTCCATGTTTATAAACAGGTTAAGAGTGAAGAACACTTAGTCAAACTCATGCAAGAACCAGATTGGACCAAGTTATATGATAGTTCAATATGTGCGCAGTTAATCCACATCAACAATCACTACGATACACTATTAAAAATGCCAGAGCCTGTGGATACTATTCCTAGACTGGCCATGTTCCTAGCCGTGATTAGACCCGCAAAGCGGCACTTAATAGGTAAGACTTGGAAGGAAGTTGCTGCGGATGTTTGGACTAAACCTAGTGATGATGATTATTACTTCAAAAAAGCTCATGCGATTAGTTACAGTCAGTTAGTAGTGGTAAATCTTAACCTACTTTGCGAATCAGTGTGATACTGCGACGTTTACTGCGTTTCTGTGATATTTCTTTAAGACTTATGTAAGGACCATGTTTGATTTCCACGTCCTTGCTGTTGAATGTTTTCAAACAAACTCGGAATTCCACCCAATCCTGCTTTAGGAACACGTTGATAGGCACTAGCCTATTACTTTCCCACCACCATTGATCCGCTAGTTCTAAGTATGCTGTCTTCTGTGCTAGAGTGCGTAGAGCCGCATAGTCATAGATCGTAGTGATGATTTCATCTGAATTCTGTATGATGCCAATATAATCGTTGCCGCCATAGGTTATATAGCTGATAAACGGGTATTGGTCTAAGAGTGTCTTGTAACTGTCTTCCATTGAGATGCGATAAATACCTTATAAGAGATCGAGACCAAAAGTGCCTACAATCACAAGTTATTTATATCTTCAAAAAGTCAACATAGAAGTTTTGGACTTCTCTGATCCCACATTAAAACCGAGGAACCGACCCGTGTATGCACGCCCAATAAAAGTTTATCAAGGCATAGATAATCCTATGCAGTTAATAGTTAAGAATCAGGATCAAAAACCCGCAAATCTGGTAGGCTACAGTGTGCGTATCGACATACAAGACCCTGCAAATCAATTGACTGCTTACAGCTTCACTGCTAATGCCAGCAGTTCTTATAGTAATCTGGTTGCAGGAACCACCACAGTGTTGTTTACAGCCAACGTGGTCAACAGCCTAGATCAGAGATTTTACAAACTTACTACAAGATTGATCAAAACATCAGACAGCACAGAAACTCCTTTGTATATTGACGACAACTATAGTGTGCCTTTAGATCTAGAAGTGTTACCGGCTTACTACTCAAGCACAGTAGCAGTCCAAAATCTAGGTGAAACTATCATTGACCCAGGACTACTACCTTAATGGCTATTACCTACTCTAACGTTCAAGTTACCAAAGTATTAACTCTACGTGGTAATACCATACAGAACAATCGCTACACTGGTTTGCCTGGTGAGCTGACAGTCGACACTGAAGCAAAGACTATCCGCATACACGATGGCGTCACACCCGGTGGCAACACAGTCCAAGGCAGTGGTGGGACATCATACGGTAACGCCAATGTCAAAGTATACCTAACAGCATTTGATGGTAATATCAGCCCTAGTGCTAATAGTGTTTACAGTCTAGGCAGTATCACCAGCCAATGGAAACATCTATACGTCAGCAGTAATACTATCTATATTGGTGGTACAGCACTAACGATCGCCAATGGTAATCTAACAGTTGGTGGTAACGCAGTCACTGGCACGGGTGGTGGCAACGTAGCTAACCTATGGAATGCTGGACAAACACTGAGCCTAAACAGTGTTGGCAACGTGACATTCCCAACAGGTGCCAGCATCGTCAATGGTTACCCAGGACCTGACGGAGAAGTTGGCGGTGGTCAGAGTTGGTTCGTAACATCCAATATTGCTGGCGGAGTCGCCAGCTCAGATGGCAAACAATACGTGCAGGTAGACAATGGTGGCACTATATACATAGGCACTAATTATACTGCTAATACCGGAAACAATTGGATGTTTAGCCAAAATGGTATCATGTCGTTACCGTATAGTAATTATATACAGACCATTGATACCAACATGACCGTTGGGACGCAGGGCGGATTTACTTTCATTAGTAATGCCGCAGGTGGCGCCACTAATTATAATTGGACCTTTGGCCAAAATGGTAGATTGACATTCCCAGATACCACAGTCCAACAGACAGCATTCAGCAACACAGCACCTATCATCACTGTATTAACTGCCAACAGCTATCAACAACAGGCACTGATTGGCAACTTACAAGCCAGTGCTTATAGTAACGTCAATGTTGCGGCTTACTTAACAACTAACAGTTATCTAACAAGTAATACAGCTAACTTGGTTAACTATGCTTATGCAAGTAACGTAACCACAGCTAACACTGGCATCAAAGGTTATGTTGACCTAGCTAACTCAATCCAGTCAGCTCAGATAAGTGCGGCCAACGTAGGTATAATTGGTTACATCGATCAAGCCAATACAATTCAATCAGCTCAGATAGGAGCGGCTAACTTAGCCATCACAGCAGCCAACGTAGGTATGAAAGGTTATGTTGACCTAGCCAACTCAATACAATCAGCTCAAGTAGGAGCTGCCAATTTAGCCATTACAGCGGCAAATGTAGGTATCATTGGTTATATTGATAGAGGTAATACTATCGTTACTGCCGGAATAACCACAGCTAATACTGCGATGAAAGGCTACGTTGACAGCCAAACATTCTACAGCAATGCTCGTGTAGCAACGTATCTACAGTCAGGCAATATTGCCAATATCTCAGCGGCCGGTAACGTCACTGCTACTTACTTCTTAGGTAATGGCACACTCTTAACTGGTGTTGCTACTAAAACAACTGGTAGCTGGACAGTGACCACTGGTACCAACACCTACAGTTTCACTATTCCGGATCAAGGCACATATCAGTTGTCGGTGATTGGAAATATACCCAATGGAATTATCGCATATAATGCCACGGCTACCATTACCAACAGCAATGTGCCTGTTGTGGGTGCTCAGTATGCTTGGGTCTACAACGGTGGTGGAACGCCCATCGACTTTACCAGCATACCCAATCAGTTTACAGGCACTGGAAACACCATAGTTCGTAGCAATGTTGCTCCAAGTGCAACTACCAATAGATTTGACTTTGGCATCAACAACACCAGCGGCGGTAATGTTACTGTGTCATACGGTTACGTCAAGATATCATGATGATCCAAGATGTAACACTTAAAGGTTGATCTAACCAAAAGTTTAGTGTATAATATAGTATATGCTGAATATCGTAAGTGACTTTATAAAAGGTATTTTACCTGCAAAAAAGAAAACCACACCAAGTGGTTGGACCAGTTTCAACGCACCTTGTTGCGTCCATAATGGTGAGTCAGCAGATACCCGTGGACGTGGTGGCCTAACAGCCAATCCAGATGGTAGCGTGTCTTTCCATTGTTTCAACTGTAACTTCAAAGCCAGCTATCAACCAGGTCGTCACCTAACATTCAAATTCCGTAAACTACTAAAATGGTTGGGTGCTGATGACACTGATATCAAACGCCTGGTTATCGAAGCTATCCGTGTCCGTGAATTGGTTAATCCAGAAGAGGTAAAAGCAGAAGCCGAAGAAGAAAAAATTGATTTCAAAGCTCGTGACTTACCAGAATCCGCAGTCAGCTTCCGTGCTATGATGACACATCATCTACTAGATGATTTTAAGAATGTTCCAGGACTATTAAATTCAGCAGTCAACTATACCAATCTGCGCAAGATGGACTATGATAGGTATGACTTTCTTTGGACAGACTCGACAGAACACAGCCTACATCAGCGTGTGATCATTCCGTTCATCTGGCAAGGCCGGACCATTGGTTATACTGCCCGTGCTGTCACTGATGGAGTTAAACCAAAATACTATAGTAGTTATGAACCAAATTTTGTATTCAATACCAACAATCAACTGCCAGACAGCAAGTTTGTCATAGTCTGTGAAGGACCATTTGATGCTATGAGCATAGATGGTGTAGCAGTGTTAAATAATGAATGTAATGAAACACAAGCAGACATTATTGAATCCTTGGGCCGTGAAGTAATCGTAGTAGCCGACAAGGACCGGGCTGGCGCTCGGATGATCAATAACGCGATTGAATATGGTTGGTCAGTTAGCTTTCCTGTATGGTTAGAAACCTGTAAAGACGTAAATGAAGCCGTGGTAAAATATGGCAAGTTGTTTGTGCTGAAAACTATCTTAGATAGTAAACAGACGAGTAAACTCAAGATTGAACTAATGAAAAAGAAACTGTATAATTAAATATATGAGCAAAGAATATTCCCCAGAACTACAGAAACTATTTTTAGAAATGATGCTAGAAGACGCACAGAGTTATGTGCGTGTGCAGAACATCTATAATGCAGAAAACTTTGATCGTAGCCTACGTGAAGTGGCTAAGTTTATCAAAACTCACACTGACGATCATAAAGCCATGCCCACACATGAGCAGGTCAAGGCAGTCACAGGTGTAGACTGTAAACACGTACCAGACCTAACAGAAGATCACTACAGTTGGTTCCTAGCAGAGTTTGAAGGCTTTACTAAACGTAATGAGCTTGAACGTGCTATCCTTAAAGCCGCAGACATGTTAGAAAAAGGTGACTATGATCCTGTTGAAAAACTTATCAAAGACGCAGTTCAAATATCATTAACCAAAGACATGGGCACAGACTATTTCTTAGATCCACGTGCTAGATTATTAGCGATTAAATCTAATAACGGACAAGTCAGCACTGGCTGGCCTACGTTAGATAAACGATTATTTGGTGGTATGAATCGTGGAGAACTAAACATCTTTGCAGGCGGATCAGGTAGTGGTAAAAGTTTATTCATGCAGAACATAGCTATCAATTGGGTCACGCAAGGGCTCAATGGTGTATATCTAAGTTTAGAGTTGAGTGAAGGCCTGTGTGCTATGCGTATGGACAGTATGGTAGCCAACGTATCGACTAAAGAAATGTTCAAAGACCTGGACACTATCGAAATGAAAGTCAAGATGGTAGGTAAGAAATCTGGTGTGCTACAGATCAAATACATGCCAGCACAGAGTAACGTAAATCAGATACGTAGCTACTTAAAAGAACTACAGATACAAACAGGTATGAAGTTAGACTTTATCATGGTAGACTATTTAGATTTAGTCATGCCAGTGAGTGCTAAAGTCAGCCCAAATGACCTGTTTGTCAAAGACAAATACGTATCAGAAGAATTACGTAACTTATCTAAAGAACTTAACATATTGATGATCACAGCATCACAGCTTAATCGTGGAGCAGTAGAAGAAATTGAATTTGATCACAGTCATATCGCAGGTGGGTTGAGTAAGATCAACACAGCTGATAACGTGTTTGGTATCTTTACATCGAGAGCCATGCGTGAGCGTGGTCGTTACCAACTACAACTTATGAAAACACGTAGTTCGAGTGGCGTAGGTATGAAAGTAGATCTAGAGTATGACTTAGAGACACTAAGAATTACAGATCCAGGAGAAGAAGCACAAGAAAGCGGATTGCGTGGTGTTGGTGCTACTAATATCCTAAATCAGATTAAAACAGGATCAACAGTAGCACCTAGCGAAGAACCTAAAATCCAAGCTGGTGTGGATAGTAGCAAACTTAAGAGTATGCTAGCTGGTCTTAAGAACTCTGCAGAATGATATCCTATGATCAGATACGAGAAGTTCATCTAGAAATCTCATCTCTATGTAATGCTCGATGTCCGTTATGCCCAAGAAATTTCCGTGGGTATCCTTATAATGATGGATATGTTGAGGCTAACCTAACATTAGATGATGCCAAACATATTTTTATTCCTACATTTTTAAAACAACTCACACGTATATACATCAATGGTAATTTTGGTGATGCTGTTATGAATCCAGAAACTCCCGATATCGTTGAATATTTTAGATCACATAATAAAGATTTAATAATAGATATCAGCACTAACGGTAGTGCCAGAGACAAATCGTTTTGGCAACGATTGGCTCATGCAAAAGCAAATGTTTTATTTTGTTTAGATGGATTAGAAGATACACATCATTTGTATAGGCAAAATACTAATTGGAAGACTATTATAAAAAATGCTAAAATTTTTATATCGGCTGGTGGGTCAGCTGTATGGAAAATGATAAGGTTTGATCATAATAAACATCAAATTGACGAGTGTAAACGATTATCTGAAAAAATAGGATTTACAAAGTTTGAATTAGTAGATCATGGAAGAGATAGTGGACCGGTATATGATAAACATGGTAAGTTAATTCATGTGCTTGGTGACTACACAGGAGAAAAGAATTTTGAAATACTATTCCACAAAAAGAAAACTGACATGGTATTACTAGAAGATGTTGCTCCATATTTGACTCAACATTCTAATATAAATTGCTATACAAAACAAGCACGATCAATTTATATTAGTTCAATAGGAGATGTATATCCTTGTTGTTTCACTGGATTTAATCCCAAAACTTATGGTAAGGGAGAATATCACGAAGCGGTAAATGCACAACTAGCACCAATGATTGACAAGAATAATTCATTAGACTATAGTTTAGAAGAATGTATAGGCTGGTTTAATAAAGTAGAAGACAGCTGGAATAAAGATACATTTGAAAATGGTCGGTTAATCTGCTGTAATGATAATTGCGGTTTTGATAAATACTCTAAACTGGAGCAAGATCTTGCAGAAACGCACACGTAGTCTACTCACTGAGTTAGATGAACTACTTACCCACAAAGACAAGGAAAACCTCCTTGAATCACGTGCTAATAACATCATCAACGGTGCTATCAACCTCATCAAGTATATCCACGAAAACTATGATGTTGAGACTGCTACTAAACTCGAAAATCGTTTATTGAATGCGATCAAAGGTCAAGATCCTGCTAAATTCTCACGAGGCATCAGGAAAATCAACAATGAAGATTAATGAGGTGCTAGTAGAAGCTGATTTAGATCTGTCTAAATTAACTCCGCAGCAAAAACAACAATTAAAATCACAGCAAGACGCTGAAGATCAATCAGCTCGCGGATCTATCCGCCCGGGTACAGCATTTGGTCTAGGCCCACATTCAACAACAGTACAAACTCCACTTAATGATCTTGCATCAGCGGTAGCCGCTGGTTCTGCAGGCAACATGGGTTTTAGAAAAGCCACAGAAGAGCCATATGATGCTGCTCCAGAAGGCACAGAATTTCCTACTACAGCAGGAACATACGTTAAAAAAGGTGGCAAGTGGATTTTAGCCACTGATACCAAAGGTAACGTAGTAAACACGCTAGCTACCCCGACTTATGCTAAAACCTTAGATAAAGCCTGGGATCAACAGAATCAAAAGAAATTAAAACAGTCTGCTAAAGATTCGAACGCATCAAAACAACAGATTGATGCTGCCATTAAACAGATGAATAAACAACAACGTGATGCATTGAGAGCAAAAATAAACGCATCGATGAATAAACAGGCATAATTATGAAAATTAATGAACTTAACCTCAATGTTAAAAATGCATACTTGTATGAAGGTCTGACACCTAAAAATAAAAACAGTATGATGCTATGGGAGTCAGCGGGCCGTGCTATCATGGAAGCTGAACTTACTGCTGATCAGATCACACAGTTATTCCAACAGATTGAACAAGGTGCTTCAGCTGCAGGCGGCAATCGCACGCTAATAGGCAAAGGTAAAGATGCTAGCACGGCTGTGATGAAAGCCTATAATGATTTAAAATCAAAAGTTGCCAATAGCGGTCCTGTTAAAGGCATTGATGCACTATACGATCAAGCCGCTGAAAAACTTAAACAGGCAACTGGCGGTGATCAAGGGGCTATGCAGTATGTACAAAAGTACAGAGACTTTGCTAAGAAACATCCAATAGCACAGGGCTTAATCTACAGTGCGCTGATCGCAGCCGCAGGTATTAGTGGCGTTGGTGCTGGAGGTGCAGCCGCATTGGGTCTATTCAAGATGGTAGACAAACTCCTTCAGGGTGAGAAGTTCTCCAGTGCAGCCTACAGTGGTGCTAAGACAGGCGCTATGGCCTATGCCGCCGGGCAGATTGGGAAAGCTATGAAGGGTGATCAAGCTCAACAAGCCGCAGATGCAACAGGTCTTGCTAATCAAATACCAATGGATAATTTAGATGGTACTGTTGGCAAAATTCAAGAATTGATCAAAGCAGGTAAGATCACCAGTGGAGATCAACTAGACAAGATATTATCTAGCTTAGATCCTGATGATAACACCTATACTGATTTGGTAATGGATCAGTTGAATAAATTGGCAGGGTTAAACGGTGCGATGTCTCCTAGTGATGAGTTGATACAGAATTTAGGTGGACAGATTGCTAACGCCGCTACTAACGCCGCCAAAGGTGGAGCGTATGATGCCGTAACATCAGGAGCATTTAGACACCCTGCAGGTGAGATGAGTATGCAACGATATGGGATGATTAAAAACATGCTTGATGCTGGTGCAGACCCAAGCCATATACTTACAACTCCACAAGCAATAGCTGCATTCAAAAAAACAGCGGCTAGAGTAGGTGCTGAGACAGCTAAGATAATGGCTAGCCCTGAAGTGCAAAATTTTGAAAGTCGTACTTATACCCCAGAACAAGTCCAATCATTGTTTGAACATATCATCATTGCAGAAGGCTTGTTTGACAAATTTAAAACAGCGGCAAGTTCAGCAGTTAACACAGTAGGTCAGAAAATCAAACAAGGTGCACAAAAAGTCGGACAAAAAATCGCACAAAAAGCACAGACAGTAGGACACAATCTTACTACTAAAGTCACAGCTGACAAACTACAACGAGCATGGAAGTCAGCAGGATCGCCAACTGACAGTGCGGCTATCGCTAAGGTATTACAATCTGCAGGGGTTAATCTCGACGTGATCCAAGGTGCATTTAAAGCCATCGGAACTGACGAGAAAGAAATCTATAAAGGTGATGAACCAGCAGTATTCACTCCGAGCGGAAATAAAGGTGCTGATGCACAACAACCTACAGGATCTGCACAACAACCTACAGGATCTGCACAACAACCTGCTGGATCTGCACAACAACCTGCTGGCTTTACACAACCCCCACCGCCACCAACTGATGCTGATCTTGGAAATTCAATGACATCTGACGCGATGATACAAGTTGATAAACTAAGTCCAGAACAAAAGAAACTGATACTAAAACAATTAGATGATCTTGATGCGGCTGACCCAAGTGCCCAACAGACGCCACAACAACAGACGCCACAACAACAAGCGCCACAACCTGCTGAACAACCTGCTCCTGCAAATACCCCTGCAGAGCAACCAGCCGCCGCAGAACAACCTGCAGGTTCTGCACCAACAGGTTCTGCACCAACTATGAAGATCGCTGATCCAGCATACAATCCTGCATTGGCTAAACAATCCAGTTCTGGCGGAACAATAACACCTACGTCAACAGGATATATCCATAAGGCTAACCCAAACAATCCTAATTTACAACAACCTGCTCAACAGACTGCACCTACTCAACAACCAGTACAACCAAAATCTAGAGCTAAACAACCTAAGATTGGCGGCATCGGTCCTAATGATCCGAGATATGCTGATTTAGCTAAAAAAGTTGGACTAGCAGAAAGTTATAAAGAATTTAAATTTTTAGTAGATGGTATAAAGGCACGCATTTAATGAAATTATTTGAAATAAAACGACAAACACCCGATTTCTTGCTAACAGAAAGCAAGAATACCCATCTTGAGCACGTAGAAGATCTGGTGTTCAATAATGGCTATGCTGGAGCAGAAGAAGCACTTAACTACATCGACAGCCTACGCCATATGCTGGCAGAAGGCACAGGCACCACCACACAGCTGACAGTCAAGTGGGACGGTAGCCCAGCGATCATCTGCGGCACAGATCCAGCGGACAGTAAGTTCTTTGTAGGCACTAAGGCAGTGTTTAGCAAAGGTGAACCTAAGCTCTGTAAGTCAGCTAAGAATATCGAACAATGGTATGGTGATCAACCTGAGCTAGCAGAAATATTGTTGTCAGCATTAAAATACCTCAGCAAATTAAACATTGGCGGAGTGGTACAGGGTGACTTGATGTTTACTCCGGGCAAGGTCTCTACAGTAAATGTCAATGACGAAGACTGCTATGTGTTTACTCCTAATACTATTACCTATGCTGTGCCAGTCGACAGCAATTTAGGTCAGCGTATCGCTGGTGCACAACTAGGTATCATATTCCATACTACCTATTCAGGTGCAGACACAGTTGGAGCCATGTCAGCTAACTTTGGTGTAAATGTCACAGGATTTACACAGACCAAAGCTGTATGGTTTGATGATGCTACCTACAAAGACTACACAGGTATCGCTAGTTTAACACCCACAGAAAACGCTAAAATAGAAAAATATCTAGCGGCAACTGCCAAGACCATGCAGAAAATTGGTCAGCAACGATTTGATGTGGTCCTACAAGATCGAGAATTTGCCCGTATGGTTAAACCTTTTATTAATAAGATGATACGCAGTGGCGCACACGCTGTGGATCCCATAGCATTCCTTAAAGATTTTATCTCTCACTACAACAGTGAAATGACCAAAGACATCGAAGATCCAACAAGCCGTAAAGCACAGAATCGTGTGGCCAAGATCAAAGAACGTGAGCAATGGATGGCTGATAATCAAAACAATCTAACTGGAGTTTTAGCTGTGTATAAACGCATAGTTGAAATGAAAGGTATGCTCCTACACAAATTACAACAGGTAGAAGGCATAGGCACATTCCAAAAAACCAACGATGGTTATAAAGTAACTAGTCCAGAGGGTTTTGTAGCTATAGGACACAATGGCGGCGCTGTCAAGCTGGTAGATCGTTTAGTATTCTCTAGAACGAATTTTTCATCGAAAGCATAAATAAAAGTATGCGCGAAAGCGTAAAAACTTAAGGAGAAACATAACATGGCAACAATTACAAGAACAAACGGTGGTGCACGTAATCTAGGTACTGATGCAGGTAATATTGCAGTAACAGGCCGCACGCTTACACACTACACAGTAACATCAGGTGGTTTATTTACATTTGGTAACGGTTTAAACATCAACTACCTAGCAGCTGGTTCAGACTATGAAAAACTAGTTCTAGCTATTGAGCAAGTAGGTTCTATCGAACTATTAGGTCAACCAGCAAGTGGTAATTTATTCCACGTGGCTTTATCTGGTGCAGCTCCAAGCCCAGCAACAGGCGGTACATCACTACAAGCGTATTGCAACACATACGTAAATGGTTCTGGTGTTTCAGGCGCTACAGTAGCAGCATTCACATACTAATCTAAAACTTAGTATTCAAGTAAAACAAAACGGCACTTTTATAGTGCCGTTTTTTTATGTCTATAAATATCACTGTGGACACTCAACAATATCTCTATCAAGGTTTTACTCTAGTAGATATAACCCCGACAGGAGTTATCAGCTGGTCACCTCAGAATGAACGTAAAAGAAATCAACAACGTAACTGGGAAACTGTCCAACAGATCCTGAGCCTGCGCACTCAGCCTACTATATTAGAAACTGACGATCTCGTTGACGATGTTATCAAATATAACTTTGGTATCAAGTATCAAGGTGAACACAAGATCTGGACATTCAAGTTTGGTGTCGACTATGAAGATATCTATAAAGAAGGACCAGATAGGTTCGGTCTAGTAAAATATGACTTCAGGATAACCCCAGTAATACTGGGTCTTACAGAAACTATTTTACCTGAACTTGCAGTGTTTGAACCCAAAGGTCCATGGAATAACATATACTTTAAAAGTATCAAGGTTTAGGTAAATATATTAGATGCTCAAAGGCATTCATTAAGGCACATATTAAGGCACATTGTTAAGGCTCATTCAAAAGACGGCATCGCTCACTTAGGAAGGCGAGATGGCCAAGCCAGCAGAAATTGAAAAACAGAGTCTAGAAGCCCACGTTGAAATATGTGCCGTTAGGTACGCAAACTTGGAAACTAAACTAGAAAACTTAGAACATCGTATGGATAAACTTGAAGGCTACCTAATAGGTATCAAGGACAGTCTAGACGAAAAATTTGAAGGTCGCGGCAAGCAAAGTGTCAGCATTATTGTCAGCATCTTTGGGGTCATCCTAGCAGGACTCATCGGATTTATCGGACACGCTCTCTTCAAGTAACATAAATACTTGCATGAAGATAGTTGAACTCACAAACAAAATATTACTAGCAATCACCAACGAAGAGCAAGATCTGCTTGAACAGTTTGTAGATGATATCCCTATCGCAAAAGGTCAACTAGATGAGCGAGAACAACTATTGGCTCATAATCTAACAGTCAAGGATGTGTTGTTGCGCACCAACAATGATGGCAAAATCTACTACAAAAAAATCATCAAATAACTTTGATGTTGAAAAAATCCAGCGTTTCACCCAAGAAGAACTAGGTCGGCTAGCAGATAGTCCTAGCGACTTACCTTTTTGTTATCAGCTAGGCACAGATGTGCTAGTAGGGCACTATCGTGTGGTTAAAATTAATGCTGAATGCTGGCGTGTTATGGAACAAAATCAACAGCTATTTGACTTTTTTAATCGTAAAGATGCTATCTACTATTGTATAGCCCTGCATAAACAACAAACACAGCTGGCTAAAGACATCAGAGATAGTGATAGCCTGCTAAACAAACTAGAATTTGATGCGACATTATATAGACTACGTTATAAAAAAGCACAGCAATTGGGTGACGGTTGGGGTGAAGATTTCTATTCTACACGCTATACAGAAACCATGAGTCGTATAGAACAAGTTAAAAAAGAAATTAAGAAAAACTTAAACTTGGCTAAATATATTAAACTGTAATTAGGAAATTAACCATGAAACTAGCAGAAATGTCCGTAAAATCAGCAGGTAAGATTAATAAGTTATTAGAAAGTCGTTTTGGCTTTGCTATTAACTACAGCAATCTAACTGTTGAAAAAGCAGAAAAGCTCAGCGAAACTATCTCAGCTAATCTTAATAAGATTCGCTATAGCGTAAATCTACACACAGCAGAAAAGAATCCACGTTATATGGAATTACTAACTGTCAAAGAAGGATTAACAGCTTGGCTTGACGAACGTCGTCAACAACTTGTTGAAGGTGAAGTTGGTAACGCAGAAGTTCTATTGGCTGCTAAAGATATGGTTGATAGCGTCCAAGACGCTATTGAAAAAGTAGGTAAGATGCAGAATGAGCAATTACCACAACTACTTGATTCGATCCGTGACCAAATTGGTAGCGAACAAGCAGACGCATTTAAAAACGCAGTAGGTACGACATTAGACACACTAATGCAAAATCTACAATCAGCACGTGAAGGTGTTGACAATGGCGTTCGTGTATTATCAGGTGAGCAAGTTGACAACCCAATGGCAATGCCGGGCGATGCAGGTGCTGATCTAACGGGTGGTGATGCAGGTTTACCTCCAGCTCCAGGTAGTGATTTAGATCAAGATGAAACTGATGGTTTTAGTGCTACTGATGCCGCTGTTGGTGGTGCAGAAGAACTTGGTCGTGAATTGCGTTAATCGTGCGCTTAAATGAATTTACACATGGCCCAACAAATACTCCAGAGTCAAATTTAACAACGGCTCTGGAACTTATTCGCCACAGATATAAAGATAAAAAACAACCCCCAAAAATCTCAACACAGAGTCTAATCAACTTGGTTTTAAACACAGACAAAACCTTTGATTATGATGCATTGGTTGCGGCTAACGAAAACAATCCAGCTCTTAAAAATCTAATCAAAAGCTACAACAAAGATTATATCGAACTACTACCAGCTGGTGAACTTGACGATACAGATGCTACAACTACAAATACTCCAGATGGTGATGCAACACAGGCACCAGTGGACACAGTTTCAAACATGGCTAAACGTGCCGCCAAGACACGTGGCGCTGCTCTGTAATACCATTAAATACTAGATGATCAAGCTATTTCCTGTAGTAGAATTCTACATAACCAACGTCTGTAATCTAACCTGTCGTGGATGCAATCGCTTTAATAACTACAATTTCAAAGGCCATCAACGCTGGGCTGATCATGCACTTGCGTATGAAGCATGGAGTCATCGTTTAGATCTTCCACGCATTACAATCCTAGGCGGTGAACCTACACTTAATCCTGATTTAGAACTATGGGCTATGAATCTGCGCAGACTATGGCCTGATGCAGTTATCATGGTGCAATCAAATGGTACATATTTAAAGCCCATACATTTTGATCTATGGTTTAAATATCGTGTAGGATTTGGACTAAGCCTGCATGATCCAAATACCGCAGAAGATATTAAACGCCAATGGCATCTTAATGGATTACCAATGGCTGGATTTATAGAAGCATTTACATTCCATCAAAGTAGTGTAATAGAACAAGATGGATCATATACTTTACATACCAGCGATCCTGTAAAAGCATTCAATAGTTGTGATATGAAACATGATCATACCATGTATCAAGGCAAGTTATATAAATGTCCGGCTATGAGTAACCTACCAGATTTTGATAGTCAATTTGGATTAAAATTAGATCCTAGACAACGAGAGTTATTATACAATTACTATCCGTTAACACCAGCTTGCACAGAAGAAGAACTAGAAGGATTCGTTAAAAATAAAGATACACCGATAGTACAATGCGAATTTTGCCCAGAAAACCTCGAGTGGCATGCTGCTCTAGGTGATCATCAGATAAACTTAGAAAAACCAAACTTTGCTCCACCGGTAACAGAACAAGAATTAAAATTCTACAAATAGCTTGACATAACACACTAAATACTGTAGTATTTTACTATACTATTGGAGTTTATATATGGCTTATTCAGAAAAAGTTCTAGACCACTACGAAAATCCTCGTAATGTGGGTACCTTGGACAAGGATAGTCCAGATGTAGGTACAGGTATGGTTGGTGCACCTGCCTGTGGTGATGTGATGAAACTACAGATTGAAGTGCATGAAGGAATCATAACAGATGCCAAATTTAAAACGTATGGTTGTGGCAGTGCTATTGCTAGTTCTAGCCTTGTCACCGAGCTCCTCAAGGGCAAGACGCTGGATGAGGCTCAGACCATCAAAAACTCACATATCGCAGAAGAACTCGCCCTACCGCCCGTCAAAATTCATTGCTCGGTGCTTGCAGAAGATGCGATCAAATCAGCCATAGCAGACTATAGAAAGAAACATGAAGAAGTCACTCATTGAAAGCCCTTGCATATCAGTATGTCGCTATGACAATGAAGTCTGTGTTGGCTGTGGGCGCACGGTAGATGAAATCGTTGAGTGGTATAATTTTAGTGATGAACAAAAACAAGCAGTGTTAAACAGGATAGAAAAAGATTCTAAAGGTTGGTTTAAATAATGGATATGATCACACTTACAGCTAATGCCGCTAAACACATGCAAGATGCATTGTATAATCGCGGTCGTGGTATTGGCATGCGCATTGGTGTGCGCACCAGTGGTTGTAGTGGATTTGCCTACATGTTGGAATTCGCCGACAAAACATTTCCAGGTGATCTTGAAATAGAAGATCGCGGAGTTAATCTCATTATCAATAAAAAAGATCTGGTGTACCTACAAGGTATGCAGATTGACTATGCTAAAAAAGGCCTTAACGAAGGCTTTGAATTCTCCAATCCAAACGAAAAGGCACGTTGTGGTTGCGGAGAATCATTTACTGTTTGACATCTTATAATTAGTAATATATACTAGTAAGATGCTTATACAAAAATACAACTATACCCCCATTAACCGTGATACTGTAGAAGGTAAAAGGCTTTATACCTTACCAGATGGATCACGTGTTCCTAGTGTTACTACAATACTTGATCGTACCAAACCACAAGAGAAGCGAGATGCTCTTGAGAATTGGCGTAAACGAGTAGGAACCCAACAAGCCCAAGAGATTACCACAGAAGCCGCTAGCCGCGGAACACGTATGCACAAATGGTTAGAAGACTATGTGCGCAACGATCGTGAAATGGGCACTCCAGGCACTAATCCAAATAGTCAACAGAGTTATGCCATGGCGCAAGAGATCGTAGAACACGGGCTTAAACACGTAGACGAAGTATGGGGCATCGAAGTGCCTTTATACGTTCCGGGCCTGTATGCAGGCACTACAGATGCCTGCGGAGTATACAAGGGTAGCCCGGCGATTATCGACTACAAACAGACTAATAAACCCAAGAAAACCGAATGGATTGAAGACTATTTCCTACAATTATGCGCCTATGCTGCCGCACATAATGAAGTCCACGGAACTGATATTAAACAGGGTGTGATCCTAATGGCTGTGGCACCTAAACTCCTAGAAGACAATACCTTTGCTAGGCCGGAATTCCAAACTTGGACTGTAAGTGGTAATGAATGGAACATCTGGATGGACCGTTGGTTTGATAGAGTTGAACAGTATTATAAGTTAGCATAAATACTAGATATTGAACTAAGGTGATAACATGGCTGTAATACAAATCTCTCAAATACAGGTACGCAGTGGTCTACAGGAAGACTTGCCACAACTAGCCACAGGTGAATTTGGTTGGTCGGTTGACACCCAACGCTTGTTTATTGGTAAAGGCACACTGGCAGAAGGTGCACCGATAGTCGGTGTAACTGAAATCTTAACAGAATACAGCATTGGTTTAATCAATGTAGGTCTGGTGGCACTAGAAGCTAATGTTGCTAATTTAGCTGCCAATGTTACCTTAATACAATCACAGCTTGCTAATATAACTGGAGTATATACAGAAACTATTACACTGCCAGATAACACATCAACATTAGCCAATACAACATTAACTATAAGTTCAGTTACTCCGACTGGACATCCTTATGCAACATCAAGAATCGTAGATTACAATATTACCAGAGGTGCTGATAGCAGAGTTGGATCTATGCACGTTGCCCAATGGAATGGTAATACCATAGTATTCGATGAAGATTATAGCCAAACTGCTGATCTAGGTGTTACTTTATATTGGACAGCAAATATCACTGGTAATGCGGTCATTGGTAATCTTGCTACATTAGGTTATACAACTACTGGTGTTGGCACATCAGCTAACTTAACCTACTACCTAAAAAACTTCTACTAAAATGTGGCAAAATTTTTGGAACCTGCGTGTTAATGACAGGCTAACGCAGTGGAAAGATTTCCGCCATCAATTAGACAGACTGCCTTTAGAATCAGCAGTAGTAGAACTAAACAACATGTGGAGCACTGCTCCATTTGTCAATTATAATTTGGATCCAAGTGATCCAAACTCTTGGCCAGACCCTTGGACCTTGTTAGCCGAAAACTACTGGTGTGACGTTGCTAAAAGTCTAGGAATAGCGTATACTATATATTTTAGTAGTCATAAATCGACTGCTATGGAAATAAGAGTATATTATGATTATAAAGACAAAACCAAACACTGCGTAGCTTGGTTAGACCATGGGAAATATATTCTTAATTACTGGCCCTACGAAATAGTAAATACAAAACAAATAGAAGAAAAACAGTTACAACTGCTGTATCAATATTCAAGCACAGATTTACAGCTAGAAAAATATTAAACAAAAATAGAGGTTTCAAGTGAGCAACATTCAAGTCAAAAAACGCAGTGGTGCAATCGTACCACTAGATCTTACAAAATGGCAACTGCAAGTGGCTAAAGTTTGCCAAGGCATAGCTGACGTAAGTCAGAGTATGATTGAGATCAAAGCCCAACCACACTTCTACGATGGTATCAGCACACGCGAAATTGATGAGATTACACTTCGCGCTATCGTTGATCTAATTGACGTAGAACACGAACCAGAAGTAGGACACACTAACTATCAATTCGTAGCAGGCAAGCAACGCCTAAGTATGCTACGTAAAGATATCTATGGTGACTATCAAGTCCCACACTTATTAGAAATCGTAAAAACAAACGTAGCCACAGGATTATACACAGCAGAACTTCTTGAATGGTACTCTGAAGAAGAGTGGAACAAGATGGAAGAACTTATTGATCATAGTAAAGATGAAGACTATAGCTATGCGGCTATCGAACAACTGATTGAAAAATATCTAGTCAAGAATCGTAGCACAAAACAAATTTATGAAACACCTCAAATCAGATACATGGTCGCTGCGGCAACAGTATTCCATGCTGAGAATCCTAGTCAAAGATTACGTTATATTAAAGATTACTATACCTGCGCCAGTGACGGATTGTTCACGCTCGCCACTCCAGTTCTCGCCGGCCTAGGTACCCCTACAAAGCAATTTAGTTCATGTGTGCTGATTAAAAGTGATGATGACTTAGATAGTATCTTTGCATCGGGAGAGATGATGGCCAAGTATGCTAGTAAGCGTGCTGGTATTGGTCTAGAGATAGGTCGTTTGCGCCCATTAGGGAGTCCTATACGAGGCGGGGAAATCATGCACACTGGCATGATCCCCTTCCTTAAGAAATGGTTTGGTGATTTACGTTCATGTAGCCAAGGTGGAATACGTAACGCCAGTGCCACAGTATTCTATCCTATATGGCATCATCAGTTTGATGATTTGATCGTATTAAAGAACAATCAAGGTACAGAAGAAACACGTGTGCGTCATATGGACTATGGTGTCGTATTAAACGCAATGTTCTGGCGTCGTTTCAAGAACAAAGAAAATATCACATTCTTTGATCCCAATGAAGTACCAGACTTATACGAAGCATTCTACAAAGATACAAAACAATTTGAAGAGTTATATGTTAAGTATGAAAAACAAAAAGGTCTACGTAAGAAAGTGCTAAGTGCAGAAGAAGTATTCAAGGGCGGTATACTGAAAGAACGCACAGACACAGGCCGTATCTATCTAGTGTTTATCGACAACGTAATGAAACAAGGACCATTTGATCCAGAATATCATACTATCTATCAAAGTAATCTGTGTTGCGAGATTTTACTACCCACTAAGCCATTCAAACGCTTAGATGACGCCTCCGGTCGCATTGCCCTGTGTACATTAGGTAGTATAAATTGGGGTGCTTTCCGCAATCCAGAGGACATGCGACGTGCTTGTCGCATCCTACAACGTAGCTTGTGTAACATCCTTGACTATCAAGATTTCTTAAGCATACAAAGTAAATTGAGCAATGATGAAATACAACCCTTGGGTATTGGTATCACTAATCTCGCTTATTGGCATGCTAAAAAGAATCTACGCTATGGTGAGAAAGATGCCTTGCAAGAAGTCAAGACTTGGATGGAACATCAGGCATTCTACTTAACAGAAGCAACAGTTGAACTGGCTAAAGAGCGTGGCGCATGTTTACACAGTGAACACACACGTTATGGTAAAGGATACTTCCCCTGGGAGAATCGTGCTCGAGGTGTAAACAAACTAGCCGACTTTACTCCAACACGTGAACTAGATTGGGAACAACTACGTAGCGACATGAGATCATATGGTGTGCGTAATGCTACCTTGATGGCTATCGCTCCAGTAGAAAGTTCCAGTGTGGTCATTGGTTCGACCAACGGTATCGAAATGCCAATGAGTTTGATCAGTGTTAAAGAATCCAAAGCAGGCTCGTTTATACAGGTAGTTCCAGAATACAACAAATTAAAAAATCGTTATCAATTGATGTGGGAACAGAAAGACTGCGATGGATATTTAAAGACAGCAGCAGTGTTGGCAGCTTATGTAGATCAAAGTATTTCAACAAATACATTCTACAACCCAGCACATTGGGAAGATCGTAAAGTTCCGAGCACACTGATCGCTAAAAACTTAATGCAGGCACATGCTTGGGGTATCAAGACATTCTACTATAGCCTGATCAACAAACAAGGTGCAAAAGCAGATGCGGAAATTGCGCCAACATTGGCTGCACAACCAGATGAAACCGATGACGATTGCGAGGCATGTAAACTATGAGTAAAGAACAATATAATTTATCAACAAAGACCAACTATCTACAACGTAAGATGTTTCTAGACCCGGCAGGTCCAGTTACTATCCAACGTTTTGAAGAAGTCAAATATAATAAAATTGCTAACTTTGAAACTACAGCACGCGGTTTTTTTTGGCAACCAGAAGAAGTCAGCTTGACCAAAGACAGTCAAGATTTTAAAGATGCCAGTGATGCAGTTAAACATATCTTTACTAGTAATTTATTACGTCAGACTGCATTAGATAGTCTGCAAGGTCGCGCACCTAATCAAGTGTTTGGGCCAGTGGTCAGTATTCCAGAACTAGAAGCACTTATCAGTAACTGGAGTTTCTTTGAAACTAATATCCACAGCAAGAGCTATAGCCATATCATACGTAATATCTATAACGTGCCTAAAGATGTATTCAACACTATCCATGACACTGAAGAAATCGTAGGCATGGCCAGCACCATCGGCAACTATTATGATAAGTTACATGTGATTAATTGTAAGAAAGAACTCGGACACAAGATTGACGAACGTGATCATATCAAAGCTATATGGTTAGCCTTGCATGCCAGCTATGGCCTAGAAGCGTTCCGTTTCATGGTATCATTCGCTACAAGCCTGGCCATGGTAGAGAATAAGATCTTTATTGGCAATGGCAACATCATCAGCTTGATCTTACAAGACGAGCTCTTACACAAAGAGTGGACAGCTTTCTTGATCAATCAAGTGGTTAAAGAAGATCCACGCTTTACAGATATCAAAGCAGAATGTGAAGCTGAAGTTTATCAAATGTATCTCGATGTCATCGGCGAAGAAAAATCCTGGGCAGATTATCTATTTAAAATGGGTCCAGTGATCGGACTTAATGCTGCTATCTTAAAAGAGTTTGTAGACTACACAGCAGTCAGCGCACTTAAAGAAATTGGTATCAAGTATCAAGAACCAGCACCTAAGACTACACCTATACCTTGGTTTAATAAACACAGTGATACAAGTAAAAAACAAACAGCCTTACAAGAAAATGAATCAACTAATTATGTAATTGGAGTCATGGGTGAAAACGTTGACTACAATGATCTACCGGAGTTATAAGATGTTAACAGTATACAGTAAAAATAATTGCCCATTCTGCGACAAGGCAAAACACCTATTAAAAAATAAAAATATCGCATTCAAAGAAGTTAAGATCGATGAAGTGCCCGATGCCCGTGAGTGGCTCATTGGTCAAGGACACAGATCAGCTCCACAGATCTACAAAGGTAATGAACTATTTGTAGAAGGTGGTTATCAAGGATTAGTAAAATTAAGTGATGAAGAATTATTCAATAAACTAGGGGAAGTCAATGCTTGAAAAAACAGGATATGCTAAAGATACAGTAGTAAGTTTTAAAATAGTCAACGGTGATGAACTTGTCGCTAAAATCGTAGAAGAAACACACGACAGTTTCGTTATTAATAAACCAACAACAGTCATGCCCAGTCAAAAAGGACTAGGGTTGATGCAGAGTTTATTCACTAGCGATGTAAATAAGAGTATAACATTAGATAAACGCCATGTGATGATGCATAGTCCTACAGTAAAAGATGTAGAAAATCATTACATTAAAACCACTACTGGTATTGAACCAGTTAGCCCGGGCGGTATTATAACATAGGGTAGTAACAATGTCTGAACATGACATACAACTTGTAACATCACAAGCAGGTTCTGTAGTAGCAGAGAATCAACATGTCACCTTGGGCACAGCATCTAGTGCGATCACTCCAGCCACAGCCACAGCCATGATTGGCATCAATCAAGGTGTAGCATTAAATCTTGAAGATACTGTCAAAGCGGCAATGACAAAATTAGATACCGCGAGATTTCAAGATACAGACCCTGGGCTAGCTGCCAATGCCAATATAGCTTATAATGCTATGACTAGTTTACAGTCAAGTTTAGGATTTGGTGGCACTCCCAATCATGCGGCATTTGGGTCGTTCCTTAATCAAGCACAAGGTCATATCAAAGACAGTATTAGTGTAAGACGCAGTACCGACTTCATGTCCAATCTCAACTATAGCGATTTTGGCAGTGGTATCACCAGTATGTCGAGTATGGTTGATCGCGGTATCCCTAGCCAATTTGGCAGTTTATCTGGTGCTGGTGCTGCCATAGCATCAACAGGTTCGATGTTCAATGGAATCGACATTAAAAACTTTGGATCACCAACAGGCTTAGTCCAATCATTACAGAATAACAAACTAGCCAATGCCACTGGTGTAAATCAAAAATTAACTGAAGCAGGTGTAGACTTAAATGATCTAGACAATCCTGTTTACAAAGATCAGATCAGTCAGGTCATGGGAAGTATTAAAGATCCAAGGGCGATTAATATTTCTGCCGATCAATTTAATATTACTGATCCATTTGGTGGATTACCTAGTTATACAGGCAATGATTCTAGTTTATATAATACTCCGACTTTCTTAGGTGGTACCAGTACAGCCACACCCAGCACTGGGGCAACTACCATGGGATCATCAACAAAGGCCACAGGTATTGGTGCCGATATCGCCCCTGATGTAGGAAATGCAGGTGGTATACAAAGCCTTAAAGATCTCAGCGATTATACTAAACTTGCTAATCCAGGCGATACCACAGGATTCACAGGAGGTGCTGAAGGTATAGCCAGCAAGTTTAAAGATATGGGTGCTGGATCTCTAGTAGATGCCAGCCAAGCACCTAGTTTCTTTAGCAGCATACAAACAGCATCGACTCCATTGACAGACGCAGCGCATCCAACTCTTGGTAGTTTGATGTCATCTCTAAAACCTAATATTGATTCATTGACCGGTTCAGGTAATGGCCCGCTAGGCTTACCTAATATACGTGATTTCGCACAACACGTAGGCGGTGGTCCTGATATTAATATTTTCAATGGTAATACTATCAGCAATAGTTCCTGTCTTGCTTTACAAGGATCAGTGTCTAATGCTACTAATCTATGGACTAATATAGCCGGAGTTGATCTCACTAGCCCACCACCCAACGGCTTAGGTAGTTCGATGACATTTGCCACTAACCTACACAAGTTTGGTGCCGACACTAGTGGATCAGGTATAGCAGATGTCCTACATGGTATGGCCAATACCAGCACCAAGTATGGTGAAAGCATCAGAGCCAGCCTGGCAGAAGGTAAGAACAATAATCTATTATCAGCCAATGGTATGGGTCCAGTTAAAACAAATCCATTTGAAGGTGTGCCTAGTTATACAGGATCCGACAGTAGTTTAGAAACTGGCGCGGCCGCCAAGATGTTGGGGGGTTAGCATGTATCTTAACCCAACACTTGAATACAAACATATCAGTGAATGGGCTAATCATCTTGTTGGCCGTAGGATAACTCCTCGCAACCTAGTTAAAACACTTGGCAAACATCTTAATCGATATCATCCGATACGGGTTAAATTATACAGTGGTGCCAAAGGTGGTCTTGACCCAGGTGAATTTACCATCGGTGCCGAATACGATCCGGGCCTAGATGAAATCCGTAAGAAACAATTCATCATTGATTTCATATTAAACTATCCTAAAACTACTCCCATGCTGTTCACTGAAGAACTAGCAGAAAAGATCACTATCGATCTAGTAGAAACACTGATACACGAATATGAACACCAACGACAATATCGTAGTCGTAGATATCGCATGCATAGGAATATGTTTAGAAGCCATCACAAAGATCCCAAGGTCCGAGCCGACCAAGAATATCTAGGTGATCCAGATGAGATAGATGCTTACGCACAGAATATAGCGGCTAGACACTATTTAATGAAATATAAGTTAAATATTACTAGTGCTAGCAAGATCAATAGCCCAGACTTAAAGCAATACTACAAGGCATTTGGCAAGGATCATGAAGTAACAAAACAATTACTTAAAAAAGTCAAAGAAAATATCAAATACTTTAAGGAAAACGACAATGGCAAAAATCACAGAAGAGTCCACAAAAGACCTCAGCTTAAACGAAAACGATGAAACGGATGATGGCCTTGCACCAGATGACTATGTGTTTATCATTGGTGCTAACGGTAAAATGAAATCAGTGATTTTTCCTGCCGAAGAAAGTTTTGAATATAGTTCAGATCTACTAAAGGTGTTTAAAGCTGTTGGAGTTGATAATCCCGACAGCCTACTCGATACTCATACCCTTCACTAGACTACGCAGGTCAAACATCGTAGCAACCACATCACCTTCGTGCAAGATCGCCTTGCCACCTACAGCTCGCCATTCTTCTATGTTACTAGGACGATCATCTATTAGGATGTCACCTGGGCGATAATGCTGACATTTCTCATTGCTGTGTGGACCAAACCATACAGGTATCTTAGGCCAACGTGCTTCGATCCATTTGATCTTATCCCAGAATGCCCAAGGCACGTCATTCTGTCTAGGAATAGCTGATAAGAATTTAACATCCATGTCGTTTTCTTTTGCCAGTTCCTGAACTTCTTTTACCAGTCTATGAGCATCGGGCATTTCACCAAGTTCAGAATACAATCTAGGATTAGCTGATATCTTAGCCCATCCTTCTTGATCATAACGGACGCCACCCGGTGTGCGGAATCCTACTATAGGTTCAGCGTAGCCATCAAAGTCTGCTACTACCCCATCCATGTCTAAAAATATTGTTGCCATTAAAACCACCTTAATTTAAAATAAAGAGCATCCACTGGATCCTCAAATCGGAAAGCAAATCCTTCTGTCGCACGCCACCCATGTAAATGATATCTACCACCCGGTGCAGTTTCTAACCATTTGATAATCACAGGTGGAGAATGTCGTCCACCCTTTAGCATTACTTCCCAGGTTATAACTACTTCTTCCCACTCAGCCGGCGGAGGCCATTTAACATATTGTTCCATCAGTCTAACTCGTTTTTAATGCGCCATACAGCCATACGTGTCTTAGGACCTAGGGTTCCTGTAGGTTCTATACCTTTGGCTTTTTGAAATTCCTTGATCTTTTCTGGTGTGCTGAGATCTGGTATCTTTTCACGACATACTTTATGATACTTATCAAATACATTAACTAGGTTACAATCACGTCCAGTGACAGCATCCAGGGCATGATCAGTTAAGGTCTTGTGTGTAGTTCCATAGCTGACTACATCTGCGGCAGTCTTTACTTGATCAACAGTTTCCGCAGTGGCTACCACAGTAGCACTGGCACCCATATTACTGGCCAGCATGGTCACGCAACCCTGTAACAATAAACACACAAGTAATATTAATCTCATCGATATTTTAATAAAAATAATGTATAGTCTGCATCTCGCACAAAGTCAAGATGCATGGTGATACGCTCATAGCCAGCCGGTGCATCATCCATCTCCATCATCTCAACTTGCCTACGCAGAGTAAAACCTAATGCTTGCCCTATACTCAATGCTGAGTATTCTTTGGCTAGTTGATCCCAAAGACCGTGCCACTCGTTTTCATCATAACTTATAGTTCTCATACTTCAATATATTGTAGTTTAAAATTATCAGCACGATGTTCGTGACCAATATAGCCGCGAGGGTTACATACTATCCTTGTTGTACCAATAGTATAATCAAACGGCTCATGCGTATGTCCGTGGGTCCATAACTTAATCTGTGGACGATAAGCGATAAAGTCATCTAAGTCACTGGCAAAGCCACCATTCATGATAGTGTCGTGAGCATACTTAGGGTGTATGCTTTTCTTACTTGGACAGAAATGCGTGACTACCACAAACTTATAATGTGGACGATTGTAAGTAACATGATTGATATAGTCTAGACTACGCTTATGTTCAGCTACAGCATCTTCAGGTGTAAAACGTGCAGGCTTCCACTCATTCAACATCCTAGCACTATTTTTAATTAAACGATAGTCATTCATCATGCTGTCTATATGGTGCATGGTAAGACCATCTTCCTCATTCATATTGGTCCATAAGCTAGCACCAATGAAAGTATAGCCAAGAATGTCCACTGTTTCATTTTCTAAAATGTGCAGGTTATCGTGAGTAAGTTCTTGTTTTAATTTTGCCACAGTTGTTTGGAAGTCAACGTTATAGTATTCGTGATTGCCCACAACATAGATGACCCGTGGGAAACGTTCACAACACTGAGCAAAGAAAGTTCTATAACGTTCGTCATGTTTTTCTTTAACTCCTAGATGTTGTGCCATAAGGATATCACCAGACAAGATCAATACATCAGCTGCCTCTGTGTTATGCAATTCTATCGCGCCAAACTCTAAGTGTAGGTCACTACCCAATGCTATCTTCACTGTTCGATATACCTTTCAATTATCTTTAACACTTCTTCACGGTCACGTGATCCCCACAAGCGATTGTTGTCAAACACTCCATGGTATTCTCCCATCATACTATGGCTGATATCTCTATAGTCGTTGATAAATGCCTGACCTAGACGATAGTCAGGATTCTTTAACACTTCAAACATATATCGCTTTTCGAACTCCTCGAACTCTTGCATGGTTATCTTCATGTCCACTCCAATAGAAACTTGCTACACTCTACATCTCGTTTGAACTCTAGATAAAACAGTTCATCGTCGGTCATCATCTTAACATCATACCCGTGGGCACGCAACCAACCAGGAATCTCATCCCAGACAAAGTAGCCATTCTCAAGGCCAAATCGCTCGACGATTTTATCTACTAGATGATCACTGAGCTGTAAGATCATGCGTATTTCAACTTAAAAAGTAAATATTTCTTTTCATCAACTATATCGTGATTAGGCAATATACCATCATAGTCATAATAGATCCTGAGTCCATAATGTTCAGTTAACCAGAACTGGAAGTTGGCTTTCTCTCCACCTGTAGCACGATAATCTACCTCAGCCCGGCGTAACATATCCCACCAGTTTCCGTCGTCACCTAATACGGTGTTCACTCGGTCCTGTGGAGTTGAGTATAGTTTATTATTATTTTGTGAAGACATAAACACCTTCAAACTTTTCACGACCCGCTACTTTATCGTTACCTACTCCTGGACGAGTATTTAACATCATCTTGATAGTCTGCTTGTGCTTGAATCCTAGGCTCTCAGCAGTGCTGATCCAACGATCAACTACTAGGTATTCTTTATTACCATAGCTCTTATAGTCGGCGATGTTGGTAGCAAACACACCATCACTATTTAATCCCTTGTGGATATTCCGCATGGTAGGCATCGCATAGCCCTCGAACCATTCGTCCATATTAGTATAACGATTCATACACTGCGTGGGTTCATCACAATACTTTTCTAGATTAAAATAAGGTGGACTTGAAAACGCCAGGTCGACGTCCTCTGGTTCATATTCTTCACTGACATTCTGTATGATCTGTCCACTATTACCAACAGCTTCGTGTATTAAACTATTTAAGTATTTCAAATGCCCTACAGTCTCAGTATTAGGATCAATGCCAGTATAGTTAAAGTTCATCTTGCTGGTAGTGATGCCTAATAGTCTGCCACCGTAGCCAGCTGAATAGTCATAGACATTACCCCAAAGCGTAGGACATAGATATTCTACGATAGTGCGAGCATGCATAGGTTTGAAGTTCTGCACATTCTCACCTGTGACTAGTTCTAAGGCTCGACGCATGGCAGTTGGACTTACTAGATTCTGCCCTTCACGAAATTCAAAGCAGAGTTTGATAGCACGATGCAGTTTACGATCATCTAAGAAGCGATCACGCAGACTATTACTACCACGACCTTTGGGTTCAGCTGTCATCATGTTTGGGAATAAAAATCTATTGATAGTCTGCCCTTGATTATTACCTAGTCCGATACGATAGTCTTTGACTTCATTGCTGATGCTGTTATACAAGACTTTGATGTCAGTGATCAAGCCCTGTTCAGTATAGTAGTCGATAGGCACTACGTTTATTGAACGATAGATCGCAAATACTTCTTCTATAACCTTCTCTGGACTACCTTGATATCTTTCTTTAGTATATCCAGCCAATTGTTCTGCCACTGACTCATAGCAGGTAAAGGTAGTCTCACCTTGTAAGCGTGCCAGAGTAGCATACTGCTCTACTCCCCAGATTTTGTGTAAGTTTTCAATCATACTAGTATTATACTATCAACCTGCCGTAAAAGCAAATGGATTTTGTGTGGCATTTTTTCGATACAAGAAAGTTTGTGTGGAAAAAACAGCGAATTATTCCACACAAATCTGCACTCTAAGAGTGCAAAAATACCTCCTTTTTTGGTTGACATTTTGGTAAATTGGTGCTATAATGTTTACATACAATAACAAAACAGGAGCAGAAACCATGAAAAAACTGACATATTATTTCAAAGTAGGCGAAAAAGAGTTCAAAGTTAAAGCTCTAACAGCAGGAGATGCCATGCAATGGATGAACCGTAACGTCATGGATGCACTAGATATGGGTCCTTTTGCTTGGATGGATAGCGTGTTACCACGCACTTACTACGCTTCTGCGGGCAATTATTGGGATTAAGAATCAATGACTTACAAGGCCTAAAAAGTGGTTGACTTTTTGGTAAAATGGCTGTATAATGTTTACATACAATAAGAAAAAGGAGCAATAAATGACAGTAAAAACATTTAAAGTAGCAGGTATTAGTTTACATAATGGCAAGTATAAAGTTCGTTATGCCAACAATAAAAGCCGTGCTAAGGTATTGGCTAAAAATGGTCATAGTAATATCGAACTTGTAACACTTAAAGAAGCGTTGCCTAAGGAAGATATTATCGATCAGCTTTTGAACCATACGTTCAAAACAGCAGAAGCTAACGAAGCGATCAAGTTAGAAGCACGAGAACTAGGCTTCAATTTATAAGGTCAATGGGTCGGGTTATGGCCAGGCCGGTTATTATGCAGTAAATTGTGTCAGAACTAAATGCAGACTAAGACACAGGCCCTAGTGGTAGCATACTAGTTTACCGGATTAAATACCCAGAAGGCAACGTTGAATCAACCGCAAGCCAAACGTTGACACCCACCAAACAAGTCAACATCCCCAGGGCGTCGCGTCCTTTAGCTGATGACTTTAAAAGAGAGCTATAAAATTGCCGCAAGACGATCGTTCGCTAGGTGCACTGAGTCTTTACTCCGCGAGAACCTAGCACTATTTTTTGACGCACACTCCGGACCGAGTATTCGGTAGCAAAGGCTTAGGAGCCGAGTGTGCCTCAAAATTATTTTTAAAGCACTTTGGCAGGTTAAACTAAGGGGCCTGATTTTACCCAGAGTGCTTTAACAATAATCTTAAAGGAGCAACAATGTCTGAAGAACTAACCAAAGAGCAACAGCAGGCCAAGGATAACGCAGATTTTGAGATTGCTTTAAAAGAGTTTTTAGCCAAAGGTGGTGAAGTCCAACAGCTCGAACGTCGGGTTGGTCCTCCACTAGCCACAGCCAAATAGTATTGACATTTTGGTAAATTGATGCTATAATACTTGTATGAACAATAAAGAAACGGAGATTAAATGACTATTTACGATCCAACAGCAGACAAACTGCTTGAAGTAGAGAAACCTAAGAAGTATATCTCAAGTTGGAGTATCCGGGTAGAATGGGACAATGGTGAAACTGAAGATCTCATCGACATTCCGGATAACCTAGCAGGTGAGGTTGATATGTGGTTAACAGAAGTTGAATTAGAAAACCGTAAGGAGCAAAAATGATGACAACGCTGTTTTCGATGCGTGGTAGGTTCCCAGCCAAGCGAGTCTTTGATCCAAAGAATCCTGAGGATCTTAAAGCCTACAGACACTTCCTTAAGAAAAACAACTGGGGTAAGAACGGTTGCCCATTTGAACTCGAATGGCCGTGGCTCAGCATACCCTATATGATCTCACATAAGATCACAGAGCACACGCTGAAAAGTATCTAATATCCAGGGCTCGTAAGAGCCCTTTCTCTTGGCTATAAATATCTATATGGCCAGCTACTCAATATCAGCTAACGACGTTAGCCAAACCACACCAGTCCTACAGAAAGGACCCATAAGCATACACACTGAAGTCACTGTGTATTGGACCGTGGGCGAAAACCCTGTGGCCACAGACCGTTGCGCACTATTGATGGCTGGGCAAACACGCGATCTACGCTTGCCTGTTAAATGCAGCCGTGTTGCAGTTCTAGCAGTTGATAGCCCAGGTTATGTTACCGTATCTGAACAAAGTGGCGGTGCTAGTTCTAGCTGTTCTCTGTAAACTAAGATAAATAACTTAAATATACCAAGGAATTTAACAAATGGCAACACAACAATTAGTTATTTCAGTATCACCTACCAGCACTCAAAGCGCAGCCTTAAACAGTACCAAAGTCAAGGTGGTCAGCAACGTGGCCTGCTTCTATGCTGTTGGTACTAATCCTGTAGCCTATGCTACTGGTAATTGCGCACTACTTCCTGCTAACACCGTGCGTGATATCATAGTAGGTGATGGCTCATATACCAGCACTTGGACAGCATTAGGCAACATCGTGACTAGCGTGACTAATCCAAAGATCGCTTTCATAAGTTCAAGCGGTGTAGCAGGTGTAAGTGTAACAGAAATTGGCAGTGTAGACTTCTCAAGAACAGCAGACTAATATGAAAACAGCAGAAATCTTACGTAAATTAGCAGACGTCATCGATCAACAAGAAGGTGGTGCAGAATCCCGCCCAACTAATTCAGTGCCGCACGCTGAACTTGAGCCTGTAGCTGTAGATAATACAGATGGCACTAATCCAATTGCGATGGTTCCTCCACTACAACAAAAACTTGAATTATTAAAAAAATCAGTTGAAGGTGAAACATGTTCAACATGCGGCGCTAGTCCATGCTGTTGTGATGGTGAAGAAGACGAATTATCATTTATCAAACGTGCAGCTGGCGTTCCTGTCGCAGTCATTGACGCCACAGCCGAAGACAACGACATAGGAGATTAGTCCTATGGCCAATCAAGCCGCTAAAATCAGCAGTGGTATAACACAAACACAGTTCAATAGCTACGTTGGTGATGTTGGACGGCTATTCTATAATCTTACCACAGGTGAACTACGAATAAGCGACGGGCAAACTCCAAAAGGATTACCTGTTTATGTAGCTGTAGGCTCAGCCAACATTGGTAACTTGCTTATCACTAATACCACGATCAGCACCTTAACTGCCAATGCCAATATAACGTTAGCAACCACTGGTGTAGGTGGAGCGATCAATGTCCAAGGTGAGTTTGTAGTTTATCAAGGCGCTAACATAGCAAACATTATCATAGAAACCACCCCCAACGGAACACTAAATTTTTATACCCCCAATCAAAATAGTCTCGACAGTGCTGTTGATATCATTGGAACTCCTACTGGAGAAATAGTAGCACCAATATTGACCGGTGTTATGTTACACGTCACTGGACAGCCCAGTCTTGTCAGTAGATTATACAATGATGGTATCAACAACTATGCTTTATTTGTTGGACGTCGTGTCAATGGTACAGCTGGCAGTCCTACAGCGGTATCGGCTGGTGATGACATAGTGCGCTATGGCGCTAATCCATACAACAGCGCAGGCACATTCCCCACAGCTGGCGTAGCACGTATAGCTATGACAGCCACAGAAAACCAGACTGGCACCAGTCAAGGCAGTAATATTAACATTTGGACCACGGCTATCGGCACTGCTGTTATACAAAATACAGCAACCTTTGACAGCACTGGTTTAACTTTATCCGCTGGTCGAACTTTAACCGCTCCTCGCGTGGTATTCAATGATGGTGGAGTAAGATCTATATCAGGTGGTACTGCCGCCACTGTGGATTTCAGCACAGACAGCATGATACTTTGGTACGTACCTAGCGGCACTGCCACAGTTACGTTGGCTAACTATACCGCAGGTGCTGTGGTTAGACTACACATCAGATTGGGTGCTACCAGTCGTGACATCAACTATGGTGTCGCATTAGGTGATAACAGCTCAACAGCCGCGACTAGCTTTAATGGTAGTGGTGGTGGTTCAACAGATATCAGTAATAGTACCATGCAGTTGGTATATACCTGCTACGATGGCACAGCGGCTAATACCTACGTCAGCGTTACTACAATCTAATCGAAATCTCTTGCTTTATTCATTATATCTTGCTACTATAGCTAGTATAACTCACTAAATATATTACTATGCTTTTTGGTTACCTATTACTGGCAGTCGCCTTGACAATATCCTTAACAGCCGCTTTCTATAGTATCGCGGGCCTGACTGCTATATTCGCCGCGGCATTCTGGCCCATAGTTATCATGGGCAGTGTGCTAGAACTTGGTAAAGTTATCACCACAGTTTGGCTACACAAGTATTGGGATCGAGTCGCAGTCCAGTTCAAACTATATCTAGTTCCAGCTATTGGTATCCTTATGTTGATTACCAGCATGGGTATCTTTGGATTCCTATCAAAAGCACATCTAGATCAAGCAGTACCAGCAGGCGATATCAGCAGTCAAGTTCAGATATTTGATGACAAGATCAAGACCGAGCGTGACAATATCGAAGCGGCCCGTCGAGCTCTAAAGCAGATGGACGCACAGGTTGATGAGAAACTAAGTCGTACCACAGATGATCGAGGAGCAGAACGTGCAGTCCAAATCCGTAGAACACAAGCCAAAGAGAGAACCAATCTCCAAAACGAAATTTCCTCCGCACAGAAAAAGATTTCAGCACTACAAGAACAACGTGCACCTATAGCTAGCCAAGCACGTAAAGTAGAAGCAGAAGTCGGACCTATCAAATATATCGCCGCACTTATCTACGGTGACAATCCAGATGCTAACATATTAGAAAAAGCAGTGCGTTGGGTTATCATATTAATCGTTCTAGTATTTGATCCCCTAGCATTGGTATTAATACTTGCCGCAGATCAAACATTTGAATGGGCACGTGAAGATAAGAAAAAGAAACAAGGGTGGAGCCAAGTTTGGCAACCAGATAGCGAAGCATGGCCTGAATGGAATGATCTACCCCCGGTTTCAGAAGAATTTGATCCAAGACCTGAACCTAGGTATGAACCAGATGATGGTCCGTTGACTGATACACAGTTAGATAAAATACAAGAACTAGCTGATCAACAGATCGCAGAAGAACAAACAAAAAATACCACACTCACACGCGAACTAGAGGCAGTTAAAGCCACAGCTGAAACTCTAAAAAAAAAGTTAGTGAACTCCTTCAGCAACCTCCTAAAGAAATAATCAAAGAAGTATTTGTTGATAGACCTGTTGAAGTTGTTAAAGAGGTTTTTATTGACAGGCCAGTTGAAGTCGTCAAAGAAGTCATAGTAGAAAAACCTGTTGAAGTCATCAAAGAGGTATTTGTTGACCGCCCAGTCGAAGTTATTAAAGAAGTATTTGTTGATAGAATCGTTGAAGTTGCTCCGCCTCCTACAGAACCAGAACCCCCAGCTGAACTTCCTCACTCTGACCCTCCACCTATACGTGGCCGCCAGGCACCTGCCACAGATGAAGAACCCATAAACCCAACACCCAGAGCCGTGGTCATACACGAAAACCAAATGGTGATACCGGATTTCAGTATCGGTGCTGTAGATGCCGCCCCAGTGAACGCAGGCTTTGGCACTAGTTTTCCTGTAACTCCAGTCAAAGGTGACATGTATCTACGTGTAGATTATCTGCCCAGTAAACTGTTTAAATGGAATGAAAAGAAATGGATAGAAGTAGACAAAACCAAGACTGACAGTTTTGCCTACGATCAAGCATATATACAACATCTAATAGAGAAGATTGACACGGGTGAGTATGATGTTGATCTGATCACAGATGTTGAACGTGAACAAATATCGAGGTATTTAAATGGAAAATCAAAACAATAGGCTAATAACCTATCCCAGCACAGTAGAAAAAACTGATCATCACACAGTGGTATTGATAGACTGTGATACCAAAGATTTTGGTGATCTGTTAGTATTCCTTAAAACTAGTAAGACCAATTTTGATGTCTATACCTATAGAGGTGACATGTATGATTTGGAATGGTTGAATCATCTGGGCCATTCAGCTGATGCTTACTTGATCAATGATTCAAGCCAAGTCAAAGTTACCAGTGGTATTCGCTATGGATTTGGACAGGAATTCTTCAATCCTTTAGAGTATTTCCAAAAAATTGAACAAACTACGGTTGACCTAGTTGAATAAATCATGTTATAATAGTCACAATGGTAAATAATATACTACTATAAAGGACTATATGGCATTTGAAAATTCATTGAAAGGCAGCACTGTCTACGTTAAGAACGACAACGTCGAACAGGCCATGCGTAAGTTTAAGAAAAAGATACAGGACAGCGGACTATTATTAGATATGCGTGGTCGTGAACACTACGAAAAACCTACTACCAAACGTAAACGTAAAGCATCAGCAGCCAAAAACCGTTGGCAAAAGAAACTACAGAGCCAACAGTTGCCCAAGAAGTTATATTAGTATATAATAAAGTTTTAAAGAAATAAATAATTGTATAGAGTGCCTAATTTAGGGCTTTATATTTTAGATCTTGCTTAATTAAAGGAGAAACTATATGTCTAAGATCATCGGTATCGACTTAGGAACCACAAACTCATGCGTGGCTATCCTAGAAAACAACAAACCCAAAGTAATTGAAAACAATGAAGGTGCTAGAACTACACCTAGTATCGTTGCCTATGGCGATGAGATCCTAGTTGGTGCACCAGCCAAACGTCAAGCAGTAACTAATCCAAAGAAAACAGTCTATGCGGCTAAACGACTAATTGGTCGTAAGTTTGACGAAAAAGAAGTGCAGAAAGACATCGATCTAATGCCATTTGAGATCGTTAAAAACAAAAACGGTGATGCTTGGGTCAAGATTGATGATCGAGAACTAGCACCACCACAGATCTCAGCAGAAGTATTGATCAAGATGAAAAAGACTGCTGAAGACTATCTCGGCTACGAAGTCTCACAGGCAGTTATCACAGTTCCAGCTTACTTCAACGATGCACAACGTCAAGCGACCAAAGATGCAGGTAAGATCGCAGGCTTAGAAGTATTGCGTATCATCAATGAGCCAACAGCGGCCGCACTGGCATTTGGCATGGACAAAGCTGATAAGAAAGATAAAAAGATCGCTGTATACGACCTAGGTGGTGGCACGTTTGACGTGAGTATTATCGAGATTGCCAACCTAGATGGTGAGTTCCAATTTGAAGTATTGTCAACCAATGGTGATACATTCCTTGGTGGTGAAGACTTTGACCAACGCTTGATGGACTACATCATCGATGAGTTCAAGAAAGAGTCAGGTGTTGACCTTAAGAAAGATCAACTGAGTCTACAACGATTAAAAGAATCCGCTGAAAAAGCTAAAATTGAATTATCCAGCAGTAATCAAACTACGGTAAACTTACCTTACATCACAGCAGATGCCAGTGGTCCTAAACACTTGAACGTGACTATCAGTCGTGCTAAGTTCGAAGCACTGGTTGAAGACTTGATCACACGCAGTATTGAGCCATGCAAGGTAGCATTAAAAGATGCAGGTGTATCACCAGACGATATCAGTGATGTTATCCTAGTTGGTGGTCAGACACGTATGCCTAAGGTGCAAGAAGCAGTTGAACAACTATTTGGCAAAGCACCACGTAAAGATGTCAACCCAGATGAAGCAGTGGCAGTTGGCGCGGCCATCCAAGGTGCGGTACTTGCTGGTGATAAGACTGACGTATTACTATTAGACGTTACTCCATTGAGTCTAGGTATCGAAACCATGGGTGGTGTGTTTACTAAACTTATCAAGAAAAACACGACTATCCCTACTAAAGTTAGTCAAACATTCTCAACAGCAGAGGACAATCAACCTGCGGTAACAGTCAATATCGCACAGGGAGAACGTGAGTTTGTTAAAGACAACAAGAAACTAGGTGAGTTTAATCTAGAAGGTATTGCTCCAGCACCACGTGGTATCCCAGCTATTGAGATCACACTTGACATCGATGCCAACGGTATCTTAAAAGTCTCAGCTAAGGACAAAAACACTGGTAAAGAAAACAAAGTCACTATCAAAGCCAATAGTGGTCTGAGTGAAGACGAAATCGCTAAGATGGTTGAAGAAGCTGAAGCCAACGCCGAAGCTGATAAGAAACAACGTGCCTTGGTAGATAGTCGTAATAATGCTGACAGTCAAGTTTATCAAGTTAACAAGACACTAAAAGATCTGGGTGATAAGATCTCAGCAGATGAAAAGACAGCTATCGAGACAGCAGTCAAGGCAGTCGAAACTGCTATCGAAGGTGATGACATTCCTGCTATCACCGATGCAGTAGAAGCATTGACTAAAGCCGCAGAACCACTATTCAAAGCATATCAGGCTGCTGAAGCTGCCAAAGCAGAAGTGCAACCAGGTGCTGAACAGAATTCAGAAAAACCCAGCGATGTAGTAGATGCTGAGTTCACTGAAGTTAAAAAGGATGCCGAATAAGGGTCCTTGATTTAATCTTGCTTTATATAAGGAGAATAAGCTATGAAACAAGTATATATTAACAGTTTGGATATTCCAAGTATCCAAAGATTTGCAGTAGGATTTGACCGCATGTTTGATGAGCTCAGCCGAACAGCTGGCACATTAAATGCCAGTAACTATCCACCTTACAACATCATCAAAGAGTCAGAAACTATCTGGAAGATCGAAGTAGCGGTCGCGGGCTTTGATGAAAGTGAGTTGGATGTTGAGATAGTCAACAACGAACTAGTCGTTACGGGTGCAGTCAACAAGGAAAACAAAGCGGAACAACAGTATCTACATCAAGGTATTGCAGGCCGTGACTTTGAACGCACATTTGCTCTAGCAGACAACGTAGAAGTCAAAGGTGCCCAAGTTAAAAATGGTATCTTGACTGTTACTTTAGAACATATCGTTCCAGAGTCAGCTAAGCCAAAAAAGATTGCAATCACCTTTCAGAAGTAGTATAATTAATAGTGTAGGCAGTAGCGATACTGCCTCACTAATCAACTAAAATATGACGACATTCGAAAAGGAATTTATGGGCACCAAAGCGGTCACTAGAGTAAAACCTACTCCAAATCTCAACTTGAAAGAACCTCCCTTGTATCGCGTGATCTATATCAATGACAGCGTTACTACCATGGAATTTGTCGTCCAAACTCTTATTGAAATATTCAATCATAGTCCAGAAGAAGCACAAGCTGTTACTATGAAAATTCATGAAGAAGGCAGCGGCACAGCAGCGATACTTCCTTATGAAATGGCAGAACAAAAAGGTGTTGAAGTAACACAACTGGCCCGTAACAATGGATTTCCATTACAGGTTAAACTAGAACCAGTAGAATGATATTTAATAAAGTCCAGGAATTAAAAGCACAGGGCCTACGCATAGGATTTACAGCCAGCCAGTTTGATATGCTGCATGCTGGTCATGTTGCTATGCTAAGTGAAGCTAAAAATCACTGTGATTATCTTATCGCTGGATTACAAAATAATGCCAGCTGGGATCGTCCTGAAAAGAACGCACCAATACAAAGTATAGTAGAACGTCAAATACAACTAGCGGCAACACGCTATGTAGATGAGATCGTGGTCTACAATACAGAAAAAGATCTTGAAGACATATTATTAACCTTACCTATCGATGTCCGTATCTTAGGTATAGAATACGAAGATAAAGATTTCACAGGTAAAGATATCTGTAACAAACGCAACATTAAATTAATCTTTAACAGTCGTGATCACAGTTTTAGTTCCAGCAGTCTTCGCAAACGTGTAGCAGAAGCGGAAAGTAAACGATAATGGATATAATGTTAGATTTAGAAACATTAAGCACACGACCAGATGCTACTATATTAACCTTTGGTGCTTGTAAGTTTAGTCCTTATAATCAGGAACCTATAGATAAAGGTATCTACTTCCGTGTCAGTGTTGATGAACAGATCACACTTGGGCGCCATGTAGATGATAACACTGTTGAATGGTGGGGCCGACAAGCAGATGATGTCCGTGAAGAAGCATTAGGTGAAGGCGATCGCGTTTCGTTAGATGAGTTTACCAAGCAGTTAAATAGATTTATAGTAGGGTGTGATAACATCTGGGCACAGGGTCCTGTGTTTGATATCGTTATCTTAGAAAACCTTTATCGGCAATTGGACTTACCTTGTCCGTGGCAGTTCTGGCAGATCCGTGATAGTCGCACACTATTAAGCACACATGGTGACCCTAGAGATAAGAACAAAGCAGGCCTGCACAATGCCTTAGAAGATGCTGTGAGCCAAGCCCAAGCAGTTCAAACAGTGTTTGAACGTTGTGGTATTACGGAGAAACGTTAATGGATATTATATTTGGTAGAGAAAACGCTGAAAAATTGCGTGAAAAATATACAGTATTGGACCTAGAAACTGTAGAGAAAGACGGACACAGTATTGAAGTATTTTGCCTAATAGCCGCAGACAAGATATCAATCGGTGATCTACCACAGTTAGAAAATTGGATTAAACTACACAATGATTTCCTACACGGATATCAAACACAGCAATATGACTACTGCCGCCAATGTATTGAGCATTTAACAGGCAAATTTGGTGGGGAAGTAGATAGTTTTTATTCTATTATTTTAGAAAGAATAGAAGCTGCAGAAGCAGTAAATCCAGACTAATCTAATCAACAATACACATAGTTAATTAATCTCCGTTCCTGTTAAATAGTAATAAGGAGCCGAGAAAATGAAACTATGTATTTCATTCCTATTTCTATCTATATCAGGTCTGGCTGTAGCACAACCTCTCCCTGACTATTCATTCAAGAGTCCTAGCTTTAATGGCAACGGATACTCATCTCACGTCTTAACTCTTGAGAACCAAGAGCACACACGTAAAGAACAAATCAAAAAAGACCTACAAGCGGCCTTAGATAAGGAAGCAAACGATAAGAAAAACACCAATTTGGCCAAGTTTTTGAACAATTTAGAGTCAAGAATCTATGCTCAGATAAGCCAAAACGTAGCAACTGCTATGTTTGCTACAGGTGGTAGTGATCACGGCACTATTAATTTTGAAGGCAGTGTTATCAGCTGGCAAAAGAACGGATTAGATAGCATTACCTTAACAGTGGTAGATCCAACAGGATCAACTACAACAATTGAAGTACCATTGGGACAATTTGTATTCCAATAAGAAGGCTATGAAAAAGTTATTAACATTATTTTTACTGTTATGCTTGACAGGCTGTGCTACCACAAGTATGGTCACGGGTCCTGAAAAGCCTACAAAAGTTAAAAACTTGATGCAGAAAGAGTTTGACGTTATTCCACCACCTGCGGCAGGTCGCCCAGTGGTAGTAGCGGTCTACAGTTTCTTAGATAAAACAGGACAACGACGTCCTAGTGCCAGTATCGCTAACTTGTCAACAGCGGTTACACAGGGTGCAGAAGCATTCCTTATCAAAGCCTTGAGCGATGTAGGTCGAGGTCAATGGTTTGTGGTAGTTGAACGTGTGGGCATTGACAGCCTAACTAAAGAACGTCAACTTATACGTCAGATGCGTGAAGCCTATGATGGTGCCAACGCTAAACCACTAAGCCCAATGATGTTTGCTGGGGTGATCGTAGAGGGTGGTATCACAGGATATGATAGTAGTACTAAGAGCGGTGGCTTTGCCGCACGTATACTAGGTATTGGTCCACAGACACAATACAGTGAAGATATAGTAACAGTAAGTTTGAGATTAATCAGCGTTAACACAGGTAAAGTATTAGCCAGTGTAAACGTGCAGAAAACAATTTACAGCACCAGTGATAGTTTGGCCATGCTGAAATTTATCAAAGATGGTACGCAGGCGTTTGAACTAGAAGCAGGACTCACTATAAATGAGCCCGGAACGCAAGCGGTCAAGGCAGCAGTTGAAGCGGCTGTCGTTGAACTGATCAAAGAAGGTCAGCTCAAAGGTGTATGGGACTTCAAAACTGATGACATTGTTGGTGCTGGACCTAGGATAGACACTCCCTCGGCTCCTACCCCAGTAGAGATCAAAACTACTCCAGCACAGCAACCTGTCAGCGGTGATACCCCAACCGTAGTTGAAACTTCTAAGGTGACAACTACAAAAGCAGTAAAGAAGAAAGAGAAGGTCTCTGATATAGAACAACCTTCAGTTAAAGGCCCCCGGGCCAAGGAGCAAGTAAATGTACAATTACATTAAACTATGGGCAGTGATGCTAGCTTTGTTTGCGATAACAGCGTTTGCAGCAGACAACAGCATCTACATCGATCAAAGTGGTGATAATAGTACGATTGACGTCACGCAGACAGGTGCAGGTAACGTGGTGCGTGGTATACAAGGTGTTGGGTCAAGTAATACAACTCCAGCTAAGATCTACGGTGATAACAATGCTGTTGATATTAGACAAATAGGTTCAACGAATACATTGAGCTTAGGTGTAACAGCTACGACAGCGGTAGGTCGTGCGTATGGTATTGACTTAACCTACTATGTAACTGGTAACAGTGGTACGGCTGTGA
>Ga0214919_10001068_pt1 | contig 46089 bp, 41 predicted proteins | sample LL1503_MetaG_FD_177994 | JGI IMG/M metagenome (GOLD analysis project Ga0214919, IMG submission 177994) | Freshwater microbial communities from Lake Lanier, Atlanta, Georgia, United States - LL-1503 | ecosystem: Environmental > Aquatic > Freshwater > Lake | place: USA: Georgia | collected... | reverse complement strand
ATTTTGAGCATTGGCGGTAAATACTATTAAAGTAGATAGGCAAATGAACGCAAAATGGCTTAAACATTTTTTCATAGATTATTGTTTTTGTTTGAATCGTAGTACAAATTAACATATTGTAAGCATTTTATAAAAAATTATCATTTGTATCTTTAAAAAATTAATTTTGCACCATGAATAGAAAGCCATTTCCCCACCAAATAAATGAGTACCACGGCAAAGTAAGAGATGTTTATTACATTGATAATCAATTACTTGTAATGATTGCCAGTGATAGAATTTCAGCATTTGACGTCATTTTGCCCAGCCCCATCCCTTTTAAGGGCCAGGTGCTAAATCAGATCGCCGCCTATATGTTGAAGGCCACCAGAGACATTTGCCCCAATTGGCTGCTAGATACCCCTGCCCCCCATGTGGCCATTGGTAGAAAATGCGAGCCCTTCAAAATTGAAATGGTCGTGCGTGGAAATTTAGTAGGTCATGCTTGGAGAACCTATAGTGCAGGAGGTAGAAAATTATGTGGTGTAAGCTTGCCAGAAGGCATGGCTGAAAATGATTTTTTCCCAACCCCTATTATTACTCCTTCCACTAAAGCCAGCGAAGGTCATGATGAGGATATTTCAAAAGAAGAAATTATAACACAAGGATTAGCTTCTGCAACCGACTGGGCTGTATTAGAAAAATATGCATTGGCTTTATTTCAAAGAGGAAAAGAAATTGCCGCTAAACAAGGATTGATTTTAGTGGACACTAAATATGAATTTGGAAAAATTGGTGACACCATTTATTTAATGGATGAAATACATACACCCGATTCTTCCCGTTATTTTTATGCAGATGGTTTTGAACAAAGACAAGCCAGCAAAGAAAAACAAAAGCAATTAAGTAAAGAGTTTGTGCGCGAGTGGTTAATTGCTAATAATTTCATGGGCAAAGAAGGACAAACCGTTCCTGCAATGTCTGTAGAGTGGATTGATACTATTTCTAAAAGATATATTGAGCTTTACGAGCAAGTGATTGGTGAAAAATTTATACCACAGCAATTATCTGAAGAAGAAACTTACAAAGTGGTTTGCGCTTCACTTGAAAAGCTTAGTTAATTTTAGAATAGATATTTAAAAATTAATTTCACTTCTGAACTTCGAGACTAAATTATTATTTAAAAACTATAATTATATTAAGTTTTTAAATAATAAAATCTAATTATTTTATGCAAATCAGAGATTTGCTACGTCAAGAAAAAATAAAAATGAATCGTTAAAAAATTGTGCATGTCTGAGCGAAGCGAGTTCACAATTTTAGATTCTTTTTTATTTTTTTAGCGTCATGGCGAGCAGTGAAGAATGAAATATTTTTAAATATCTATTCCTAATCGAGGTCTTAAGCGCTGCTTGCTTTTGTTAAAAATTTGCTGGCCTTTATCAATGCCTTTTCGAAGTTCAATTTGTTTTTCTTCTGGCAGATGAACTATATCGGTACAGGCCTGAGTACAACATCCTGCATAGGTTTCAGCGCAGCTAGGGCATTGAATAAATAATAAATGACAACCATCGTTTTTGCAATTGGTATGCGTATCGCAAGGCGCACCACACTGATGGCATTTGGAAATAATATCTTCTGTAATCTTCTCTCCTAGTCTATCATCAAATACAAAGTTTTTCCCTTTGAACTGGCTTTCTATACCCACTTCTTTAATTTGATTGGCGTAATTAATAATGCCACCTTCTAAATGAAAAACATTTTTAAAACCATGATGCATCATATAAGCACTTGCTTTTTCACAACGTATACCCCCCGTGCAGTACATGATAATATTTTTATCTTTATTCTCCTTCATCATCTCTGCTGCCATGGGTAGTTGTTCTCTAAAAGTATCTGAAGGAATTTCAATCGCATTTACAAAATGGCCCACTTCGTATTCATAATGATTACGCATATCAATGACAATGGTTTCAGGGGAGCTTAACAATTCATTCATCTGAACAGCATTGACATAATTGCCTTTATTTTCCATACTAAAATTGGGGTCCTCAATACCATCGGCTACTATTTTACTGCGATGCTTAATGCGTAAAACCCAAAAGCTTTTACCATTATCGTTTACTGCAATATTAAGTCTTACACCTTCTAACCCTTTAATGGAGTATAAATAGGTTTTAAAGTCTTCGAATAAATGAGTGGGCACACTTATTTGCGCATTAATGCCTTCATTAGCCACATAAATACGTCCAAAAACTTGGAGCATATTTAAGGACTTATACAATTCATCTCTAAAAAACAAGGGATCTTGAATAGAGAAGTACTGATAAAAACTAATAGTGGTACGCGTAAAATTTTCCTGGTATAATTTTTCTTTCAACTCCTTATTGGAGATGCGATTGTGTAGAACTGACATAGATTAAATTTTTATCCCAATTACAGGTTGGGGAAATTCAATGCAAAGATAAATAGAATCTTTAATTATTATGTAAAATGACTAACTGATAAAAGTCAGTTAGTCATTAATAGTTATTTTCAAAAAAAATTAGGCTTTACTGGAGCGAAGAAAAGAACCTGTTAAGGAAGCAAGCCCTCCTAATAAAGCACCTATTACAAAAGTTGCAAAAATTAATACTAAATAGGATCCTCCCATGGGTAGAATTTTTGCCACTTTAGTGGACAAAATATGATTATTAGACATGTCAATTCCGAAGGCTAGCCCAGCCCATAAAGAACCTACACCTAAAGCACCCGCTGTAAAAGATTGTGCAGGTTTAATGGGTATAGCAAAAGCTATTATAAAATTGGTGACCACAAAACTCCACCAAGGTAAATTGCCAAAAATTCCAACGGCATAGGCAAGTAGTGCAGATAATAAAATAGATACTATATATTTCATAACTAATATTTAAAGTTGAATTGTAATTGACTACTATTTTTATTTAATAGTTTTAAGCATTTGCCTTTTTAAATTGAATATGCCATTTTGTTCTTTCGTTCTGTATTAATTTTTCTTTCGCTAAAAATAATAATCGATAATATTTTCCAGCTGCCCAATAATCGACGAAGGTATCATAGTATTTACTACCTGGGTTACCACTCTGCCCTCCTGGATATAAACCATAGGCTTCTATTTCATCAGTTAAGTGCACTACCATTCTCCAACTAGGCCCATGATCTTCAGTGGTAGCATTGATTATATTTTTCCCTCCTCCAATGGGTAAATTCATTCTACTTAGTGCAGGTATTTTAGTAAGATGCATTATCCTGGTGGCTTTATACAAAGACCAGTCTAATTTATTTTCTTTTTCTAATTCAAGTAATTTCTTAGTTGCATTTTCTACACCTAATGTAACTTGATCTTTAAAATTCTCCACTTTACTCTTGGTTCTGATATCATCTGCAATAGACCAATTAGAATCTTTTAATAGCTGATCTACTAAAACAAAATCATCGGGACTAGTAAGTGTAGTGGGAGAACCCGCTAATTCATCCCCCCAAACTGCTTGTGCCACACTGTCCCAAACAATTTCAAAGACAGTAATGCCTTTGGAATGTTCACTATTCACTAAATCCCAATTCGTCATTTCATTCACCATTCTTTTGGCATCGGGACTTAGTTTATCTACTTGTACATATTTCATTAATGCAGGTCTTGCAGTGGCCGCAAACACATTATCGTTATTTGTTTGCAAGGCTTGTATATCTTCTGCGGTAATATTAGACATACCTATTAAATGCTTGTTCACACTTATACCTCTATACAAAGGGAATGAACTAGCAGTACCTAAATAATATGGATAGCTTGCATCAGTTGCTTTTTGATTCGCGCTACTTACAAATCCGCGCTCAGGATTTTTAATCGTAGGATTTTCTTCACTCGGAATCATACCCTGCCATGCATAAGTAGTATCGTCGCCTGGCATGATAAAGTCTCCTTGACGCTCCCATCTTGCTACAAAAGCACCCTGCTGCTTAATGGCAATATCTCCAGACTTAGTGGCTAATACAAAGTTTTGTCCAGGACAGGTCCAAAGTGAAATAGCCTTGATATAATCGTCATAATTTTTGGCACGGTTTAACCTGTAAAAAGTTTCTACCCCAGTTGAAGAATTATGCGCTGTCCATTGAACTGCTAAATTGCGCCCTTTAGATTGAGGGTTTTGATAATGTGCATCAAACATAGCAGGACCCCAAACTGTCATAGGTATTTGTTCTACTACATCGGCACTATCTTTTACTTTAATCACTTCCGTTCTTTTCTCTACAGTATTCCATTTACCATTAAACCAATATTCAGTTTCAGTACTATCCTTAAATTTAATTTCATAATAATCTAAAACGTCTCTACCCGCATTGGTTACGCCCCAAGCTAAACTATCATTGAAGCCAATAATTACTGCTGGAGAGCCAGGGAAACTTGCCCCATAAGTACTATGTGTAGGTGTGGTAATTTGAACCTCATACCAAAGAGAAGGCATGTTTAATCCTAAATGTGGATCGCTTGCTAAAATAGGACGGCCCGATTTAGTTTTAGAACCTGATACCGCCCAGTTATTACTTCCATTATTTTTATTGGGCGCTTCTGGGCTTTCTTCATTTTTAAATGAGGCACTAGTTAGATGCAAATAAGCAGAATCTGCCATGGCAGGCTTAATAGGAACAATAGAAGGTTTTTGATACACTGTTCCTTTTGGAATAATGGGATCTAATGAGTCTTGATTATTGGTATATAACTTATCAAATAAATCATAGCCTAAAAAATCTCTGGTATTGGTTAATTGTAAATCGGCAGTGGCTGCTCGACCTGTTAAATCATAAGACATAAACATTAAAAACAAATAAGTCTTAGCTGGTGTCCAATTTTCTGGCGCATAGTTCATTAACTTAAATTCAAATGGCATATCTGCTGGATCCAATTGTTTAATGTATGCGTTCACGCCTGCTGTATAAGCGTCTACCGTTTCTTTCATTTCAGGATTGGTTGCATTAATATTAGCCTCTGTTTTTTCAGCACCATATACCATTCCTAGTCTTCTAAAAAAGCGGTCTATTGATAATTTATCGGCACCTGCAATTTCACTTAACCTACCAGATGCCACTCTTGTCTGAAAATCCATTTGCCATAATCTGAACTTCGCATGCAAATAGCCTTGAACAAAATAAGCGTCTTTATCATTGTCGGCATAAATATGTGGTACTAGTCTGTCATCTAAATAAACATCTACATTTCCTTCTAATTCATCTGCTATAATAGAAGCGTCAAAATTGGTATTTACTTTTTCTGCATTTTTCCAAAACCCATGTTGTGGAGATAAGAAATAACCCAGCTTAGGAGACTTAGTTGTACCTATTGATAATTGAGTATTTAAAACTACAACTAAGCTACTTGTTGCAATAGCAGAGGCAATAAATGGTAGTAAACGCATAAGAAATATTTAGAGAACTAAATTAAGATATTATTTGGCAATTTCTTGCTTAAAAAACTGAACTTGGTCATTCAATGGCAAATAGGGATATAGGCTTAATAAACGCTCGCTTTTAGCGATACAATTTTGTAAAAATTCTTTATGTTGTAATGATCCTGCGAAGAAAGGCTTGTGCTGCACAGCCAATTGTAATTCAGCCACCTGTTTCATAATGCCTTGGGTTTCCTCATTCATATAGGTCTCAACCCACTTCTCCCAAACATAATTAGAAGCTGCATAATTGGGGTGTACTAAATCTTCGGCATAAAAACGGTAGTCTCTTAAATCGTCAATTACATACTCATAGGAAGGGAAGTAAGCAACACTTGCTGCACTATCCACAATTTCATGTACCGCTTGAATGAGCACTGCCTTGCTCCTATTATTTTCTACCAAGCCTTCTCTTAAATGACGCACAGGACTAATGGTAAATATTATTTGCAAATGAGCATTAAACTGCAATAAGTCCTTAACCATTTTATTTAATAATAGTATTAAGGCGTCTGGCTTCATTAATTCTTTGTCAAACCAAGCAGCTGGTGCTTTATGATTATTAGCAACTACCTGCCCTGCAGCATAAGGTGATTGAGTATTTAATTTATACACCCAAGCAGAACCCAGTGTAATAACTATATGATCGGCTGTTTTCAAAAAAATATGTGCCTTAGTAATGGAATTATTTATTTTTTCCAATGCATCATTTGCAGATATGTCCGAAAAACGACTATGATGCTGCCAACTATTCCAAACTTCATTTAACTGAAATAAATTGGCTTCAGTATATTGTTTATTATGGATGCAATCGGATAAAGACTGCGCCACGCTAATAGGATTAAATAAAATACCATGAGGGTTTTCAAATACCTTAAATAAATGTGTATTTAATTTAGCTCCCATGTTTTCAGAAAAACAAGAACCTATTAAAAATAAACTATCCCTATACCCAATAGAGTTTTCGGAACGTTTAGAAGCAAGGGTTAATTTAAATTTTAATGCAGTCATCTAAGGCCTTTTATTTTATGGGAAACATTCTTTGCTTCATGGCTTCATATAAAATAATACCTGCAGCTACCGACACATTAAAAGAATCAAAATTAGTAGCCATGGGTATTTTGAAAAAATAATCGGCAGCCTTGGCTAAATAAGGTTGCACCCCTCTACCCTCGTCTCCCATAATTATACAAGATGGAATGGTGATATCTAGTTCATGAATATTTTTATCGGCGCGCAATTCACTTGTGAAAACTTGAATGCCGTTTAAATGAAGCAAGTCCACCGCTTTTAATAAACTATTCACTCTTACAATATGTATATGTTCAAGTGCTCCTGCGCTACTTTTAAAGGCTTCTTCATTTAAAGCACCTACGCCTTTATCAGGAATAATTAAAGCCTGAGCGCCACAGCAATGTATACTTCTTCCAATGGCTCCAATATTTCTTACATCGGTTACGCCATCTAACATTAAAAATAAAGGGGTTTCTCCTTTGGCTACTACAAAATCTATCACTTCTTGTAATTCTAAATATTTCACCTTAGAAATATAGGCTAGTACCCCCTGATGATTCGCCTTAGACATTCCATTTAATTTCTCAATGGGCACTAATTGAATAGGGATACTTTTTTCTCTTGCTATATTTTTAATTTCACTTAAGCCCTCGCCTTGTGCATTTTTTTGAATGAGTATTTTTTCAATATTGGTTCCCGACTCAAAAGCCTCTATTAATGGTTGACGACCAATAATAAATTTACGCTCTGTTACAGGACCTCTATCTGAATTAAACCTGGGTCTTGGCTTATAAGGTCTATCTGGTCTTGAATGTCTTTCCTCCATAGAATTCAAAGTTAATCGATTTTTGATTGCATCGCATTCCATTTCAAAATAGCAGCCACTGTTATAGAATCGGTTATTTTTCCATCCATCACCCACTGCAAAGCTTGGTTGAAAGGCATTTTTTGAACAGCTAATTTTTCTGTGTCTTCAGGCTCCGCCTCCCCAGCTGTTAAGTCTTGGGCGACATATACAACTGCATATTCATCAGATACAGAATTGGAAACATGCATGCGTAAAATTTCGGTCCAAGTCTTTGCAATAAAACCCGTCTCTTCTTTTAATTCTCTTTTTGCAGCCGTTAAATGATCGGTTCCTTCTGGGCAACCCCCTTCTGGAATTTCCCAACTGTACTCATTTAAGGGAAAACGGTATTGACCTACTAAATAGGTATCGCCATTTTCATCAATTACGATAACGCCAATAGCAATATTTTTAAAATGCACTTTGCCATAAATACCTGGCGTACCCGCAGGGGTAATTACTTCGTACTCGGTTAAGTTTATCCAAGCATTATCATAAACTAATTTACCGCTAATAGTTTTCCAAGGATTTTTTTCGTTGGTCATAGTATTGCATTCATCAATTGTCTAATTCAAATCTATCTATCATCTATTTATTTCTTCTAAATAAAAAACCCTCTCGAATCTCGGGAGGGTTTTTGTAATACATCCATTTATTATTTTAAACCGAAAGCTTTTTTCACTTTCGCAACATAATCTAATTTCTCCCAAGTAAATAATTCTACTTTCATAGTTTTTGATTTACCATCGGGTGTAGTGAAAGTTTTAGTTACTGTTTCGTTCTTACGACCCATATGCCCGTAAGCAGCAGTTTCACTATACATTGGAGTTCTTAACTTTAATCTTTGCTCAATAAAGTAAGGACGTAAATCAAAAATTGATTCAACTAACTTACCAATTTGACCATCGTTTAATTTTACTTTAGCTGTACCGTAAGTGTTTACATTAATTGAAGTAGGTTTAGCCACTCCAATAGCGTAAGAAACTTGTACCAATACTTCAGAAGCTACGCCAGCAGCTACTAAGTTCTTTGCAATGTGGCGCGTTGCATAAGCAGCAGAACGGTCTACCTTACTAGGATCTTTGCCAGAGAAGGCTCCACCACCGTGGGCACCCTTTCCACCGTAAGTATCTACGATAATTTTACGGCCCGTTAAACCAGTGTCGCCATGTGGACCACCAATTACAAACTTACCTGTTGGGTTAATATGATACTTAATATCGTTGTTAAATAACTTAGCGTATTTTTTATATTTTGCTTTTACACGAGGAATTAAAATTTCAACAATATCTTTTTTAATTTTCGCTAACATTTTTGCTTCTGCATCAAAATCATCGTGTTGAGTAGATACTACAATGGCATCAATTCTTACTGGTTCATTTTTGTCGTTATACTCTAAAGTAACTTGAGATTTTGCATCGGGACGTAAATATTTAATCGCCTTGTTCTCTCTTCTTAAGGCAGCTAATTCAATTAGAATTTTGTGCGCTAAGTCTAAAGCTAGAGGCATGTAATCTTCTGTTTCATTGCTAGCATAACCAAACATCATACCTTGGTCACCTGCCCCTTGTTCTTCTTTTTTCTTTCTATCTACCCCTTGATTAATATCGGCAGATTGTTCATGAATAGCAGATAATACACCGCAGCTATCCGCTTCAAACATATATTCACTCTTAGTATATCCAATTTTCTTGATTACGTTTCTTGCAATAGTTTGAACATCTAAATAGGCTTTAGATTTTACTTCTCCAGCTAAAATTACTTGTCCAGTAGTTACTAAAGTTTCACAAGCTACTTTTGACTGAGGGTCAAAGGCTAAAAAGTTATCGATTAATGCATCAGAAATCTGATCGGCTACTTTGTCTGGATGTCCTTCTGATACACTTTCAGAGGTAAATAAATATGGCATAGATTAGTATTTGAGTTGCAAATATATTAATTAAAACAATTTAAAACCACTGATTTGGCAATATCTATAAGGGGTTCTTTTAAACCTCTATAAATCGGAGTAATAAATACGTAATCTCATTCTGAACTTAGTTCTTTTCCCACCTCCTAAAACAACTCGTCCAGTAGCTGCTTGGTTACCAATAGCCGTGGTTAGATAGTCTTGTGTAGGTGCTTCTTTATTATAAGGATAAGGGGGTACTAAAGTAACAGAGTCGTTCACTGGGGCAATAATTCTAAAATCAAATAAAGAGTCGGTTCTAGAGATAATCCCTTGTACATACCTACTCACATTAAAGTTATAAGAAGCTACATTATCCGTACCTTCTATAGTTTTATACATTAACTTACCTCCAAACTGTGTAAAAGAGCTAGCATTGGTGGTGCCTTGAAAATCGTTAGGCACATTGCGAAATAATTGATTGGCCGAATCGTAAGCAGCTAAAAATAAATACCTAGGAGGCAATAATTTTGATTCTAAACTACCTGCTGCCCCAGCGGATGAAGGAACTTGCTCCGCAATAAGTTCTGCCCTATGTATAATTTTATTGGCAAATGTTTTCAAACCAGGAATTTTAACTTTCACCATGGTACCTGGACTGGTTTGCACATAAACCAATGAGTCATTAACTACTTTATTAATATGGTTGGCCGACTCAGATCCCGCTCTATTTCTTTTAATAAAATTCACATCCCCGTTACTATAAATACTAAACTTGAAATTTACCACCGTCGTATCTCTTGCATACTTAGCATCAAAAGCAGTTGCATTAGTATTATAGTAGAGGGCCAATTTAGTATTGGTATCTAATAAATTAATTTTAAGTAAGACATTTTTATTCGCAGACTCATCTGCTGTTAAAGCAAATCCTGGAAAATAAGCACGTAAAGTAGTATCACTTCTATATGCATTGTTAGAATCAAACTCTTTCAAAAACTGAGTGGCAAAACTTTTAGATAATTTAATTCTAATAGTATTAGTAGAAGCTTCGAAACGCGTATACAAGGAATCTCCTAGTCTAGCAAAATCGACAGTAGTCTCTCCTAAATTTTGATCGGTTTTAAGATTATATAATTCAGGATAGTTAGAAGCATATAATTTAAAGGCATCCAATGGAGTTGCTGCACTAATTCTTTTTAATTGAATTTTTACAGGCTTTGTGGTATCTCCATAAAAACCTTTATAAGATAATACCAAAACTGCAGAGTCTACTACTAAACTGTCTTTATTGCCTGCGATAAAATAGGGAAAAAAACTAGGCTTCAATTGAAAATACATGGAAGCATTCGTTGTTCCAAAAATAGGATCATTGGTAATATTGCCAAGTACGTGATCATCTGAAGCATAGACTCTCATTGAATCTGTTCTATCCAATGTTTCAGTGATTACATCTAGTATGGTGTCCTTTGTGTTATAGGCATCCATAGAAGGCAATAAACCCAGTCCTAATTCAGAACTGCTAATTCTAGTACAAGCCGAAAATAGTAGTGTTGAAAAAAGAGATATAATAAATATTCTTACTGTATTATTTGATACCATGAATTTAATTTGTCTTTACTTAGATGCAAGTTCGTTGTATAAATCTAAATACTCTGTTAAATCGGAGTCCCATCCATTAAAAGGAACTACTTTTTTTCCTTTAACAGCAGAGAATTCTGATACTAATTTTTTATCGATAATATCAGATCCAAAAGTAATAGCATCGGCATAAGTGGCACCACCTCTAAATAAAGCAGCGTTGTTTAAATCCTTGAAAGGTTCTAAATCTTTGTCTTTAATATTGGTATTAATGATAGCCTTTGTTAATAAATCTTTATTGAATTTTTCTTCAAATGTATTTTGACCAATGGTGAATACTACTTTAGCATTAGAGAAAACAGGTTCTTTCTTATAAGCATGTTTAATATAAGCTGGAATTAATCCAGTCATCCAACCACTACAATGAATAATATCTGGAGGCCATCCAAATTTTTTCACAGTTTCAAGTGCACCACGGCAGAAGAAAATAGTTCTTAATGCATTGTCATCAAACCATTTTTCAGTTTCATCATGAAAAATTTGTTTGCGCTTGAAAAAGTCTTCGTTCTCCAAAAAATAGACTTGTAAACGGGCATTCGGCAAGGAAGCCACTTTAATTTGTAAGGGATAGTCATCACCATCTAATTGAACATTGATTCCTGAAAGCCTAACCACTTCATGTAAACGATGTCTTCTCTCGTTTATAACCCCAAAACGAGGCATAATACAACGAACTTCTAATCCACTGTCGTTACTTTTTATGGCGAGCTTATTAATTACCTCAGCAAACTCAGTCAGCTCTAAATAGGGCGACATTTCTGTGGCGATATATAAGATTCGTTTTTTTTCAGACATTCCTTTTGGTTTAACTCAAATCTAAGTTTGAGTGTGCAAAGGTATGTAATTGTAAGGACTTTAAGAAACAACAAAAAAGACTAATAAATACCCACCCCCTCCTTCATTTATAGACAATTGGTCGTAAATTGCAGAGAATTGTTTAACAGCATTACCCATGAGTAAATTTATTAAAATAGCCTTCTTCTTTTTTATAGGCATTTTATTGATTTGGTGGAGTTTACACCAAATCCCCCCTCAAGAATGGGATAAATTTACCATTGCCCTAAAGAATTCAAAATTCTGGATTATTATCCCCGTAGGTCTTATTCTTGGGCTCTCCCATCTAGTACGTGCCTTAAGGTGGCGTTTAATCATGGAACCACTTGGATATAACCCCTCTATTACTAATACATTTTTAGCGGTCTTAATTGGTTATTTAGCCAACTTGGCTGTTCCTAGATTAGGGGAGGTTTTAAAGTGCACCCTGCTTTCAAAATATGAGAAGGTCCCTGCTGAAAAGATTGTAGGTACAATTGTTGCTGAAAGGGCCTTCGATGTAATTAGTTTAGGCATTGTATTTCTACTTGCCCTTACCCTTCAATATAGTGTGGTGGAAGCAGGATGGAATCAATTTAAAACCTATGGAAAATCCTCAGGCGATGCAAGCAGCAGTAATCAAAATACTTATATAATTATAGCTGTAGTTGTTTTTATATTAATTGCAGCAGTCTGGTTTTTTAAATCAAAAATGCAAAACGCAATTAGCACCATTAAAAAACTTATTGCAGGCGTTTGGGAGGGTGTAACCAGTGCAACTAAATTAAAAAAACATAATTTATTTTTCTTTTATTCTTTTGCTATTTGGTTTTTGTACTTATTAGCCACTTATGTGGGATTGTATGCAACAGAGGGTACTGAAAGTACATTTCAAACTGCCATTAGCTGTTTAGCCTTTGCAAGCATAGGAATGATTATTACGCCAGGCGGTATTGGTGCATATGCTTATTTCATGGCAAAAGTATTAGAATTAAATGGAGTGGATTACACACTAGGATTAGCCAATGGTACCTTACAATGGTTTTCTCAATTTATTATTGTTATCGTTTTAGGCGGCACAGCTTTAATTATACTTCCATTATACAACAAGCAAAAATATTAAGATGAAAACAGGAGATGCTATTGAGAAAAAAATAATGACGGTGGATCAAGCCAAGTTAATGATGGCATCCTTAAAAGTGACAGGAAAAAAAGTTTCATTTACTAATGGCTGCTTTGATATTATACACCCTGGGCATTTATTTTCATTAAAGCAGGCAGCGGGGGAAGCCGACTATTTAATAGTAGGATTAAATAGCGATGCAAGTGTTAGAAAACTAAAAGGCCCTACCCGACCCATAAATAATACAGAGAGCAGGGCTATTGTACTTGCGAATTTAATAGTAGTTGACGCAGTGGTTGTATTTGAAGAAGAAACCCCGCTTGAGTTAATTAAAGAATTACTACCTGATGTGATAGTGAAAGGAGGCGATTATACCATTGATCAAGTTGTAGGCGGAAAAGAAGTAATGGCGAATGGAGGAAAAGTAGTTATCAACCCCACTGTAGAAGGTTTTTCTACAACGGGTCTTATTGAGAAAATGAAAGGCTAATTTATAAATAATACAACTATGGAATTTTTACAACAACTTCAATTAGAAAAGAAAAACGAAGGTAGTTCAACAGGCACTATCTGGCATAATAGTATAGGAGAAACTATTATTTCTTCTTCCCCAGTGGACAATAAAGAAATTGGATCTGTAAATAGTACAGATAAAGAAACTTATGAAAAAGTAATTAAGACTGCCCAAGCTGCTTTTATAGAATGGAGAAATTGGCCAGCCCCTAAGAGAGGAGAAATTGTACGCCAAATGGGTGATGCATTAAGAAAAGAAAAACAGGCACTAGGCCAATTAGTTAGTTATGAGATGGGAAAAAGCTTACAAGAAGGATTAGGCGAAGTACAAGAGATGATTGATATCTGTGATTTTGCAGTGGGCCTTTCAAGACAATTATACGGACTCACCATGCATAGTGAAAGACCTTCACATAGAATGTATGAACAATGGCATCCATTAGGTATTGTAGCTATTATATCTGCATTCAATTTCCCCGTAGCTGTATGGAGTTGGAATGCTGCACTTGCATGGGTTTGTGGTAATGTAACAGTATGGAAGCCTAGTGAAAAAACACCTTTATGTGGTAATGCTATACAAAATATAATTGCCAAAGTATTTAAACAGAATAATGTACCAGAGGGTGTTAATAATTTAATTCAAGGAGGACGTGAAGTAGGAGAATGGATTTCAAAAGATACCCGCATTCCATTAGTGTCTGCAACTGGTTCTACCAGAATGGGTAAATTATTAAATACAGCAGTCGCAGAACGTTTAGGTAAAACAATTTTAGAATTAGGTGGCAATAATGCAATTATTATTTCAGAACATGCCGATTTAGATATGTCTTTAATTGGAGCTGTGTTTGGCGCCGTTGGTACAGCTGGTCAAAGATGTACTAGTACCCGCCGTTTAATTATACATGAAAAAGTATATGATAGTTTTGTGGCAAAATTAACCAAGGCTTATGGGCAAATTAAAATTGGAGACCCCTTGGATTCAAAAAATCACATGGGTCCATTGATAGATAAAGAAGCTGTAAAAATGTATTTGAATTCTATTGAAGCTTGTAAAAAAGAAGGTGGTAAATTTTTAGTAGAAGGTGGCGTATTAGAAGGTAAGGGTTATGAAAGTGGATGTTATGTAAAACCTTGTATCGCAGAAGCACTTCCCCATTATGCCATTGTACAACATGAAACATTTGCTCCTATTTTATATGTAATGAAGTATTCCAAATTAGAAGAAGCCATTGCCATTCAAAACGGAGTACCTCAGGGATTATCTTCTGCAATTATGACACTTAATATGAGAGAGTCTGAATTGTTTTTATCACAAAGCGGAAGCGACTGCGGTATTGCCAATGTTAATATTGGAACAAGCGGTGCTGAAATTGGCGGCGCCTTTGGTGGCGAAAAAGAAACAGGCGGTGGAAGAGAAAGTGGATCTGATGCATGGAAAGCCTATATGCGTAGACAAACCAATACCATTAACTGGAGTAACAATTTACCATTAGCGCAAGGCATACAATTTGATTTGTAAAAATTTAAACTAATACTAAACAAATAAAAATAAAATATGCCCAGACCAAGTGCAACCGAATACGGCCCTTATTATCAAACCTATATTAACTATACAAGTGGTAAGGACTATTCCATATTAGTACAACAATACAATGATCGTATTATAGATTCTTGGAATGCCATTCCTTTAGAGAAAATAAATTTTGCTTATGCTGAAGACAAATGGACAATTAAGCAAATGTTTCAGCATGTAATTGATACAGAAAGAATTTTTGCCTATAGAGCTTTAGCTATTGCTAGAAAAGAAACTATTTCTATTCCTGGCTTTGATGAAAACGCCTATGCAAAGAACGCCACATCTTCACATCGCAATTGGAAAGACATGTTAGCAGAATGGAAAATTCTAAGACAGTCTACAAATATGTTGTTTAATTCATTTACAGAAGAAGACTGGAAACAAAAAGGTATTGCTAGCGAAAACCCTATGTCTGTAAATGCTTTAAGCTTTATTATTTTTGGTCATGCCTTGCATCATTTGCATGTATTAAAAGAGAGATACGGTATTTAAAATAATTAAAGTGTTACGAATTAATTTTCCTTTCATAATTAACGTGTAACAAAAAGCCCTCCGAAATTCGGAGGGCTTTTTTATATCTTAAAGTTTCAAATAATTCTAAAAACGAATTACTTTGTACCGTAAATATGAATAGCTAATTGAACTTCAGAGTCAACCATTCCAATACCATAGTTAATACCGAAAAGAGTTCTGTCAAAAGGCATAAATGCTTCAGCGAAGAAACCTTTATCATCTGCATTTCTTATTACTGCTGTAAAAGTAACTGGTGCTTTAATGCCTTTTAAGTTTAAGTCACCTTTAATAATGGCTCTGTCTGCTTTAGTGTATTCTACAGAACTAATAGTAAAGCTAGCTTCACCAAATTTTGTAATATCAAAGAAATCGGCAGAAGATAAGTGACCTTGTAAACGCTCACCGCCTCTTTCATCTGTAACTTTTAAACCAGCAATATCAATTACAAAACTACCTCCAACTAACTTACCGCCATTCACTTGAACTGCGCCCGATTTGATAGGGAAATAGCCTGTATGGTAATCGCTTTTTTTAGAACCCGTAAAGTCTACTTTACTTTTTTGAGCGGTCACTGTAAAAGTAACTGCATCCACATTTTTTGCTTTTGGAGCAAATGAATACAATGAAATCGACGCTGCGATTACTGCAATAGACAAGATGATTTTTTTCATATGATTTTTTGTTTAAATATTTTCAAAATAGAGACTGCTAAAATACAGCCTTATCCCCTATTTTAAGAATCTAAAGATATAATTCAATGTTTAAACAACAAAATATATTTTTAGACTGAATCTCTGCCTATAATCTATTATCTTCGCCAAAATTTTAGTTATTATGAATTTGCATGAATACCAAGCTAAAGAATTACTTAAAAAGTACAATGTCCCCGTTCAAGAGGGAGTAGCTGTTGAAACAGTAGAAGCAGCTGTAGCAGCTTACAATAAAATTGCTACAGAAACCAATAATAAGTTTGCTGTAGTGAAAGCACAAATTCACGCAGGTGGTCGTGGAAAAGGTAAAATTGTAGGTACTGAACAAAGAGGTGTGGCTGTTGGAAAATCTGCATCTGATATTGAAACTTTTGCAAAAAATATATTAGGTGGAACTTTAGTAACTATTCAAACTGGTGAGGCCGGTAAATTAGTTTCTAAAATATTAATTGCACAAGATGTTTATTATGAAGGTCCTCAACCTACTAAAGAATTTTATCTTTCTATTTTATTAGATCGTACTAAAGGCATGAATGTGGTTATGTATAGCACAGAAGGTGGAATGGATATTGAAGAAGTAGCGCATAACACACCTGAGAAAATATTTAAAGAGTGGGTACACCCAGGAGGTGGCTTACAAGGTTTTCAAGCAAGAAAAATTGCTTTCAACTTAGGTTTAAGTGGTGAAGCTTTAAAGAACTGCGTAAAATTTGTAACAAATTTATACAATGCTTATGTGGGATTAGACTGCAGTATGTTAGAGATTAACCCTTTATTCAAAACTTCTGATGACAAAATAATTGCTGTGGATTGTAAAATGAATTTAGATGACAATGCTTTAATGCGTCATCCCGATTTATTGGCTATGCGCGATGTATCTGAAGAAGATGCTACAGAAGTTGAGGCAGGTGAATTTAATTTAAACTTTGTGAAATTAGATGGTAATGTAGGTTGTATGGTGAATGGTGCTGGACTAGCCATGGCCACAATGGATATGATTAAATTAAGTGGTGGTGAGCCAGCAAACTTCTTAGACGTAGGTGGTACTGCGAATGCAGCTACAGTAGAAGCAGGTTTCAGAATTATTATGAAAGACCCTAATGTAAAAGCAATTCTTATTAATATATTCGGTGGTATTGTTCGTTGCGACCGTGTTGCAGCAGGTGTTATTGAAGCCTTTAATAAATTAGGCAATATTAATATACCTATTATTGTTCGTTTACAAGGAACCAATGCGGTAGAAGCTAAAAAACTTATAGATGAGAGTGGATTGAAAGTACAGTCTGCTATTCAATTAAGCGAAGCAGCAGCCTTGGTAAAGAAAGCTGTTGCTTAGGTTTTATAGATTTTTTATAAAATATAAAAATCTTTTAAACCTCTCTAATGATTTTTAAAAACCCTCCTCAATCTATCGGGGAGGGTTTTTTGATTTATAAATACTTCTTTTATAGATTTTTTATATACTTCAGCCCAAATTCGAAGAATTTATGGGCAGTTTTTTTACTTCTGTAAGGGCACTGAATAAATAAATATTTCCAGTGGCAAGTTCAATGCATACAATACGCTTGCGCCTTAATTTAATTTTTTTAAAGGTTCTACCTTTTATTTCCATAAATAATTCTCCATCTTTTAAATGGGCTAGTATAATCACCCCTTCTTTTTTCACGGGGTTATATTTTCTTAACACTAATAATAAAGCAGTCTCTCCATTTGCCGTGGCTGCAGGATTAAGTAAAGTTTTTTGTAAACTCTTTCTAATGTCTTCTGGAAAAATTCCTAATTGAATAAACTGAGCCAAGAGTTGACCATATATAGCTTTCCATTCTTTCCCATGCGCCTCCACCCTATTTCTATACTGTTCAAAGCATAATAAATGCGCTAGCTCATGTAATAAAGTAATAAGAAATTCATACTTATTCAAATTCCCATTTACTGTAATCTTATGGTTAGTGCCCATAGCGGCGTGCCTATAATCTCCTAGCACCGATTTTCTTTCTCTAGTAACCGTTAAATGAACCTTGTAATGATTAATGAGTTCTACCACCGACTCAAAAGCCCCTTCAGGCAAGTAAGCATTTAATGCATGTAAAGGATGTTCAACTTTTGCCAAAATAATAATTAATTAAGAATAGATGACTATTTTTTACTTACAAAGTCTTTAATTTCAAACCAAGTATAGACTAAATACAATACCATACAGGTTAATAAGGTTGGATAACCTACTGGTTCCTTTGCTTGCTTTACATAGGTTAAGGCCGCCCCAGCAAAAACAATTAGTTTAAATAGTGTGCCTAGTATCACTGATCTAATCAAAGCATTGGGATTGGCGGGATCCACTTTCTTAAGTCTTAGGTAATTTAAATACACCATCGTAAACAACATCATGTTCACTGTTAATACAAAATTAATTTTAACAGGTACTGCAAAGCCATTAAATACAATAGTTAAACCAGCCATTAAGACTATCATAAATAATAAAAAGGCAGTAAGATTCTTTTTTAAAAACATGATGTAAATTTTAATAAATTGTTATTTGTATTTTGTTCAGTTATATGCATAGAAGTATTTAAAATTATTTTTTTACTTAATTTATTATAGCAATTATTATTTCAAACTTATTTAATTTTTCTTTTGTGTATCTCTCACTACCATCACTAGTGTATATAAAATAAATATGGAAGGAAAGATCCAGGCAGCTCTATTATGCCAACTAAAATATATGTCCATTTTCTTTCCCAAAAACAAAGCTATTAATAGCCCTGCTATTATTTGAGTACCCAATCCTGCATACTTAGCCAAGCTATTCACCGAATGATTCTCTTTGTTTTTATTATGGGAAGAAGGAAAAGGCATTAATCAAAAGATTGTTTGCTTTCAGGTAGTACCAAGGGCAAAGTGTCTAATTGTTTAGGATTACCTTCAGATAATACTTTTTTAATCCCCTCAAGATATTGTTCCTTGTAATGAATAGCCTGCTCTAATGAATCGGTTCTAATTTTCAATAGCTGTAATGCGGTTCTACTTTCTTTAGTGCCATATCCTGGAATATAATATTTAAGAGGAGTAAAAGCAATTAAGGCAATGGTCATACCAACTAGTAATATAAAAGTAATACTAATGCCAATATATACCGATTTTCTAGACAACCTAAACGCCAATACTTCATCAAAAGTATCGTCGTTCATGACCACTAATCGGTAGGTGTTACTTGTTCTTTTGAACGTGTTATTGAAATCTAATTTGGGCATAATATTAAGTACTTGTTAAAGATACAACCTATTCCATTTTTTTAACTGAATAATAGGAAATAAATGTATTTTTAAGGCGATTTTAACCCATTTATGCAGCATACAAAAGCCCCTTATAAATTTCCTAAGAACTGGTTTTGGGCCATCTGTATCCTAAGCCAATTTTGTATACAGGCAAGTGCACAAAATATCAATAAAAAAATACAAGATAGCCCGCAACAAAAAACTGATACCAGTAAGCCCTTACTTGATATTAATAATAGTAAGCTTATCAAAAAAGCCAATGCCATTTTAGATAGCAATCAAAAAAAAGCAAATGATTTTATTTTAAATAAGGTCAATAAATTAAAAGGGGCTGCTAACGATAAGGCCAATAAAGTAGTGGGTAAAGTTTTACCACTAGAAATTGAAAAACCTCTACCCTATGAACGCCTGCTTAATACAAAATATACTTTAGGCCGAAGAGCCTACCAAAATACAGTTTCTCAGTTTAATTTTTTATTCCATGCTGAAGAAGAGTTGAACGAAAATATTTTAAGGGCCAGAAATGAATATGAAGATGACTATACTTCTTTAATAAGTTTTTATGATTATGATTTAAGTACTATAGCCTTAAATAATATTGACTCCATCATTTACAGATGCAATGCCAATATAGTATTACACGACTTAAGAAGCAATTGGGTAGATGACGCCTATTTACTTTTAGCCAAATCCTATTTATTTCATAAAAATTTTGATACTGCCGGCAGTATACTTCAATTTATAAACTATTCATTCGACGAAAAAGAGAATGGTATGGATTTACCCATTGGAAGTAATTTAAGAAATAAAAAAGGGAAATTCAGTATAGCCACTGCTGAGAATAATCGCTTTTTTGAGAACTTAAATGTGCGTAATGAAAGCATGATATGGCAAGCCAGAAATTATTTTGAAAAAGAAGAATATAATGAAGGCATTAGTTTACTACAGTTATTAGAGTTAGATGCCATTTTCCCAAAAAGATTAAACCCTTTTTTAAATGAGCAGCTTGCCTATGGTAATTATTTAATGGAAATGTATGATAAAGCAGCAGCTGCTCTTGAAAAAGGAATTAATAACGCCCCAGATGAAGCTGCAAAAACAAGGTGGTATTATTTATTAGGGCAATTATGGCAGAAGGCAGATAAATGGGACAAGGCTTATCCTTGGTATAAAAAAGCAAATCAAAATGCAGTGAACCCTATTATAAGTGTTTATGCAAAAATTAGTATGATAAGCTATGAAGCTAAAAACGCAAACAACCCATGGGAAGAACTAGCCTACTCTCTTGAGCGAATGATTAAAAGAGATAAGTATAAACCTTATGCGGATATCATTTATTTTGAGATGGCAAAACTAGCCATTCAAAACAAAGCCCCTATTAAAGCCAATGAATGGTTAATTCAATCCATCAAAAACAATAGAACCAACCTAAAACAAAAGCAAAAGGCTTTTGAACTATTAGGAGATATAAATTATATTAATAATAAATATAGTATTGCTAAACTAGCTTATGATAGCTTACAAACTGTCTTAAAAACAAACCCCAACTTCGAAACTATACAAGCTAGAAAAAAGTGGCTAAGGAGTATTAGCGTAAATGATAAAATAATTGAAGCTCAAGACAGTTTGCAATTTATATATCAATTAAACCCAACTATTCAAGAAGCTCAATATAAAAATTGGCAAAAAAGAATCGAATTTGAAAATGAATCATTAACAAATATTTTTACTGACAAAATTCCTACTGCTAATTATAATCTTGAAACAACAAATAGAAATAATTTTAGCAGCATTGAGAATAGTAATAATTACTACTTTGATAATAAATTTGTATTAGCGCAAGGCAAACAAAACTTCATACAAAATTGGGGGCAAAGACCCAATATAGATGGATGGAGAAGAAATGCAAGTATTATTAATTCGGTTAGTAGCATCATTAATCAGGATACATCTACAAATTTATCTCAGAATAATAATACCAATAAGGATTCTCAGGAAAAAATGGGCAGAACAAAAGATGAGAAAGGAGATCAAAAAACAAATGAAAAGGGAAATGGTTATGCAATGATTACAGATGGTAAAGATTATATAAAATCTAAGCAAGATGGGAATAAAGCAGCATTAACTAATGCTCAAACATTTTTGTTAGAACTTAAGGACTTTGAAAGAGCCTACCCGCTATATCTTAAAGTAATTGCAAATAATATTGATAGTGTTATGACCGAAAGAGCTATGTTGGATTTAGCGAGTCATTACCTACATGAAAATTTAAATGAAAAATCGGATAGTATTATTAGATTAGTAGAAGACAAATTTCCTAAAGGTTTTTATGTTACTAAGAAAAAGGAAAATAATTTTAAAAAGAAAAAAGAAGCCGATGTATTAAATGATTATAAAGAGGCTTACTTTTTGGCACAAATTGGAAATTGGGAAAACCTTGTCACTTTATCACCTCAATTAAATACCGATTTAAGAAGAACAAAATGGTATACTCCCTTTAAGTTTATACAAGTTAAAATGTATGCTCAACAAAGAATGGATAGCAATGCCATTGTTTTATTGGACTCTATTGTACTTCAAAATACCAATGAAAAAATAATAGATAAGGCAAAAAATATTTTGGAGGAGTTGAAAAATAGAAAACAAACAGAAACTTATTTAAACAACTTAAACCTTAGCAAGGAAATACAAGATACCAATGCGCTAATAAGTACATTCCCCAAAACATTAGATAGTAGTTCTATTGTTAAGGCAGCGGTTACAAAGCCTACCATTGCTACAAACTTGAAAAAGGATACTACAACTGCACCAGTAATACCCCCCCTTCCCTTCACCAATGACAGTAGTGAACAACATTATATTGCCTTTGCTACCCAAAAAGTAAGTGCCGCTTTTGTAAAGGAGATGCAAACTGCCTTTACCTATCTTAATAATGATGAATTTTCAAAAGAAAAATTAAATGTAACTTACGTGCAGTTTAATGAGAACAGCTATATTGTTTGGATTGGGTCATTTGAAAACAGCCAGCTTGCTAAAAATTATATGAATAAAATTAAGCCAAGGCTGAGTAGGGAAATCATATCATTTGTACCTTCGAAGCAATATGAGATATACTTATTAAGCAAGTCTAATATTCTGCTTATAAAAGACGAGGCCGATTTAAAACAATATCAGCAGTATATGTTTAAAAATATTTATAAACCTTAATTAAAATAGTAGTGAGTCAAGATTCAAATAAGCCTAAGAATTGGGTACGCCTTTTTTGGAAATACTATTTTATTTCTGCAGGCGTATTTTTATTATTTATTTTAATGTTGAATTTTGGATGGATTGGCGATATGCCAGATTTAGATGATATTGAAAATCCTACCGCCTCCTTAGCTAGTCAAGTTTATGCACAGGACGGCACACCCATGGGTAAGTTTTATCTAGAGGATCGCATAACAGTCAAGTATAGAGATATTAGCCCCTATTTATTACAAGCATTGGTGGCTACCGAGGATAAAAGATTTTATGACCATTATGGAGTAGATGGAGAAGGTCTTATAAGAGCCATTGCCTTTCTAGGTAGCCAAGGTGGCGCTTCTACCATTACTATGCAAACGGCTAAAAATTTATTTACCGACAACTGGAGTACCAAGAACAAATTGCTTCGTGTTATTCAAAAAATTAAGGAAAGTATAATTGCCATTAAGCTAGAGCGCAATTTTACCAAGCAAGAAATTATTACCCTTTACTTAAATACCGTTCCTTTTAGTGAAAATGTATTTGGCGTAAGTAATGCCTCAAGAACTTTTTTCCAAAAAGAACCAGACCGTTTAACGGTTGAAGAAGCGGCCTTATTAATTGGTATGATTAATGCCCCTACCAAATATAATCCCAATAGAAACCCTAAGTTGGCCTTAGAAAGAAGAAATCTAGTGATAAGTAGAATGGCTGGACAAAAATATATTAGTCAAGACCAAGCAGCAGAACTAAAAAATTTGCCTATTGCCACCAATTTTAAAAAGCTTGACCAGAACAATGGCCTTGGCCCCTACTTTAGAATGACTTTGGGTGAGTACATGAAAAAATGGTGCAAAGAACATAAAAAAAATAATGGCGACCCCTACGATTTATATAGAGATGGTTTAAAAATTTATACCACCATTAATCCTAGAATGCAATTGTATGCAGAACAAGCTGTAGCACAGCATATGTCCTATTTACAAAAAGAATTTAACCAACAAGCAAATATTAAATCGGGTACTATTTGGAAAGAGTTTAGTGCACAACTTGAACTAGCGGTAAAACAAACCGACAGATGGAAGAATTTGAAAAAAGAAGATATGGAGGATGCCGCTATTAGAAAAACTTTCGACGAACCCTTACCCATGCGTGTATTTGCTTGGAATAAAAACCGCTTTATTGATACCGTCATGACTCCTTATGACTCTTTAAAGTATCATAAGCAAACCTTACAAACGGGATTTTTAGCCGTAGACCCTTTCACTGGAGAAGTAAAAGCTTGGGTGGGTGGTGTAGACTTTAAAACATTTAAATACGATCACGTTAATATTAATACAAAAAGACAAGTGGGTTCTACCATTAAACCTTTGTTATATTCTTTAGCTATTGAAGAGGCTGGCTTTACACCCAATACTATTGTGCAAGATCAACAACAAAATTTTGATGGTTATGGTATGGTGCCTAATACCCCTAAGTCTTGTACAGGCCTTTCCATTCCTATGGCACAGGCTTTAGCTGAATCAAGAAACTGCGCATCGGCCTATATCATGAAACAAATTAATGGCAAGAGCAATGAAGCGGCTAAGCAGTTTGTAGAATATTTAAAGAAGTGTAATGTAAAGTCTGACATACAACCCTATCCCTCTATTGCATTAGGCGCTGTTGAAATTTCATTGTACGAAATGGTGCAAGCCTATACCATGTTCCCAGGAGCAGGTTATAATGCGCAACCTTTTTTTATTAATAGAATTGAAGATAAGAATGGTAATGTCTTAGAAAGTTATTCTCCTCAAAGAAGAAAAGTAATTAGTGATGTAACTGCATACTCGGTAGTAAGTATGATGCAGGGTGTTATACAAAAAGGAACAGGTAGAAGTATGTATTCTTACGCAGTACCTACACAATCTATTGCAGGTAAAACTGGAACCACTAATGATAATAGCGATTTGTGGTTTATGGGATATACCCCACAATTATTAGCAGGCGCTTGGGTAGGTTGTGACGATCGTTATATAAGATTTTCAGATAACTATTTTGGACAAGGTGCTCATGCCTCCTTGCCTATTTGGGCTTATTTTATGAGTAAAGTAGCTGCAGACCCTGCTTGTAATTTAGATCCGAATGCAAGTTTTGAAAGACCATTGAGTATGGCAAATGATTTCAATATAGATTTTGTTTCAAAAGATAGTACAGGTTTAGAAAGTATAGATGAGATTATAAATACAGAAGATATTAAAGCAGAATCGGATTATAGCATTCCGGATGCAGAAAAAATGAGCACTGAAAAAAATAATATACCTTTAAAAAATACAATAGCTAATAAAACTACCCCTCCTATAAATAGTAACCCTGTAAAGAATAATAAGAAATCAAAGGAGAATAAAGAAGCAGCAAAACCAAAAGCTGTCTTTCCTAAAAAAAAGAATTAACGCTTATTTTTTAAAGAATAGAAAATAGAGAAATGGTGGTATAAATTTCTCTGGAAAAAAGCATTGCCATATTGAATGGTAACTCGAGGTAGTTTTAAACCAAGTCCTGCACTAAAACCATTGAACCAGTTTTGTTGGTTTTGAATGTTTAAGTCAAATCGTCTAAGAAAATTATAACCAAAGTCAAGACTCACTTGTTCTCCAATATTTGCTTCAGCACCTATAATAATATGATTGAAAATATCTTGAACTGAAGAAGGTGTCTTATACCCCTCTACATTATAAAAACTTGGTTCATAAAGGGTATTATTCCAAATAGAAAGTCGTTGTGCTGTGAAAGAAAATTGAATAGGTGCATTTTCTAATTTTTTAGAAACCCCCATTATGATATTTAAAGGCAGCCTTTCTTTTTCTGTATAAGATTTAATTTGTGCGCCCACATTATTAGCAAGTATACTAGCGCGTAGTAGTCTGCTTGAAGATGTATAGGCAATAGATAAGTCCATGGCGACTCCCGTAGATTTATAAATTCCATAATTAGATTGCACTAATTTAAAGGTTGCTCCTAAAATTATATTTTTGCTATAGGTAGAAGCCATTGAAACTTCAGCTACATAATCGTTGGCTATAAAATTACCCATCTCATTGCCCGACACATCGGTCATGGTAATATTCCCATAACCCATATAATGTAAACCCCAACCAAGTACCCAATTTTTCTTAGGTATGAACTGGGCTCCGCTAAAATCGTATTGCTGAATATCAGAAAAATAAGACTTCACACTTAAATGAAGCATTTTATCCATGGAAGAATCTAGTAGCGCTGGGTTATACATTGCTAGTCCTAAATCGGAGCCAAGATTACTAATATTAATACCTCCTAAGGCAGTTGCTTTTGCACTATAAGGTAAGGTTAAAAATTGATAGACCTCATTGGCACTATATTGCTGCGCACACAAACTTGTTCTTACAAAAAATGCAATGAAAACAATAATGAATACTTTACACCTAAACTTGAATGGGCCCCTTCTCATAGAACAAAGCTAGGGATTTAAACTAATGCTAAGTCCAGCACTTGTTGCATATTTTTTACATAATGAAACTGTAGACCTTTTATAAAACTATGGTCAATTTCATTGATATCTTTTTCATTCTGCCAACAAAGTATAATTTCTTTCATACCGGCTCTTTTAGCCGCTAAAATTTTTTCTTTAATGCCTCCCACAGGAAGAACCTGCCCTCGCAGTGTAATTTCACCAGTCATGGCTAAATAAGGTTTTACTTTTCTACCCGTGAATGCGGAAGTAAGAGCAGTAAGCATGGTAATACCCGCACTAGGACCATCTTTAGGAACAGCCCCTTCTGGCACATGCACATGAATAGACTTTGTCGTAAACAAAGTCGGGTCAACACCAATTTTCTTGGCATTGCTTTGTAAATAAGTCAGGGCCGTGTCCACACTTTCTTTCATCACATTACCTAGGTTACCCGTTAATTTTAAACCTCCTTTACCTTCTGCAAGTAAAACTTCTATAAATAAAATATCTCCTCCTACATAAGTCCAGGCCAAACCCACTGCCACTCCTGGCATATTCACAGTTTTATAAATTTCATTACTATATCTAGCCTGTCCTAAAATTTTATGTAAATCGGTTTTAGTAACTGTTGGTTTCACCTTATGTTTATAAGCTAATTCTTTAGCTTGATAACGCATTATAGAAGCAAGTTGTCTGTCTAGTTCACGCACGCCACTTTCTCTGGTATAATCTTCAATCACTTTCTCAAGTACATTGTCAAGCACCTTGAAATTAATTTTATCCAATCCATGCGCTTGTCTTTGCTTAGGCAGTAAATGTCTTTTCGCAATTTCAATTTTTTCTTCTACAGCATACCCACTTAAATCAATAATTTCTAAACGGTCTCTTAAAGCGGGTTGAATGCGGCTAATATCGTTGGCTGTTGCAATAAATAAAGTTTTACTTAAATCATATTCCGACTCTAAGTAATTGTCATAAAAACTATGGTTCTGTTCTGGGTCTAATACTTCTAATAAAGCAGAAGAGGGGTCGCCTCTATGATCGCTGCCTATTTTATCTATTTCATCCAATATCATAACGGGGTTAGAGGTCTTCACCTTACGCAAACTTTGTACAATTCTACCTGGCATAGCGCCAATATAGGTTTTACGATGTCCTCTAATTTCACTTTCATCATGCAAGCCTCCAAGACTTACTCTAATATATTTTCTGCCAATGGCATGTGCAATAGATTTTCCTAAAGAAGTTTTACCAATACCTGGAGGGCCTAAAAAACATAAAATAGGGCTTTTCATATCACCTTTAATTTTAAGCACTGCTAGGTACTCTAAAATTCTATTTTTGATTTTACCCATACCATAATGGTCAGCGTCTAAAACTTTCTTAGCATTTTTTAAATCGTAATTATCGGCTGTATATTCGTCCCAAGGCAGGTCTAATAATAAGTCTAAATGATTATACACTACAGAATAGTCTGGCGTACTAGGATGCATACGCTCCAATTTCTCCAAACCATTTTGAAATAATTTTTTGGCGGCTTCTGGCCACTTCTTCCCTTCAGCCTTCTTTTTCATCTCCGCCACTTCGCGCTCATTAGGATCTCCGCCTAATTCGTCCTTAATACTTTTTAATTGTTGTTGTAAAAAATAATCGCGTTGTTGCTTGTCTATTTCGGTACGTGTTTTATTGGCCACCTTATTTTTCAATTCAACAAATTGTAATTCTTGTTGTAAAAACTGAATTAATTTTTCGGCTCTAAGTGTAATATTATTTTGTTCTAATAAAGCTTGCTTATCATTTATCTCTACACTTAAATTACTGCTTACAAAATTGATAAGAAATAAAGGGCTTTCAATATTTTTTAAAATCATAGCGGCCTCTGAAGGAAAATTAGGAGACAACTGTATAAGTTGAGTAGCTAAATCCTTTATGTTGGATAAGTAGGCTTGAAAATCTTGATTCTCTTTTTCTACTTTATCTTCTACTAATACTTTTACACTGGCTTTGAAAAAAGGATCTTCTTCTTTCATTTCCAATAATTCAAAACGCTTTTTACCTTGAATAATAATAGTGGTTCCACCGTCTTGCATCTTAATCATTTTAATGATTTTTGCAACGGTACCAATTTGACATAAATCGGCGGGTGTAGGATCCTCAATATTGCCATCCTTTTGAGAAACCACCCCAATTAATTTATCCTTATTATAAGAAGCCTTTACGGCCTGAATACTTTTATCTCTTCCTACCGTTATAGGAATAACTACGCCCGGAAATAGGACCGTATTACGAAGTGGCAGAATGGGCAATAAAGAATCAATCACCATTTCTGGCTCATTCTCTTCCCCCTGCTCATTAAATGAAAATAAAGGTATAAACTCATTATCTTCTTCCCCCTTAAACAAAAACGTCTTATCCACTCTCTATACAATTTAAATTAAAGTCAAAATGACATAACACCTCGGTCAAAACCTGGTTTTACTAAGGTATACCCTTATAAGACAATATTGATGCCAAAAACCCATATTTGACTATGGATATAGAAATGCCTAAAATAAAAAATCCTCCCCGATATAATCGGGAAGGACCTTCTTGCAAGAAGTTTATAAACTTCTAAAATTACTTTGCAACAGCAGCTGTATCAGCTGTAGCAGCAGCAGTGTCAACAGTTGCAGCAGCAGCTGTATCAACAGTTGCAACAGCAGTGTCAGTTTTTGCTTCAGTAGAAGCACCACCACATGCAGCTAGTGCAGCGATAGCGAAAATTGCGATAACTTTTTTCATTTTTTGGTTTTTTTAAGTTTAGTATCAAAAATACGAGGGCGAAGATAACCATACCCTTCAAAAATGCCAAATTTTAACATTATTTTTTTCTACATACTCCCTATACAACTAAATAAACAGACCAAATCCTACTTCTTCCTAAAGTAGACCCTAATAGGAACCCCTGTAAACTTGAAATTCGCTCTTAATTGATTTTCAAGGTAGTTACGATAAGGAACCTTAATGTCATCTGGGAAATTGGTAAAAAAGGCAAAGCTAGGCACCCTAGTTGGTAACTGGGATACGAACTTAATCTTAATTACATGGCCTCTTACGACAGGGGCTTGGTATTTAAGAATAGCCTTCAACATAATATCGTTTAATTTAGAAGTAGGCACTTTACGGTGCTTATTCTCATACACTTCTAAAGCCAGTTCAATGGCTTTGAATATGCGGGTTTTTTCTATAGCTGATATGAATAATACGGGTACATCGGTAAAAGGAGCCAATTTGTCTTTTACTACTTTTTCGTAGTCACGAGCGGTATTGGTTTCTTTATCTATTAAATCCCATTTGTTTATTAATACAATTATTCCCTTTCCCTTCTTAGATGCAAGGCTAAATATGCTTAAATCCTGGGCGGTAACCCCCTTTGTTGCATCAATAACTAGTAAACAAACATCTGCCTCGTCCATAGCCTTAATGGCTCTGATAATAGAGTAAAATTCAAGATCGTCTTTCTCCTTATTCTTACGTCTTATACCTGCGGTATCAATTAGAATAAATTCCTTTTGAAACATGGTATAATGCGTATGAATCGTATCGCGCGTAGTGCCTGCAATATCACTCACAATAGTTCTATCCTGACCAATCATGGCATTCAATAAACTTGACTTCCCTACATTGGGTTGTCCCATAATGGCAATCTTAGGAATAGCTAAAACTTCTTCCTCACCTTCTGCTGGTTCTGCTACTTCCTCATCGTCATTGCTTACTTCTTTAACCTTGATATCGTTGGTAACGGCGTCTAAAAGCTCCCCCGTTCCACTACCTGAAATAGAACTTATAAAATAGTTGTGTTCAAAGCCCATTCCGTAGAACTCGGTTCCTTCTAAAGCTCTGGTTGAATTATCTACTTTATTCACGCATACATAAACAGGCTTAGTGCTTCTTCTAAGCATATCGGCCATAGAAGCGTCTAAATCGGTCAAACCAACAGCAGCATCTACCATGAAAATGATAGAATTAGCCTCTTCAATAGCAATCTTTACCTGCTTGCGAATCTCGGTTTCAAACATATCACGAGAATCGGGTACAAAACCACCCGTATCTATCACGTTAAAGGTTTTACCCGCCCATTCTGTAACACCATATTGACGGTCTCTTGTTACACCGCTAATATCGTCCACGATGGCTTTTCGTTCCTCTAAGAAACGATTAAACAAAGTGCTTTTTCCTACGTTTGGCCTTCCAACAATAGCCACTGTATAGCTCATAATAATGTATATTTAATATTCAATTATACTATTTTAAGTAATTCATTATCAATACATTAACTAATTATTGATAACTATATTACTTAATATCCAAATTCTTTTAACTTCGTTTCATTATCTCTCCACTTAGGCTTTACTTTCACAAATAATTCCAGGTACACTTTTGAGCCTATAAAATCCTCAATGTCCTTTCTTGCTAAAGTACCAATTTCCTTTATCATCTTACCCTTCTCCCCAATAATTATAGCCTTCTGGGTTTCTCTATTTACTATAATATCGGCCTGTATTTTTATTAATAAGGGCTGTTGCTTAAAAGAGTTCACCAGCACTGCTGTATGGTAAGGGATCTCCTCACCAAATAGCTGGTATATCTTTTCACGTACTAGTTCACTCACAAAGAACTTAGTGGGCAAATCACTTAAATCGTCCTCACTATAGAAAGGAACTCCTTCAGGAATCATTTCAATTACAAGTTTCAATAACCTCTCTATGTCGCTCTTATTCAACGCACTAACTGAAATAGTTTTAGTACAATAAGACTTCTCTTTAAAAAAGGCCACCGCCTCTTTTACCTGGGTGCCCACGGCCAAATCCGACTTATTTAAAACCACTACACAGGGCACTTTTAGCTTTAATGAAGCGAATAATTCATCTAATTCCTTGATATCGTCTCGCATATCCACCATTAATAGTGCCACATCGGCATCTTCCAAGGCGCTTTTAACTGCACCCATCATTTTCTCATGCAGCTTGTACTTAGGGTCGATAATACCGGGTGTGTCTGAAAAGATAATCTGATACTCGTTTTCCTTGTTTAAAAAGGCCTTAATACGGTGGCGGGTGGTTTGTACCTTGGAAGAGACAATAGCCATTTTCTCGCCCATAATGGCATTCAGTAAAGTACTTTTACCGGCATTTGGCCTTCCAAATATGTTTACAAACCCTGCTTTCATTCTATATTGATGATTTACCCTTTATTTACCCCTTTATTCTATGCAAACTTACTACAAAAAAAATCCGCTCTCGATAGGAATCGGGAGCGGGATGATGTTGCGAGGGAAGGGATCGAACCTCCGACCTTCGGGTTATGAGCCCGACGAGCTACCGCTGCTCTACCTCGCGATGTTTGGACGGCAAAGATAGGCGTTTATTGCTTCTTGACCAAGTTTATACTGGTTAAATTGAAACTAGCGCAGAAAGGGGAAATGAAGGGTTTTTGAGGGATTAGTTAGCGCAATAGTATTCTGAATTCCATCATATACTAAAGTCCCATTTGGATTTGCTTTTAAAACTTGAATACCAACGTTGTTATCTTTACCTAATTGACTAGCAGAGGTTGTTATTTTAGCAGGCGGAGCATTAAAAACAGTATACCCAGCTGTTGGATAAAATGTACCATTCGTTCCAGGATAAGTTCCAGGGTAATAAGACCAGAAAGAAAGGTTATTAGCATCAAAAGATAAATTCGATGGGCACTGCGCACTAAGCTTAGTAAAACTAAAAATAATGATTACTATAAATATTAATTTAAACTTCATTGAATTAATATTTAACTGCACTTTGAATGAAATATACAATAACGTTTGAGTTAATTTGAGTAGCCTTTTCAATGTTAGCCTCAAAACTGGTTTTATCTGTTAACATAACCAGTACATCATTTTTAATAAAATGATATCTGTCATTAGATTTAAAAATTTCTGCTCTATCAATACTTGAATTAATTACATCTTGCCTTAACCCTTCTTCAGTAATATATTTTTGAATAGTATGATGATTAATAAAACTATTAATGGCGCTATTGTCTTTAATAACAAAAACAGCTTGATATTGAGCTAGTCTATCTACTACAGCATAGTTTTTTGCAATAAATATTGTCGCAATCTCATTTGGATTAATATTTTTCTCAAATAAATCAATAGCTTTAGAATAGTCTGCATAGGTTTGAGCATCTACTTTTGACTTGATGTCAATTTGAGCAAATGATGTAGAAAAAATGAATAAGGTTAATGACAATATAAAAATTGCCTTATATGAGAAAGTACTGTTCATAAATGATTAATTGTTTAATAAAACATTATAACAGATCTAAATTTTTTAAACAATTTTAGACCCATATTAAATCTTTAAAAATATTTCTATACTAACTTAGAAATAAATCGTAGAATTATTTCTATCAAAAATATCATAGAATAAGTTCTAAATGCTCCAAAATTGAAATAAATTTACAATCACTTACATATATTATATTTTTATAATTATAATATACTCCATTTCAGCATTCTATCAAACTAATCCTAATTCATAAAATCTGACAGAATACCCCTTTTATGAGAATCATCATAGTTTGTGAAGAATCTTCTGCTCTTTTTTTAGTAAATTGATCATAAATAAACATTTCAATTAAAGCAATTTATTATGCCATCAGCAAATCATTTTGACGCTATTGTGGTAGGTTCTGGTATTTCTGGAGGTTGGGCCGCAAAAGAACTATGTGAAAAAGGCTTAAAAACTTTAGTACTAGAAAGAGGCCGTAATGTTGAACATATTAAAGACTATCAAGGCACTGAAAAAGAACCTTGGGAATTAGCGCATCGCAATGCAATAACAGAAGAAGATAAAAAAAATTCACCTATACAAAGTAAGTGTTACGCTTACGATGAGGTCTCAAAAAAATTCTTCGTCAACGATGTAGAAAACCCATATGTTGCTGCTAAACCTTTTGATTGGATTAGAGGTAACCATGTGGGAGGACGTTCTTTAATGTGGGGCAGACAAAGTTATCGTTGGTCTGATTTAGATTTTGAAGCCAATGCAAAAGATGGTTATGGAACTGATTGGCCAATTAGATACAACGACCTTGCCCCTTGGTATAGCTATGTTGAAAAATTTGCAGGTATTAGTGGCAATAGAGATGGCGTTTTCAATTTACCCGATGGTGAATTTCAACCACCCATGGAAATGAATGTGGTAGAAAAAATGGTAGCACAAAATCTTAAAACAAAAATGGGTAGGCCTATGATTATTGGACGGTCGGCCAACCACACTGCAAAAATTGGAACCAGAGGCCCTTGTCAATTTAGAAATAAATGTCATCAAGGTTGTCCCTTTGGTGGCTACTTTAGTTCCAACGCTGCTACCCTTCCTGCAGCAGCTGCAACGGGTAATTTAACTTTAAGACCCGACGCTATTACTACAGAAATTTTATACGATAAAGAAACAGGCCGTGCGAAAGGGGTGCGCATATTAGATGCCAACACTAATTTAACGGAAGAATACTTCGCAAAAATAGTTTTCTTGAACGCATCTACTTTAGGTACTGCACATATTTTATTAAGTTCTGTTTCAGAAGTATTTCAAAATGGTTTTGGCAATAGTAGTTTACAAGTAGGCCACAACTTAATGGACCATCATTATGGTGTTGGGGCTTATGGCGACTATGATGGATTTCAAGATGTATACACTTATGGTCGCAGACCTAATGGAATTTATATTCCAAGATTTAGAAATTTAGATGGAGGATCTTCTGCAGGTTATTTAAGAGGATTTGGTTATCAAGGTGGTGCGTCAAGAAACAGAGGTGAAGAAAATGGAATTGGTATTGAATTAAAACAAAGTGTTACAGAACCTGGTAAATGGAGTATTGGCTGGGGCTCTTGGGGTGAACATTTACCTTATTATGAAAACAAAGTAACGCTTGATAAAAATAAAAAAGATAAATGGGGACTAGCTGCTTTAAATATTGATTGCGAGTTTAAAGAAAATGAAAAAAAGATGCGCATTGATATGAGAAATAGTGGCGCTGAAATGTTAGAAGCTGCTGGCATTAAAAATGTAGGTTCTTATGACAATATGCCTGCACCAGGTTTTTGTATTCATGAAATGGGAACAGCGCGTATGGGTAAAGATCCTAAAACATCTGTTTTAAATAAATGGAATCAAATGCATGAAGCTAAAAATGTATTTATAACTGATGGTTCTGCCATGGCTTCTTCTGCCTGTCAAAATCCGTCACTTACTTATATGGCATTAACTGCAAGAGCTGCCGACTTTGCTGTAAGTGAATTAAAAAAAGGAAACTTATAAGGTTTCCTTTTTTATACTTACTTTATTTTTTATACTTACTCTATTTTAAACTTACAATAGAGTAACACAGTTAATTGTTACTATTAATTTCTGCTATTAATTCCTGTGTCTAATATTTGAGGCTCCAGATGTACTAGATTCTTTTACAATGGGATTACCTTTATAATTAATATCGCTGGCACCACTTGAATTGGCTCTTAAAATTTCTGTAACAGTCGCGCCTACATGACTTGCACCCGATGCATGTAAAATGGCACCCTTTGCCGTTAAATTATATAATTTGGCATCGCTAGCTCCAGATACTTCAACAGCTAAATCATCTACATTTCCTGTTAATTCAATGTTTGATGCACCACTTCCATCAATATTAATATTATTTGCATTTACTTCCCCTTTGTAATCAGAGGCCCCGGTTAATTGATACATTAAGGTACCTGCCTTTATATTTCCACGAAAATCAGAAGCCCCCGATAATTTAATTCTCATTTTAGGAGACTCAATCGTATTTACTAAATGCACATTACTTGCGCCTGATGCCGTTAATGCATCTATATCTTTAATACTAACATATGCCTTGGTTTTATAATTACCCCATTTTCTCCAGCTAAACCAAGTTCCTTTATCTCCTAGTCTTATAATTAAAGTACCGCCAACTACTTCTGTAACAATATGATCTCTGATTTCATCATTACTAGCACTTACTGCCACTTCATTTTTATTGGACTGGGTTAAATACAAGTCAATGGCACTTGACACACTAATAGCTGTAAAACTAGGCACTTTCCTTAGCTGCGCATTTTCATCATATACAATGGAGGTTTTCTCCTGGGCATTCAATGCAAAGCCAGCAAGTAAAAGAAGCGCAAATAGTAGCTTTTTCATAATAGGTATTGTTTATTACTTAAAACGTAAATATTAGCATAAAGTTACAGCGCTTTGTATCATTTTCCTGCCTATTTTTGTGTCGTCCTCGGGGTGCTGTAAAAAGCTGAGAAAAAACCCGTTGAACCTGAACAGGGTAATGCCTGCGAAGGGAAGGTCAACGCAACACGCGCACTTCTCATAGCTATTATTCCTGTTCCCAGTATCAATTTTTGAAACATTTAAACTTTAGTAATGACTAAGTTATTGGGAACATTCGCTTTTTTTTTAATGGTAGTCAATGCTATGGCTCAAACCAAGCCGTTATCTATTCATAAGAAAATAGATAGTCTAAAATTACAAACTGATAGTATTCGAAACCTTCCTCCTTTGGAAGTAAGGTCAGTGAGGGCTAGTGAAAACAGCCCCTTTGCTACTAGCAACATTAATAAATCAAGTATTCAACAATTAAACTACGGGCAGGATCTTCCCTTTGTGTTGCAGAACACCCCTTCCGTGGTGGTGAATTCCGATGCAGGAACAGGCGTAGGTTATACAGGCATTAGAATTAGAGGTACCGATGGTACAAGAATTAATGTCACTTTGAATGGCATTCCTTATAATGATGCAGAAAGTATGATTACTTATTTTGTAGATGTGCCTGATTTTAGTTCAAGCTTAAATAGCGTTCAAATACAAAGAGGTGTAGGCACTTCTACGAATGGCGCGGGTTCATTTGGTGCAACTATAAATTTATCTACCAACAATTACAATCCTGAAAAATACTTATCACTACAAAGCAGTGCAGGTTCTTTTAATACATTAAAAAATACTTTGCAATTAGGCACAGGCTTATTAAAAAATCATTTCACCATAGATGGTCGTGTTAGTAATATTAGTAGTGATGGTTATATAGACCGCGCTAGTTCAAAATTAAAATCGTTTTATCTAAGTAGTACTTACTGGGGAAATAATTCCTCGTTAAGATTAAATATATTTTCTGGATGGGAGAAAACTTATCAGGCCTGGTATGGTGTGCCTGAGGAATTCTTGACTACAAAAAGAACCTATAACCCAGCCGGTATGGAAAAATCGGATACCCCTTATAATAATCAAACCGATAATTATAATCAAACGCATTATCAATTATTCTACAATAAAAAAATTAATTCAAAATTAGAGTGGAATACAGCAGTGTTCTTAACTAGAGGAAAAGGTTATTATGAAGAGTATAAAGGGGGTGTATTATTGTCTGATTATGTAGCAAAGGCTCCCACTAATTCTACAAATGCGATGAGAATAAACCCTTACGCTGTTATTGATTTAGTAAGAAGAAAATGGTTGGATAATAATTTTTATGGGCAGATAGCCTCTTTAGTATATGAAGAAGGCAGTAATAAATTTACTTTAGGCGGCGCTTGGAATACTTATGACGGGCTTCATTATGGAAGACTCCCCTATTTACAATATTTGGGTATTCAGCCCGATTTTAATTACTATTTTAATAACGCTATCAAAAAAGATTTCAATACTTATATAAAATGGAACCATCAGCTTACTGGTGCTTTAAGCAGTTTTATAGATATTCAATATAGAAATGTTGCCCATAATATGTATGGCTTTGACCATAACCCAGAATTAATGGTGAAAAGAAATTTTAATTTCGTGAATCCTAAGGTAGGATTGTTTTATAAAACTAAATACACCAACTATTATGCAAGTATTGCGATGGCGCATAAAGAACCCAATAGAGATGATTTTGAAGCAGCTACTAATGAGCAACCTAAGCAGGAAGTACTTACCGATTTTGAAACAGGCTTTAATACCAAAAAAGGAAATTTTGAATGGGGTGCGAATGTTTATTTAATGTACTATAAAGACCAACTAGTGCTCACAGGAAAAATAAACGATATTGGCGCTTATACCAGAATGAATGTACCTAAAAGTAAAAGAATGGGAATTGAACTAGTTGAAAATTGGAAATTAAATTCATATATAACTAGTTCGGGAAATATTACAGTAAGTCAAAATAAAATAGAGGCTTTCACTGAATATATTGACGACTATGATACTGGAGGCCAAATAGCCATATCACACAAAAATACAGATATCACTCTGTCTCCTAACCTAACGGCTAGTCATACAATGGGTATTCAATTCAATAAAAAATGGAATTTGAATTTAGTAAGTAAATATGTTTCAAAACAATATTTGGACAATACACAAAATGAATCAAGAACACTGAAAGCTTATTTCTTACAAGATATTCAGTTCTCGCATAAGATAGTTTCGAAACCTAAATGGGCGATGCAAATACAATTGTATGCCAATAATATATTTAATAAACTATACGAACCCAATGGATATACTTATAGTTATCTATATGGTGGCGCCACCACTACTTCCAATAATTACTTCCCAATGGCTGGAAGAAATTATTGGTTAAGTTTGAAAATAGATCTTAAATAAATTATCCTGGGAACTTCGCTTGCCAGTCTAACATACCGCCCGATACATTTACCACATTTTTAAAGCCATAAGGCTCCAACATTAAACAGGCCTGACCACTTCTATTGCCACTTCTGCAATAAATATATACAATCTCTTCTTTTAAGTCCTCGATATCGTCTAATTGTAAAGTTTGTACTTGCCCTAATGGAAGCAAGATACCACCAATATTAAAAGCTTCATGCTCATGTGGCTCGCGCACATCTACTAAATTTATTTTTTCTCCTGCGTCTAATTTTGCTTTCAAAGCTTCTACTGTAATAGTTTGCATTATATGATATTTAAAGTGAATTGTCTATAGTATTTATACAATTGGAATGAGTCTATTTTTATTTCTATTTTTATTATTAAAATATACTAGAATTATAATTAGAACTATCCTTACTTTAAGGAGTCTCTTTTAATAATAACAGGTGCTACTTTATCAATGACTAAATCAATGGCTACTCCTTGAATGGTTACATTTTTAACAGGCATACCTAAGGAATCTAATACAGAAGAATAAGTACCCGGATTTTGTTGAATTACAAAGGCAGTTGCTGTATCTTGAATAGCCCCATTTGAAATTATATTTCCAACCAGAAGTCCCATACTTGCTAATTTCATTTTAGCCATATCTACCGTTAAACCAATTAAGTCTGGCACTTCCATACCAATACTAGCGCCTCCATCTCCCACTGTAAAATTAATTAAAGTTCCTGAAACAATTTTGGTACCTGGTGCAATAGGTGTATTACCTACTAGTTGTTCTACAATTACATTTTTATTTCTATCGGCCACTAAATTAATAGTACCAATTCTTAAGCCTAATACTTTTAAATAAGTTTGTGCACTCTTTAAAGAGAATCCAATTAAGTTGGGCATGTCTACCTGCGGTGCAATCACACGATTAACAGTTAAAAAAATAGTTCTTCCTTTTTTAACTACTTCGTCTGCTTCTGGGGTTTGTCTTAAAACAGAATTTCTAGCAAGGGTGTCTACATAAATAGAGTCCTGCACCACCAAGTCAAAACCTAGGGCTTTAATATTTTTTTCAGCAGCAGTAATATCAAGGCCTAAAACATTGGGAACTTTTTCAGTTTTACCATTGCCTGTAATCCAACCTAAGGAAAAAAAGAATATTATCAATATTGCCAATACAAGACCAATACCTGCTAAGATATTTACCCATAAAGGCTTTTTTAATAATTTATCTATGAATTCCAAAATAGCGAATATGATTTAATGACTATTGAATAAATATTGTTCTAATTAGTTCGAAGCTAAACTATCTTCTATAATACTTGCATAAAAATCGGTTAAATTCCAACCCATGGCTCTTACTTGCTGAGGAATAATGCTTGCCTCACTTTGTCCTGGCACGGTATTCACTTCTAACAAAAAGGCCTTCTGTGCTTTTTCATCATAAATGAAATCTATTCTCACAACACCTCTGCAATTTAAAGTAGCATATACTTGCTTGGCCGCCTCCGATAAATCCTTGAACATAGTCTCGGTAATTTTTGCAGGCGTTATCTCTTCACTATTACCTTCATACTTTGCAGCAAAATCGAAAAATTCGTTTTCTGTTTTAATTTCTGTAATGGGTAAAACAGTGGTTACTCCTTTTGATTTAAATACCCCAATGGTGAATTCTCTTCCACTTATAAATTCTTCTACTAATACTTGTGTATCTTCTTTAAATGCTTTTTCTAAAGCGGGCGCTAATTCAGCTGCTGTATTTACTTTACTAATACCTAAACTACTTCCACCATTATTTGGTTTTACAAATAGTGGAAGGGTAACTTGAGATAATATTTGATCTGGTGTAAGTTGAGTAGAAGAAATTAAATGCAATGACTTTGCCACTGCCACACCACCAAAACCAGCCACGGCCACTGTGTATCTTTTATTAAAAGTTAAGGAAGAAGTGGTTGTATCGCAACTTGTATAAGGCATGCCAATTAAATCGAAGTAGGCTTGCATTTTTCCATCTTCCCCTGGGGTACCATGAATACACATTAAAGCAATATCAAAATTAATTTTAAGACCCCCTTCCATAATACTGAAGTCGGCTCTGTCCACTGCCACTTCTTCCCCTACTATATTTTCATACCACCAACCTGTGGGATGAATGTCTATTAAATATACGTCGTATTTATTTTTATCCAAGGCACTCATAACAGTCTGAGCACTCTTATAACTAATTTGTGCTTCTGAACTTAAACCGCCTGTAACTAGTGCTACCTTTTTTTTCATGTAGGTTAATTGATACTTCAAATTTACTTAATAGAAGGCATAAAAAAAGGGAAATTTAATTCCCTTTTTAAATATGACTCTAATATATATTTCTTATAGATATTTCTAATAGAAACTCTATTTGATAATTAAGCGTGTAGTTTGTCTTTTTTAGCTAACAATACTTCTACTGTTTCTACATACATTTCATCTGGTACACAACAATCCACTGGACAAACAGCAGCACATTGAGGCTCTTCGTGGAAACCTTGACACTCTGTACACTTATTCGGTGTAATATAATAGGTATCGGCAGCAACAGGCGCAATTCTTTGTCCAGCATCTACTGAAGTTCCATCTAATAAAGTGAAAGAACCTTTAACCGTTGTACCATCTGCAACAGCCCATTCTACACCACCTTCGTAAATAGCGTTATTTGGACATTCTGGTTCACAAGCACCGCAGTTAATACATTCATCTGTAATTTTGATAGCCATAAAAAATTATTTAAAAAATTAGTAACGTAATTTTGCAATACAAATATAGAGAACAAGCATGAACTTACAAGCAAGAATTGAGCATTTTTTTACACTAGGTCAACAGTTTTTAGACCCCAATAATGAGGCCCTTCAAATGGCTAAAGAAAGGGCCTTTCAACAAAATTCTTGGTTTTTACCGGTTTTCATGGATCATGCCATCTCTCAAATTAGAGATTCTTTTTTATCCCTAGATGCCCTAAAACACTGGGCTAATAGCTATCCTAGCCTTTCAGATGCACCCACTGGCAAAAAAGTAGGAATTGTCATGGCAGGGAATATTCCATTGGTGGGTTTTCATGATTTACTTAGCACTTTAATAGCAGGCCATACAGCCGTGGTAAAGCTTTCCTCAAAAGATACCATTTTAATGAAGTATGTTATTGAGTCGCTTGCTGAAATTAACCCATACTTTGAAAACTTAATTATTCAACAAGAACAGCTTAAAAACTGCGATGCCTATATTGCCACAGGTAATAATAATTCAGGACGCTATTTTGAACAATACTTTGGTAAATACCCTCATATTATTAGAAAAAACAAAACCTCCATTGCCATTTTAGATGGGAAGGAGACCAAGGCGGAACTTGATTTACTTGCCGACGATATGCTGCTGTATTTTGGTATGGGATGTAGAAATGTGACACAAATTTGGGTGCCAGAGGGCTACGATTTTATACCCCTAATTGAGGCCATGAAAAAATATAACTATTTAGGGGATGAACATAAGTACAAACATAATTATGACTATCAGTTAGCTCTTCTAATGATGAACCGTCAATTTTACATGGATACTGGCGGTATTCTATTAAGTGAGAACCCTTCTCCCTTTGCAGCCCTTTCTCAAATTCACTACCAGTTCTACACCCCTGGGAAATTACCCACCATTGACAGCACAGAAATTCAATGTATTGTTGGGGTAAATGGGATTACTTTCGGAGGGCCCCAGAAACCTAGCCTTTTAGAATATGCCGACGGCGTAGATACCCTTGAATTTTTAAGCAAAATTCAGTAAAAACGAATATTTTCGTAAATATTTTGTTAAACTAGCTCAATACATTTTGTGACAAAATTTCAGCTTCGTTAATTTGTAACTGAATTGGTATCAAATTTGTAAAAACTAGAGTGAACTAAATTTTTACTAAAAAAATAAAAGCATGAATATGAACTTAAAAAATGTAGCAGCCATTATTGGTATTAGCGCCATGACTACAATTGCAAGTATGTGGGCTTATGGAAAAATTAGCGAGAAAAATTCAAGTTTTGAAACAGATGGTAAATTACCTGCTAATTATGCAAGTTTTTTTAATGGGGCTGCCCCTGCATCTACTGTGGACTTTACCCCTGCTGCCAATGCAGCCTCCCCTGCTGTGGTGCATATAAAAACAAAGACCAACGCTAAAAAAGTGGAGAGTAGTAATCAAAGAAGACAAAGAAATCCTTTTTCTGATTTTTTCGGAGAGGATGATATGTTCGGAGATTTTTTTGGTGGCCCAAGAATTCAACCAGAGCAAAGAGCAAGTGGCAGTGGTGTATTAATTACTGCAGACGGATACATTGTTACCAATAACCACGTGGTAAATGGTGCCGATGAAATTAATGTAACACTAACCAATAAGAAAACCTATAAAGCAAAAGTGATTGGCGTAGATGCTAGTAGTGATATTGCTGTGATAAAAATTGAAGCAAGTGGTTTGCCATATTTAGTATATGGCAATAGCGATGAAATTAAATTAGGACAGTGGGTACTAGCTATTGGTTATCCATTAAATTTAGATGTAACTATTACAGCAGGTATTATTAGTGCTAAAAACCGTTCTATTGATATTAATTCAAGACAAAGCGATAAACCAGTAGAATCGTTTTTACAAACAGATGCTGCAGTGAACCAAGGCAATAGCGGTGGAGCCTTAGTAAATACCAGTGGTGAACTTGTTGGTATAAACTCTGCCATTGCTTCTCCTACTGGTTCTTATGCGGGCTATGCTTATGCTATTCCTGTAAACATTGTAAAAAAAGTAGTTACAGATATTGTCAAATACGGGACAGTTCAAAGAGCCTACTTAGGTATTAGTTATCCTAAGGATGGTTTGTCTGAAGAAGAATTGAAAAAAGTATTGGAAGATCTGAATACAAAATACAAAGAAGGAGAAGGTATTTTAATTACCGATGTATTAGACGGTGGTGCCGCTAAAGCAGCAGGTATTAAAAAAGGAGATGTACTTGTAAAAATAAATGGAGTGGCTGTAAAAACTTCACCTGAATTACAAGAACAAGTTTCTAGATACAAGCCAGGAGATAAAATGAATTTAATAGTGAAGCGTGAGGGTAAGGAAATGACTATGGAAGTAACCCTAAAAGCTAAATTAGGCACTTCCGACTTAGTAAAAAGTTCTAAGGCTGCTGAAAAATTAGGTGGAAAATTAGAAACCTTAGATAAAGCTACTGCTGAAAAGAACGACTTAGAAGGTGGAGTATTAATTAAAGAGTTAGGTACAGGTATTATTGGCAAAAGCAGAATTGAAAAAGGATTTGTAATTACACATGTGAATGAAGAACCCGTAAATACTGTAGAAGAGTTTTACGAGGCTTTGAAAAAAGCTAGTTCAAGTAGTATTAAAATTTCAGGAGTATACCCTGGTTATTTTGGCAACTACGCTTTTATATTAAACTTAAATGAATAAGTAAAGACTTAGATAAAATAGTTTTTGGTTGGGTTAGGGTGAAAAAAAGCCTCTCGATAATTCGGGGGGCTTTTAATTTTATAGAATAGTTCAATCAATATTATTTCATCTTTTGCCAAATAGCCTCTTTCTCCATCAAACTTAATTTGGCTAAATCTAGTCCATTCTCTTTGGCATAGGTTTCCATGAGTTCAAATCGCTTTTTAAATTTCTTATTGGTTTTTTCTAAGGCAGTTTCTGGGTCAATTTTTAAAAAGCGGGCATAATTAATTAAACTAAAAAACACATCTCCCAATTCATCTTCCATTTTTTCTAAATCGTTTTCGGCGACCTCATGTTGCAGTTCCCCTATCTCTTCATTTACTTTGTCCCATACCTGTTCTTTGTTCTCCCATTCAAATCCCACTTGTTTTACCTTTTCTTGTATTCTTAATGCTTTTACCATGGAAGGCAAACTATTGGGCACACCACTTAAAATAGTTTTTTTACCATCACCCTCTTTTAATTTCAATTGTTCCCAGTTTAATTTCACTTGCTCTTCCGTCTCTGCCTTTACATCGCCATATATATGGGGATGCCTATGAATTAATTTTTTTGAAATGCCTGCAATCACTTCCTCTAGCATGAATTCATTTTTTTCAGAGGCTATTTTGGTATAAAATAAAATATGTAATAATAAATCCCCAAGCTCTTCTTTAATGCCTTGCCAATCTTCTTCTATTATAGCATCTACCAATTCATATAACTCTTCAATGGTATTACTTCTTATACTATGTATAGTTTGTTTTTTATCCCAAGGACATTCAGCCCTTAAGCGATCCATAATGGCCACCAGTTCTAAAAAGTTTTTGGAAATATTTTCTTGAGACATATTTTGAAATATAATTTTAGAAAAACTTATAAATTAAATAAGGAAAGTAATATAAAAGCAAGCATAAGTATTGCCATTAAAATGGCTGTTAATATGTTTAAAATAGAAAATTTCAAAACCGTTTTAACTCTTGATTGATTAAAATGATTACGTAAAGCTTTGTATAAATAATAAAACATTAAAATTGAAGTTATAACTGACGCTGTGCCGGAAGGGGGGCTTTTAAAAATAAACTCTGTAGAAATATTCACAAGCTTCAAGGCAAATAAAATTATAAAAAAAGCGCAGTAAATATGAATGCTAAAAATGAGGTGGTCAACAAAATAGTGATTTTTATTTCTACGATATAATACCCACAAGAACAAAGCAAATAAAGGCAAGGAAATGTAGAGCATGCGGGAGAAATAATGTTCAAACTGCTTAAAGATGGCCTCTTCAATTTTAAATATATCATTGTTATACTTATTATTTAATTCAATTGACTTTTTTATCAAGGAGGATACAAACCAATTATCTTTTTTTGCTGCAGGTAATTTTAATTGAGCGGAATCATAGGCACCCATTGTTTTATAAGAGATAGTATCATCGCCAATTTGAAAATTCATACCCCCTTCTTTTTTAAGATTACCTTTTTTAGGCTCAGGTTTTTTAATATCTGCTTTTTTTGATACTGCTACATTTGGTAAAGCAGGTTTTGGCAAAGGAGGATTTGGTAAAGCTATAACAGGAAGCGGCTTTTCGATCTCTGGCCTATTGACTTGTTCTCCAGAAAAAATAAAGAAAAAGAATATCGCAGAGATAAATAAATACATTCTAATGGGATGAATGTAATTGGCTCTTTGGCCATCCATATATAATTGAGTAAGCTTAGCTGGTTTAAACAAAAGTAGCTTCAACGTTTTCCAAAGCTTACCATCGAAATGAGTTAAGTCTTCTATAAAATGCATTATCAAATGCCCAAAGCTTTCTTTTACTTCTACATTCTCTTGTCCACATTTATGACAAAATTTGCCCACGACGGTTTCACAGCAGTTCAAACAATTCTTTTCTTTTCTTTCTTGTAAATGGGACATAGGGTTAATGACTTGGCTCTAAGTTAATCTTGGTTTAGTGATAAAAAAATTTAATTATTTTATAATTTTCAAAGATTTCTCTTCTTTGAACGATACGTATCCGTTTGAGAATGACAGTTAGGGCATAATAATCTTAAATTTGAAAGAGCATGATTAGTTCGACTTCCATCAATATGGTCTAATTCTAACTTAATAGGCTTCCCCTTCCAAGAATCAATTAAACAAATACTGCAAATATTTTTTAGTACTCCTTCCTTTAGTAATCTATTTTTTAGTTTATACGTTTGGAAATGAGGGTGAACACCATCTAAAATTTCATTTAAGTCAATCTTAGATGGCGCATTCTTATTTCCACCTTTAAGCCCTTGGTTGGGAGTATAGCAATTGTATAAAATAGCAAGTCTTTTTAATGTATTGAAATGAATATTTAGTTCAGCGGCAGCTTGCGCCATCGAATTACTTAAATTACAAACTTCTATAATTTTCTCTTTTGAAATTTTTGTTTTCATCATATACTAATTTAAGCAAAAAAAAAAAATCCCTCTCGAAATAATCGAGAGGGATTGTGCCTCAGGCGGGAATCGAACCCGCACGGGCGTTGCGGCCCACAGGATTTTCTTACTACTATGGTTTTCACCACCCTACTCTGGTTTGTAGTCTGGACTATGCCTTCACCATATCTTTCGATTTAGGTGCTCCGTGTCTAGTCTCTACACGTTCCCTTTCGGGCTTCGCTCGGTATTCCCATTTTAAAGGGTTCGCCGAATTTACGGAGTTCTACATCTTCAATTTCTCGAAGCGCACTCAAATTTTGTTCAACCAAAGAACAATGTCTAAGTCCTGCGTGTCTACCAGTTCCACCACCAAGGCGTCTTCATCAGACTTAAAAAAAATCCCAGTCCGAAGAACGGGATTTTTGGAGCGAAAGACCGGGCTCGAACCGGCCACCCCGACCTTGGCA
>Ga0214919_10001067_pt1 | contig 46138 bp, 24 predicted proteins | sample LL1503_MetaG_FD_177994 | JGI IMG/M metagenome (GOLD analysis project Ga0214919, IMG submission 177994) | Freshwater microbial communities from Lake Lanier, Atlanta, Georgia, United States - LL-1503 | ecosystem: Environmental > Aquatic > Freshwater > Lake | place: USA: Georgia | collected... | reverse complement strand
AGTTAGTTATCTAGTTAGTTATCTAGTTAGTTATCTAGTTAGTTATCTAGTTAGTTATCTAGTTAGTTATCTAGTTAGTTATCTAGTTAGTTATCTAGTTAGTTATCTAGTTAGTTATCTAGTTAGTAGTTATATATTATTATATAATATATATTATAAAATTGCTTAATTTAATTTTAATGTATATATTTATATATAAATACCAAATGCTTAATTAAATCATTAGTATCATCTAGCATTAAATAATTAGTATCATCTAGCATTAAATAATATTATTTAATAATAGTATATAATATAATAAGTATTTAATAATAGTATATAATAATAATAATAAATTAAACTATAGATATATGGATATGAATAATACTAATACTAATACTAATACTAATACTAATACTAATATTATATTTAATGCTAGTGTTGGTAGTATATTAGTTAATACATCGACAAATAAATTATATGGTGTACTAGTAGCATTATTACCTAATAATAAAATAATTGTATTTCGATTAGATAATAATACGTATCCTATATTTAGTAAATTTGATTTACATAATAATATTGTTAAAGTTGGTATTATAAATGAGTATAAATATGCGTATCTTAAAAATGCTTTATTAAAACATTATAGAACTTATAACCTAACACTTACAGAAAAAAAACTACTTCAACCGTTAATGAATTTTGCATTTCCGCTTGGTATTCCCGAATACCATCCAGAAATTGATTTACCAGAACGTGATATAGAATTAATGGATTTAAATAATAAATTAGCAATTGGTGCCCGTATATTAATTAATACACCTACAAAATCAACACATACACATTTAAATAATAAAATTGTTAATATTATAGATAAGACGCCCGCCGGTATATGGATAAATTTACCGACTACTGTTCAAGATATTTCAAAACTAAATAATACTTTATATTTTATGTTTTATAAAAATCCTGATATACCTACATTTAGTGGAATCAGTCGTGTTAGTATAGTATCACCACCAAATACAACCCCAAATATTATTACAGAATCAATTACGGATAGCACCCAAAATAGCACCCAGCATAGTATTAATAATATTACTGATATGTTAGCAACAGAATTTAATAAATTAAAAGACACAGATAATTTGATGACAACAATGCAATTTAATGGTGATAAAGTGCGTGTAATGCCAAAAACAATGAAAATCATTTTCCCAGAAGTATATGCAGGAATGATGTATGATCATCATAATGATACATTTACCGCAGAACAGAATATCGTTTCACGTGAATTAATTACTAAATTAGGTGATAAACTAATAATATGTAGCAATAGCAATACCAATCCTAATAGCACTAGTAATTTATCATTAGAAAACATACACTTACCCCCACCCCCAGGTATTGATAATGATAATGAAATACAATTTAATATGATTGGTGGTGCTAGAAAAAATAAGTTATTTGATATAGGTATCAACGCAGATAACAACGCGGATATCAACGCAGATAACAACGCAGATATCAACGCAGATAACAACGCGGATATCAACGCAGATATCAACACAGATAACACAGATAACATAGTAAATAATATAAATAAAAATATTGATGATATTAGTGATATTGATATTGGTGGTATTAATTATGAAAATTATGAAACTGATAATAATAATTTATCTGATGAATTACATAGTTTATTAATAGATGATATAATTAATGATAATCTAAATAATGATAATGATAATATGAGTGCAACTAGTGCAATTAATACTCTATCAGGAATAGAAACTAAATCAAACGCTAAAGCAAATGCTAATTCAAACGCTAACCATACACTTAATACTATATCAGATGAAATGCTAGAAATTGGAAATAGTATTAATGATGATGAAATTATTGATGGAGATATTATTGAAGCACAATATTTAGTTGGTATTGATGATAATGATATTGGATATTTAAATAGTATTCAAAAAGGTGAATTGACAAATTATAAGCTTTCACAAATACCCTCTATATTGCAAACGGATGATTTTAAAAAACAAGTAGCAAAGAAAATTAATATTATTAATATGTTAAAGACTAAATTAACAGATACTAAAAATAATATAATATTTAAGGATAATGATAAATATATTAATTATAAACCTCTAGTCGACCACTATGTTAAAGGTGATTTTACTAATAAATTTTTAATACCATTAGTTATAAATAAAAAGAAGATATATTTAACTAAAGCTACACAAAATAAATTTGATGAGTATGATCCAGATACAAATGTTATAATTAATGATTATTATAATAATATTATAAATTTTGAATATCTACAGAATAAAAAAAATATTTCAATTAATAATGATGAATATAATAATAATATCGTAAATGAATTAAACCCAACAAGCATAAATGAAGATATGCATATCGGTTTAGCATTTAGATTAGGTGAAAATTCAAATACATTATTGAATTCAAGTGCTAGCAATGATCTATATAATATGATATCACACGATACATTAACTATAAAATATTGTGCTAAAAATACATCGTGCCAATCTTATTCACTTAATGCTATGGAGTTTGATGCGCAAATAAATTTAAGTCCTCTAGGAAGATATATTATCGAACCATCATCAACTACTAATAATGCTAGTAATAATTCATATTATGCTAGTAATGATAGTAATGCTAGTAATGCTAGTAATGATAGTAATGATAGTAATGCTAGTAATGCTAGTAATGATAGTAATGATAGTAATGTGCACTTAATACACGAAAACATATTAGATGTTAAACCCCAAATGCATATATATTATCCAGGTGATATGATTAAAGTAATAGGATATGTTAGACCACCAATTGAATATTTTAACACAACACATAATACATTATTATCTGAATTATATATAAATAATAAGCGTAAAGATAATGTAATTACGATTAAATTAGAAGATATTAATCCCGAAATCTTAGATGAAGACCACGAACATATTGATATTACCATTCACCCAGATAAATTTGTATTATTTTTATTACCAAATAATATACAGTTAAAAGATTTGGCAGATGAAATTGCAAAAATAATACCATCAATTAATGATATTTTAAAACTATATACTAAAACAAAAACCACAACATCAGCAACAACGAATATTGAAGATATATATAATATATTAAATAAATTTAATTATGATACATCTAATAATACACTAGATATACACGACACAATACACTCATTCGTAGCTGAATATCGAGATAATTATATTAATAAATATGATACTTTATCTAATAAATATAATAAATATAAAAAAACAAATGGTACAGACAAAGGTACAGACAAAGGTACAGACAAAGGTAAATCTAAAGATAAAGTATATATAGATAATGCACCCCATTTTAAATATATTACGAATGATATTCTAGATGATATAAGTAAATTTTATTTTACAATGTATAATAATAAAAATATAAGTATTGATGATGATTATATGCGTTTGCAATGGTTAATAAATAATTTTGATAACGGGCAATTTTTTTATAAAACAATGTTTATGAATTATTTGAAATCGTATGAAGACACATATAAAATAGAAAATTTAGAAACAGAATTATCAATAATTAAAGAGCAACACGCTATAACGGCTGCGAATACACAATTGATTAATACAACAGGATCTTTATCACTAGGACAAGGAGGACAAGGAGGACAAGGAGAATATATTAACACTAATAATAATAATAATGAATGTAATAATAAGACTGAAGGCAACACACAGGGATTAACAACAACATCATCTGAAATGGCTACATCAACTATTATAAGATATCCAAATTTAGAGCGTTTAGAAAAAGATAATGGTAAAGTTGCAATTGATAGTGAGGGTAATGTGATTATGTTAGGTGATTATGCATTAGTTGATGTGGAAGGGACTAAGCAATTATTTAAGCGCGAACTGATTGCTAATTCGGATATGTGGATTAAAGAAGATTTAGCTATACTATATAGACTTATACAAGAGAAAAAAAATAAATGTATAGCAAACCCTGAACTAAAATTAGAGGATGCAAATATGTGCTTATTTGATATTGATAAAATAAAATGTGTTGCAAATGAGAATCTGAATATTATGGGTAATGATGGCACTGGGACAGATACACTTACATCTATATCAATGTTATCAAATACAAAAAAGCATTTAATGATTGAGAAACAAATGCTAGACATCCAGCAACAAATTGATTATATAAAGCAGATACCAGTTTTAGTTGCATCAACCAATAAGGAGATAAAGCATTATAGAACAACTTTAATTAATAAGTTAAATAGTATGAAACAATATTGGAAACACGCTAAAATAGAAGCCATAAAACTAGAAGAGCATATTAACGCAACTTTAACACGTAATAAACCGTGTATTCATTATAATATTACAGATTATTTTTTTAAAATTAAAAGTGATACTAATGCCAGTTATGAGTTTGCCAGAGCAATATTTAAAAATTTCTTAAATAGTGATGACGATAATGCTGATAATGCTGATAATATTAGCACTAACACTAGCACTAGCACTAGCACTAGCACTAGCACTAGCACTAGCACTAGCACTAGCACTGATAATCTTAATGCTATACAATATATTAGTAAAAGTAAAAGTAATAATTTTAAACATTATGATATTCATAATAATGATAATAATTTTGCGCATTGTAATATATGTTCCCAGCAATTATTATGTAATCATATTCGTTTAGGTGTATCATATATTGATGCCAATGAGCCAATTAATTATGATAATATAGTATCTATTTATACTGAAGAGGTTAATGGTGGTTATTATTGTAAAGCGTGTAAAGCATATATAGATAATACTGATGTTTTAGACATTGATGATTTTATGAAAGGTGATGATGGTATAAGAATACAAACACGCGAACTTAATGAAAATATTCCAATTATTGAACAACAAAAGCGCTATATTGATGATTTTATTAAAAAGGTATATAATGATGCTTTGCTACAAGATAAAGATGATTTGCAATTAAAACTGAATATATTTAAATTATTAAAGAGTTTATGTGGGTTAGATAAATCGCGCGATTTATCCGTTGTTGATAATATTGCTATAATAAATTTTTTAAAAAGTTATAATTTTAATAGCAAACAGTATTTATTACAACAACTTATTATAAAGCACGGTATAACACGTTTAGCACTACTTAAAAATGAAGCTGACAATTTTTATATAATTTATTTATGTTGTGATATTGCATCTAGATTACTAATTATATTACAAACCGCACTTACACCATATACATTATATAATAGATATTGTAATACTAATATTATTGGTTATCCATTAATAAGTGATAGTAATAATAACGACAATAACGACAATAACGGTAATAACGGCAATAACGATAATAACGATAATAATAATGCAGGTATTAATTTTATGCTGTGTATTTTGCATCAAATGGAAATATTACCAGAATATGCACCATTAGTAAATATGACATATAAAATGTTAAAAATGCGTATAACAGCGCAGATTGAATCTGATAATTTTGTTAAAACAAAGTTGCATAATAAATTAAATATATTATCTGATGAAATTGATTATGCATATGAGTTCCAGAAATATAATACTAATTATTGGAAAACGTTTTTACCGCGTTTAGTATCATCAACACATTTGAATTGGTCGCCTGAGAAGATTTTAAATGATTCTAATATTAGTGAATTAACATATAAGAATTATAATAAAATGTTTAATGTTGGACTTGAAAATAGTGTATATTATGCGTTAAATATTATAAATGATATTAATTATATTATTGATACTACATCTACGCCTTGGGAACGTAATAAAAACACAACAATTAGCACATCGTGTTGCAGAACATCATATACACCCATCAATGCCCACATTGCAAGTGATGCCCCCAATGCAAGTGATTCACGTGATGCATATAATAGTGATAGCAATGGTAATCAAATAAATAATAAATATGAATACATAAATTATTTTATTAATAGTAAATTAAATAATAATAGTAATACTAGTAATAATATTCGTAAAAATTTACAGTTATTAAATGATACTATTAAGCTTATACATATAATTACAGATAAGAAGCGTATGCGCGCATATAATTTATTATATGAACCATTATATAAACCATCGCAAATGGTATATAATTTAAGTTTTACATTATCACCTATTGAAATTAAGGACATGTATTTAAAATATATTGATACAGGTATAAATAAAGGTAAATTACATATATATGATAAGTATGGGCGTTGCATTTTATCTAATGTGAATAAAAATGACATATCCCAGAGAGCATATTCCCCACAGGATTATAAAAAATTAGATAATATAATTGTTATATCAAATAAAATCAATATTCCAGATAATGATAATATAATTACATCTACTAGTGCACACCCATTTGGCATACCATTACAACAACACACTATGTTATCACGCGAACTTAATGAATATGAAGACAATATTAAGAGTTCAAATGAATTTATGTATAAAATGGAAATAAATGCTTGTAATAATATTTATAATAATATTCCTAATATTAAGGCATTAATATTTTTAAAAGATTATTTTAAACAAATTACATTATCATATGATAGTATTTTTAATCTTGCTAGTTCTAGTGCTAGTGCTAGTGCTAAAAAAAATACTAATTTACATAATGCTAAAAACTATAATTATAATAAAGGTAATATAAACGATAAAACAAAACAAAATGCATTTAATATCCAATATCATTTATTATTATTAAGTTCGCAAAAAAACACTGATATAGAAGCATTAACAAATAAATTAACGGTTGATGAAAAAAGTAGAAATAAATATATAAATATGTTTGAAAATATTGGTGAATTTAAAAATTTATATGAAGAATTTAAGAATAATTCTATGCAAAATATTAACATAACAAATGTGAATGCGAATGCGAATGCGAATGCGAATGCGAATGCGAATGCGAATACTGATAATGAATATAATATACAACAAAAAAGCACTAATTATCGCTATAATAAAAAAGAAGAATCTATACAAGGTTATATTAAATATTTAAGTAATATTATTAATCACATTAAAAATAAGCAACTAGATAATCCATTAAATAAGCACAATATTTCGGTTCAATATAAACATTTTTTAGAGTTTGGTAATCAATATACATTATTTAAGTTATTAGATAATTCAACACGTAAGATATATAATTTAGCAAAATTATTTAATAGTAAGAATAAATATAAAATCTTATTTCCAGAGATGGTATCAACAATATTACACTATTTATTAATATTATCATTATCAAATTTATTTGAAGTTATTGATGCTAGTTCAAACTTATCACATCAATTTAATAATAAAAATCATAATAAAAATAATATTATAAAAGATGTGATAGGTGCTCACGGTATAAAAGATAAAAATCTAGTTGATTATACTTTTGATATAAAAGATACGGATCCAAACGTAATATTACAGGATAGGGATATTCATATTCTAGATAATGATATACTAGATGATAATAATACAATTGATATGATTAGTAGTTTTGAAATTAAAAATAGTACTAATTTAAAATCAATAGGTAAATTTATACGTAAATATATTGAATATATTAATGATAATCAAACTATATATGATAACTTAACAGATGCAAAAATTAAATCAAATATTAGAAAAGATACACAAACTGTAATTGAAAATACATTAAAAACATTCTCTATACTAGGTGATGAAGCAAATAGCGAAATACATAAACTAACTATGTTGCAATTGCGACTTAAAAAATTTACTTATTCTGAATTAACTAACACTATGAAAGAAAAATATGGTGATCTATTTAATAATAGTAGTACTAATAATAATAATAATGATGATAATAATGATGATGCTAATAATTTAGAATATGTTGATAATGAATATAATGAGTATAATGATATTTATGAAACAAATGATAATTATGATACTACAGATTTAATTAATACAAATACCAATATTAATGAATTAAATAACGATATGAATGATAATGAAAATCAGGATAATACATCGGAATTACAAAATATATCACATAACAACATAATTAATAATAGTAATCGCGTAAATAATAATAATAATAATTATAATATTGATGATAATAATGATATAAGTTGGTTTGATATAGAAGATGATGAAGATATAGATATGGATTATGATATTATGGGCGTTAATGAAGCAGATTAATCCCCACCCATCCCTAGATATATAAATAGATATAGATATATTATAATAGAAAATGTAATTGTAAATGTAATTGTAAAAATAATTGTAAATGTAATTGTAAAAATAATTGTAAATGTAATTGTAAAACTAATTGTAAATGTAATTGTAAAACTATATAAATTATTGTTATCGGCATATGTATATTTATTAATTTACATATTAAGAACTGTTCCACCACCTGGTATCGCATTACGCAATCCGGTTGGCGTTGGATTATAATCACCTAGATAATTAAAATTATCTAGAGGAGATACACATTGGTTAGGTTTATCAGAATCAGAATTTGTAGGCCATCCATTTGGTAAATTTTTACAATCTGTATCAGGACAATCAAATGTTTTATACATTCTGCCGGTTCCAATACCATTAATATCATTTAATACATATTTAGATGTACGACCATCAGTTACAAACATATATTGTTCTGGTAGCATTGTTGTATTTTCAAAACCTTCTTTATTATCTTTATTGCATTGTGAAATAGGTGTTGGCGTACAACAATTAACAGCACACGCAATCTCGCGATTTTTATCCATTAAGGCATTTGCATTTTGTTGAAGAAATACACGATAATTTAACGAATTACTGATATTATTATCAGCACGAATTAAATCATTAATAAAATCAGTTGGACGATAATCAGTAAAATGCCTACCATCAGCCATACGCGGTGGGCATTGTGAATATTTATTATTACTTGTTTTAGAACACGATGTCATTTTATACTAAAATTTTTTATAAACTTTTATTATATAGTAATATATTTAATTTTGTTTTTTAATTTTAATTATTTTTAATTATTTTAATTATTTTTAATTATTTTAATTATTTTTAATTATTTCTAATTATTTCTAATTATTTTTAATTATTTTTAATTATTTTTAATTATTTTTAATTATTTTAATTATTTTTAATTAAAATTAAAAATTGTAATATAATTTTGTCTTGTGTTTTATTAATCTTATATTAAATATATTAATTAATATTTTTTAATTATTACACAACAACTAAAATGATAAATAAATTTATAATAATTAATAAAAATTGAAATGTTAATTGTATAACAAATATATATTAAATAAAATGGCACAAGATACACACAAAAAACAATATATTTTAGTTCAGATAGAAATAAACAAACAAAGCAACGCTCGAGACACCGTATTAAATGAAGAAATAGATGTTAAAATTGATATTCATACAAATAATAATAATAATAATAATAATAATAATGAAGTTAATGAAGTTAATGAAGTTAATGAAGTTAATGAAGTTAATGAAGAAATAGATGTTAAAATTGATATTCATACAAATAATAATAATAATAATAATAATAATAATGAAGTTAATGAAGTTAATGAAGTTAATGAAGTTAATGAAGTTAATGAAGTTAATGAAGTTAATATTTTAGATACTCGTATAATTAGAACTAAATGGGCAAACACAGATATAAGACGTGTATTTAGTTTATGTCAATTACGTACAGATAATAATGAATGTGAGAGATTATTACAAAATATATTTATTAATCGTACTAATTTTAGTATTAAAATGGCTGTTAAAAGATATAATACATTATCTAATAACACAATATCAACTAGTTGGGGAACAAATGTATCAAAAATTTTTAGAGATGTATGGGGAGAACGCGATTGGCGTAGGCAAACAAATCATTAATGAAAACAATATTAATGATTTGATTAAATTTGTAAGTATTTTAACTATTAATATATTAAAAAATATCAACAGATAATTACCTATTACATTACATTACATTCTATTTTCATTTTTACAATTTTTATTTTTTTTTAATTATATCATATTAATATAATATATACTAATTTATATATCAATGACAAATATACATAATTATGATTATGTTATTGCTGGTGCTGGGATTGCGGGTTTATATACAGCATATAGCATATTAAAACATAGTCCGACTGCTAGAATATGTATTTTAGAAGCATCAGAACGTATAGGAGGGCGTATTCAAACAATCCATTATGATGGTGTATCAATAGATAGTGGTGGTGCGCGTTATAATACTAATCAACATAGAATAATACAATTAATAAAAGAATTAGATCTAGATGATAAACAAATACCTATAACAAATACTACACAATATATACCTATAAACCCAAAATATGATACTGCCAGTGCCAGTACTAATACTAATACTAATACTAATACTAATACTAATACTAATACTAATACTAATACTAATACTAATACTAATAAAAATTTAATATCATTAAAATTTCCAACTGTAGATAGTTTTATTCTAGATGTACAGCATTTTATTAAAACACATCATATAACATATACTGAATTAATTAATACAACAGTATTAAAATTTGCTAATAAATACTATTCAAAACAATATCCTCAGATCGCAGAATATTTAATATCTATAAATGGATACTATTCAGAACTAGCAGTTTTAAATGCCTATGAAGCAATACACTTATTTACAAATGAATTCGCACAAACTACACAATATTATATTTTAGCAGGCGGTTTGCAACAAATTACAGATAAATTACAAGCACATATAAAACAATATTCAAATACAACTATATTATTAAATACACCTCTAGAGACAATAGAACAACTAGGTACACCTAGCACTGATGATAATATTAGTGCCAGGCAATATATAATTACATCTGGAAGACATATATTTCATACACAACATATCATATTAGCATTAACACAAAATGCTTTATTACAAATAAAATATCTTACAAGTAATAAAAATGTTTTACAAATGATAAACAGTATTAAAACAGAACCATTATATCGCATTTATGCTAGATACCCAAACAATCCACAAACTGGCATCCCGTGGTTTTCAAACCTTACTAAAACAATTACTAATCTACCTATTAAATATATTATACCAATTAGTTATAATACTATTACTTTAGATAAAGATGCTAAAGAAAATGCTAAGCACAATGATAAAGAAACCGTTAAGAATATTATTATGATAAGTTATACGGATTCAATATTTGCTAAATACTGGTTAAAAACAATAGTAAATAATACATTTGAAAAAACATTAACTAAGCAATTAAAACAATTATTTCCAAATATTATAATACCTAAAGCAACCTGGTATAAACATTATTACTGGGATATTGGTGCTGGATATTGGAAAAAAGGTTATGATAGAAAAAATATATTAGATAAGATAATAAAACCATTAGATAATGAACCAATATATATATGTGGTGAAAATTATAGCTCACATCAAGCATGGGTTGAAGGTGCGTTAGAAACATCCGATTTAGTATTAACACAATTAATAGCAGGTTTTAGAAAATCCCGCGCCATACTACAACAACCTACAATTATTACTAAACATACTAAAAAGATTAAATATACTAAATATACTAAACATACTAAACATACTAAAAAGATTAAATATACTAAACATACTAAACAATATACTCTGGCAGATGTTGCTAAACACAATACTAAAAATGATGCGTGGATTGTTGTTGATGGTATTGTAGCAGATATTACAAAATGGATACCAAAGCATCCTGGAGGTAATATAATTTTAAGTGGCATAGGTCTTGACGCTACAAAATTATTTCATAGTATGGGACATAGTAAGAATGCTGTTAAACAATTAAAAAAATATCAAATAGGTATTCTAGCAAAATCTTAAAAAAAATGATAACCACAATAACACTAATAAAAATTTGCTAATAAAAATTTGCTATTATATACATTTTTATATATAAAATTGAATTAAAAATATATAATTATAAAATTTATTATCTTTACAATCTCTTTGCCATCTCTTTACCAACTTAATTATTAATTATTAAAATGGGTATTAAAGGCTTGCATAATTTATTAAAATCATTTGCTGACTATTCAGACGATTTCGTATTCCCCGAATTAAAAGATATACAACATAGTGTTATACGTAGCCATTTATCAGCATTTACTAACAACACAATTGCTATTGATTTTAATAATATATTGTATCGTTTTCTAAGGCGTTGTAAAACATCCAATGTATATATATTAGAATTTATTAATCTAATTGATAAATTACAATCTTATAATATTAATATTATATTTGTATTTGATGGATTAACACAACTTGAAAAACAACACGTTATCGAAAATCGGCGCTATAAGCGTGCAAAAATAGACAATCGTATTACCGATGTGTTAAATGATACGGGATTATCAGATATTGATAGAACAACACAAATTGAAATGCTAAATAAAAATAATATAATGATTACACCCGCACATATTAAAGAATGTAAAAAATTATTTGATGTTTTGGGCATACCATATATTTATTGCGAACATATTGAAGCTGATAAGATATTTAAATATTTATTAGATAATAAATATGCGGATGCGTGTTATTCAAATGATACAGACCTTATAGTATATGGATGCCATACCGTATTATTTGATTTTGATTATATTGATAATACATTTAATTGTGTATACTATAATAAATTACTCAAATTTTTAAAACTAACACCTACACAATTTATACATAGTTGTATATTATCTGGAACAGATTATAATGACCCTTTAAAATATTCTAAATTAACTAATAATATAATGTTAATAAAAAAATATTATACAATAGAAAATATTATTGCTCTCCTAGATGATATTAACTATAATGGTATTGATATACCTGATGGCAAACCTCATTATATAATCCCAACACCTTTTAACTGGGAAACAACATATAAAATATATACTGAAACATTATTACCACAAACACAAAATAATATTAAAACACAATTAAATATGCATATTTTACATATTACAAATATATATGAAAATACAGACACATATCACGAAATAATAGAACACTATTTACATAATAATATTTATGTTAGAGGAAAACTTGAAAAAGAAGAAATGCGAACTAATAAATATATTGCAAAATATAGAGATATTGTAAAATTAAAATTTAATATAGATATATAGATATATATCATCCACAATATAGATTATTATATAGATGATAACACTAGAAGACTATATATAACCTAGAAGACTATATATAACCTAGAAGACTATATATAACCTAGAAGACTATATATAACCTAGAAGACTATAAATTTATTAGTATATATTGTTTATGATTTGTTTCTTATTTGTTTATGATTTATTTGTAAATTTTTTTTTATAGTTTATAGTTTATTTAATTGCATTAATGATTTCATATCTATGTTTAATAATTTATATGATTTACGTTGTACATTTTCCGTGCTAGTAGTATTTATTACAGCTAATAATAGTGTGCACGGAGTTTTTAATCCTAATGATACTAATAATTTTTGCAATATATTTAATTCATTACTATTTTTAGATATAGTCGCAAAATTAGATATTGCTATTTGTATAATATTTCTATAATGTAAATAATAATCAATATTTGTTATATTATATATTATTTGATTACCTGATGCATTATCTATTATGTTTAATACGAGTTTATATTCTGGTGTCGTTGTTTTTAATACATTTCCACTAAGTGTTTTTTCTTTTAATTTAGACATAGATTCATCTACTAGCTTATAATTTAACATAATAGTTAAATTATTAAATGCTAAAAATTGCCCGCTTATTGGTGTATAATATCCATAAAATATATTAGTAATAGTATCAGTAGTATTATCATTTATAATATTATTTTCAGCATCATTAGAAATAGTATTACCATTAACATTAGAATTAGTAATACGATTAGCATTAGTAATACGATTAGCATTAGTAATACGATTAACATTAGCATTAGTATTAGAGTTAGTATTATAGGAACGATTAATATTTATGCCTAGCATATCTGCTATTGGAGAAATATCAATATTTTCAAACATACTTTTATTAAAAATATTTTTGTTTTTATAATATTGATTTGCATTGTTTGCTATAACATCATACGTTTGATTACTATTTGACATTAAGTTAAGATTGTTATTTGCATTAATCATATCATTAGAAGTATTTTCATTTATATCATATTCAATAGTGTCTAAAAGATTAGAACGTTTTTGTATTCGTTCATTAATTAATGTTGTCATATCTTTATTGATTGTATTAACTATATCAACATTAGTATTAAATTTAGTTAATAATTGTTGCATACAATCAATATATTTTTTACTATTTGTGCTAACAGGACACATTTGAGATAATGATTCTTTAAGCCCATATTTTTTTGATACATCAAGATTACGTACAAAATAATCAGCATTTGCCGTTTTACAATTATTATATCCTAATGCTTTAACAGCATAATCATTATCATATATATTTTCGCAGTTTTTCAAATCAATAATATTATTATATGAAGCAATATTATCAATATAGTCTATGATAGGCATTGATTTAGGAACATCATAAAAATTATTACTAATAGATTTTCGATTATTATTATTATTATTATTATTATTATTATTATTATTATTATTATTATTATTATTATTATTATTATTATTATTATTATTATTATTATTATATGTACTTAATCTATAAATACAAAAAAATGTAAATATAATTAATAATACTATCCAACATAATATAATATATTTTGTGTTTATCATTTTAGCAATTTTATTATATAATATTTAGATTTTAATTATATCTTTATTACATATTTTTAGTATTGATTTTAGTATTGTTTTTAGTATTGTTTTTAGTATTCAATAAATAATATTACTAGTAAATTGTGAGTTAGGATTTTGTTGTTGATTTTGCGGTTGTTCATCTTTATTTATTTTTTGCATAAGTTCCGGACAATAACCATAGGACATTTCAGTGTCTGTAAATAATTTAGAAATTTCTTGAGGCAAATCATCAATAATATTATATCCTATTATAAGCCTAATATTTTGCAATATTTTACACGCTATAGCATTAGGTTTAATTTTAAATTTATCTTTTTCTATTGGCGGAGGATACATTTTTTTAATACCTGCAACTAATTCTTTAAATTTGTCAAGTTTTTTAAATTCTTCTATATCTTTAAATTCTTTTCTTAAGTTATCTATTATATTACCCTGAGTTTTACCAGTAATAGTAATACGTAGATGTAAAATTAATTTATATATTTCAGCAGATGTAGTTTCAATTGCTTCAGGTATTTTTAATTCTGTATTTTTAATACGCAATGATTCTAATGCTTTTGTGCTAGCCATCGGGCGTTCATCATTAAATTCTTTATCAGCTTGCTTAACAATCCATCGGGCATATTCAACAACAACCGGTTTTGGTGTATCAACCTTAATAGCAACAATTTTTGGTTCAATAATTTTAATATCACCTAAAATATTTACTAATGATCTAATTAAATTTGTTATTGTTTTAATAGGATTTGATGTATTTGTTGTATTATTATTTAATTTAGTTAAAATAGATAATTCATTTTTAATAGTTTTTAATTCTCTAGTAATATTTTCTTTTTCCATTGAATAGTTAGATACGATTTCATCTTTATTCATAAATCTTAATATATCTTTTATTAAACTAGGGTTAATTGGTAACTCTGTTTTTGTAGTAATGGGTGGATTAATTTCTTTTTGTATTACTGTAGTAAAGGCTTTTATATTAGTTTCAGGATTATCTTTATTATTATATTCAATCTTATTAATTTTACTAATAAACTCTTTAATTTTATCACTACTAGACTTACTATCTAATACTTTTAGGGTTTTGTCAGTTGGTTTATCAGTTGGTATATCTATTTGCGCGCGTTGGTCTTTTAATTTTTGTATATGTGATTGTATTTGTTTTAGTTGTATGTGGATTGATTTTAAATTATTTGTATTTACTTCATTATTTTTTTTAATATTAGGTATACTAATGTGTGATTGAGTGGTGTGTGATGATGATTCATTATGATTATTTATTAACAATTCACAATTTTTAAAATTTTCTATAATTTTACGAAATACAATATTATATATTTGTGGTGTATCAAAACTATTACTATTACTATTTTCTGCATTTAATGTTTCTATAAGTTTATATATGTCTTTATTCGTATTTTCTATAACTGATATATCTGACTCATTTAAAGTTAAAAACTTAAGGTTGTTTTTTTCTTTTAGTTTTAAGCAAAATTTTTTAAATTCAAATATTTCGTCTTTAATAATGGGATTTGTGTCTGTGTAATGATGTGTTTTTGTCATTGTGTATGTTTCTATTGCTTGTGTTTTTGCTTTTTGATATGATGTTTTTGCATTTGCTTCTGTGTTTTTTTTGGTTTCTGTTTCTATTGCTTTTGCTTTTGTGTTTGCATCGTCTTCTGTGTTTTTTCTTGTTTCTGTTTCTTTTGTTGTTGCTTTTGCAGCAGCTTCTTTTTTTTCTTCTGGTGTACCACTAGTAGCACTAGTACTAGTGGTGCTACTAGTGGTACCACTAGTACTAGTGGTGCTACTAGCACCACTAGTAGCACCACCTGCTTGTAGTTTATCTTTATCCTTGTTCTTTAATTCCTCTATTGATTCAAATATAGTATTATATTTAGATAGTTTTAATTCAATATAATTTAAGTTCATAATTATTTCATTATAATTATTTAATAATTGTGATGCGGGTTTTTGATCATAAAATAAAAATTTAAATTCTATTAATATTACTTTAATAGCTTCAAATAAATCTTTTAACTCATTAATATCTTTTTCCATAAGTATCATTGATAATGCGTGTTGTTCTTGTGATCTAGAAATATCGCTTTTTGCAACAATTGTTGCTAAATTCACTTTACAATTTTTTATAGACTCATATATAATTGTAATTTTTATTATACACTCTTTACAATTATCTATAATATCAAGTAATCCTTCCGCAAAATCATTATATTTATCACGCCAATCGCAAATTAACCCACCAGTTTCGCAATTAATACCATACATTTGCGTATCTAATGCCCCGCTATCTTTGATTTTTTTTATACCTTTATATGTACCAAATTGTGCTTTATAATCTTCTGTTTCTTTTAATATAGCAATAAGACTACCTTCTATAAAGCGTCGTTTTTCTAATTCACTATCATTCATTTTAATTACATTCATATAATCTTTTTTATGCTCTTCAAATTGGATAATTTTTGCGCGCTGTGATTTAGTTAATTTTGCTTTATCTGCTTTAGATAATATATCATTTGGATTTTCTTTTAATGTATCTGATGATGATGATGCTTCTAATATAGTATCATAAGAACGTTTTAATTCTTTAATTTTTGTTATAAACATTATATCGTTCGCATAGTCTGATGTTATTTTAGTAAATTGTGTTTGTTTTGTATTAAATGATTTTATTAAACGATTATATTCAGGCATATCTTTACCTATTTCATTATCAATTTGTTGCGCGCCTTTTATTAGTGTTAATATATGTGTATCTAGTATTTTATTACTATTAATAATTTTTGATTTTTCTATTATGCTTGGGTTATCTGCATTAATAATTTCATTATTTTCATAAATATTAAAAATTATTTTTTGGCGATAATTATTTAATAGTTCTGTTAATAATGTTGCTTTTTCTAATGCTCTGTCTTTAAATATTTTTAATTGGATTGTATATGCATTTATTTCATTCTGCATATTAACATCATATTTATTTAATTTAGTAATTATTTTATTAAATTTATTCATATTCCATTTAAATACTGCGCTATCTATTCCAAACATTCCACCTTTTTGTTTTACACTGTTATTTCCTTGTTTATTAATTAATTTATTAATTAAAATATGTGTGCTTGTAGGCTTATTATTTAAGTTTTGTGGTAATACTTGCATATATTTATGTGTGCGAGACCTTATTCTATCTAAATTTTCTATACTACGTAAGTACTGTACATTTTTTTTATTAGTTTGTATGTTTTTATTCTTATTAAATTTACTATTAATATACTTAATATTTGGATTTTGTGTAAGTTTTGTGTGTTTTTTATGTTTAGCACGCTGTGATTGTTGTGTTTTATATAATGTTTGTTTTAATGTTTGTTTTAATTTGTTTTTTAATGTATTTTTTAATGTATTTTTAATCATCTAATACACTATTATTACTTATTGCTTATTGCTTATTGCTTATTGCTTATTGCTTATTGCTTATTGCTTATTGCTTATTGCTTATTGCTTATTGCTTATTACTTATTGCTTATTGCTTATTACTATAAATAATTATCTTATATAGATTACTATAATATAAGATTATTATTTATTATTTTTTTATTGTAATACATTTTTATAAAATTGATTTTATAACACATAAATATATCATATATTTATATTAATATTTGTCTAGTTATCATTATCCTAGATAGATAGGTAGTGATAAACGTCTTATATATTAATATTAATTTAAAACTTTATTTAATATATTTAACATTTAAATAACGTGTAATATAATTGCATTTGCTAGTAATAATACGTATTAGCATTTAAAACAATAATAATAAAATGTTTTCTAAAAATACACAGAATAATAGCAATCGTCCGCCTCATAATCCACATAATCAATATAATCAATATAATCCAAATAATCCAAATAATCCAAATAATCCAAATAATCTAAATAACAGCAATAACAGCAATAATAATGTTATGATGCGTCATAACAACAACAATAACAATAACAATAACAATAACAATAACAATAACAATAACAATAACAATAATAATAATAATAATAATAATTCAAATACACAATATAGCAAACCAAATATACACACACCAAACCACAATCAAAACAACACTAATCAACAAATCAATCCACAAACCCAATCCCAGATATTAACAATTCTAGGTAATACATTATCTAAAATATCATTTTGTGATAAACAATGCAGTAATATTAATGATAATAAAATTAAAAGTCAAATTATACAATTACTAGATGTTAAATATGGTATAAACCCAGTTAATAAAGATTATAATATAATTAGTCCTACAACATTAAATATTGTTTCATTTCATCAACACATTTTATCACCATTTACAAATGGTAATCCATATTTATTATATCTTACTAAAATTGATAATATTAATTGTTGTATTTATATTGATAAAAAATTAAAAGATGGTTATACATTTCCAAAAATGCATTGTGTTAAATATCGATTTAATGATGATTTATTTACACGTGATACTATATTAAGTGGTGAGTTAGTAAAAGATTACAATCGCCGATGGTTATTTATAATTGATAATATACTATTGTATAAAGGTGAACCGACAACCAATAAAAATATTATATCAAAGTTTGAATTAATACATAAAATCTTTAATAATGAATATAAAATGGATACATATTTAGAAATATGCCCTTTGCAAATTAAAAAATTATTTCTATACAAAGATATTAATAAAATGGTTAATGACTTTATACCTAATTTATCATATGTATGTAAAGGTATTGTATTTTATTCATTAAATAATAAATGCTCTAATTTTGCGTTTTTATTACAACGTGATTCACAAATTGAAATTAAATCACAACAAGATATCGACGATATTATACAAGAACAATATCCTAACATATGGGAAAAAAAACATACTACTAATACTAATACTAATACTAATAATAATAATAATAATAATAATAATAATAATAATAATAATAATAATAATAATAATAATAATAATAATATAGATGTTATAGGTGCTAATGAATATGCAACAAATAAAACAGATAATATAGATAATATAGATAGTATAGATAGTATACAACCTATAAATTTAAATCTAATCCAGATTATTAAACCCGGGAATGTTGTTTTTAAAATATTAAAAACTGATATGCCTGATATATATAATTTATATTGTATAGATGATGAAAATAATAATTTATATAAATATGCAAATGCTTTAGTGCCTAATATTAAAATTAGTCATTATTTATATAATATGTTTAAAAATAATCCTAACAATTTAGATTTAAAAATTGAGTGTAAATATTCAAAAATATTTGAAAAATGGACGCCTATTAATTTTATTAATAATTCTAATTCTAATTCTAATTCTAATTCTAATACTAATTCTAATTCTAATTCTAATTCTAATACTAATTCTAATTCTAATTCTAATTCTAATATTAGTATTAATATTAATACAAAAACACAAATTGAAACTATAGAAGCACAAAATAAACAATAAGTTTATGTGTTATTTGTTTAGTTTATTATTTATTTTATTTATGTTGTTTTTGTTTTTTAGTTTCTTTTTATTGTTTTTTTAATTGTGTTTTAATTGCATTTGGTTATATTCTTATACCTTGCGAAGAATACAGATTATCAGATGTTGGTTTAAATACCAAATCGTAAAGATATATCCAATCTGTCTTAAATATCCTATTTGAATACTCATACTTACCTGTATTACCATAATATTTCTTTGATTTCAGAATATTAGGTATTTGATTTGGATGATAAACACCTGGGTTATCATCATTAAAATAATATGTATTTAATATATTATTTGTATATGATGGATTAACTAAATAATTAAAATTCATCTTACCATCACTTTCACCATATGGGTTTAATTTGTTTAAAAACTGTTCTTGATATCGTATATTGTGTTGTGCATTGTGTTGTGCATTGTGTTGTGCTTTGTGTTGTGCGGTGTGTTGTACTTTGTGTTGTATTGGGTATTCATCATATAATAATATTATAAATACTATTACACTAATTAATATAATAATAAATACTGATAATTTACAATACATAATTTTTATTTAATTTAATTTAACATATACTATATTATATTATATTATATTATATTTATTTAGTCTGCTAGTTCTAGATAACTAATTATTATTATAGTCTGCTAGTTCTATATAACTAAATATTATTATAGTCTTCTAGTTCTAGATAACTAAATATTATTATAGTCTTCTAATTCTAGATAACTAAATATTATTATAGTCTTCTAGTTCTAGATAACTAAATATTATAGTCTGCTAGTTCTAGATAACTAAATATTATAGTCTGCTAGTTCTAGATAACTAATTATTATGTTAGTATTATTGTATTGTGTCTGCGTTTTTGTGATGCTTTTATGAAAAAGCATATTATTATAGTCTTCTAGTTCTAGATAACTAAATATTATAGTCTGCTAGTTCTAGATAACTAAATATTATAGTCTGCTAGTTCTAGATAACTAATTATTGTGGTCTGCGTTTTTGTGATGCTTTTATGAAAAAGCATATTATTATAGTCTTCTAGTTCTAGATAACTAATTATTATGTTAGTATTATAGTCTGCTAGTTCTAGATAACTAAATAGTGTGGTCTGCGTTTTTGTGATGCTTTTATGAAAAAGCATATTATTATAGTCTGCTAATTAGGTATATATTTGTCCGTGTGTTCCAATTATAAATACTTTCATACCTTTTGAATTATTAATATTATCATTACGCGAACCTGTATTATCACTCCATACTAATGTATCTATGTTTGTGCCATTATCTGCTTTTTTAAAGATTTCAATTTTCACGTTATCCATTCTCTCTAGATATTTAACACTTTCGAAATATAATTCAATACCCGCAATAGTAATATTTGCATCATTACCTGTTTTAGAATTAAATTTATATTCAACCCAATTAGCCCCAGATACATTTAATTTTTTGTTATCAGTATAAGCACATAAAGCACCATTTAAAGTATATGTATTCCAATTATTAGCTTTGTTAATTAGGTTTTCACCTTCAATTGCTTGTAGAATATTACGTGATGAATTTTCATTAATTATTTTTAATGCGTTAGTTGCTGTATGATTTTGATATACACTACTTGATGATGCTAGTGCTTTTGTTTGTGTATCATTCATTGTTGTAATTAAACTACCTTGTCCGTCATACGCAAATATACCAAATAAATTAATAGGTTGTTTATTACTAGATGAAATACGAATACGACTTCCATTAATAAAACGCGGTTGGCTTTGCTTATCATTATCAATAATATTCATCTGTGTGCCAAATGTCGAAACAAATGTAAATGTAGTATTATCTGATATCTGGGTTGGGGATAAATATGTGGATTGTATTTGTTTTGATTTATTAATTTGTTGTGCAAAATTATCAAGATTAATTGTGCTAAATTGTGGGTTGCCTGATTCTGGTTCTAATCCTATAAATAAACTTTGCTTATTCATTACATTTTTTAATGTTAATTGTGTTTTATCCACCTTAATAATAATATTCCATTGTTGGCGGGCATCTTTTCTTGATAATGTTCTTGACATTACTCTTGCGCTATTTTTAGCACTATCAATTTGTAATCCATTATCAAATTTATTAGTATCATAATTATAATCTAATACATTATAAATATTAACATCTTCACCACCATAATGTATAATATAAAATCGCCGACCACTAGCCTTATTAATAATCATACCTTCTGGAACTAAATTTAAAAATGTAAATATACTATATTTCGGGTCTAATTTATATGGATGACCATACCAACCAATACCCAAGTCTGAAAATTCCTTTTCTGGTTCTTTTGAATTAGAAATTCCCTCTGGTGGCGGTTCTAAACACGTTGGATTTATTTTATAAAACGGATTCTTATTAAGAATTCTAAAAACATTATAACCATTTTCACCTGTTGCATCATTAGCATTTCTATCAAAATGATTTAATACATAATGTCCCTTCCACCCTCCGTTTCTACCTGCACGCCATATTTGTGTTGCACTACTATTTTTATTATTATTTATAACACAATCGGATGGTACACATTTAACAGGTCGCTTTTCATTTTTATCTTCCAAATAAGAATTAACACCACCTCCATGAGTTGAATATGATATAACATCGCCCATAGATACATAACCCGATGGACATATAGGTGTTGCTGCGGATATATGATTATTTCCGCCTATCCAACTATGCGTATATGATATAGGATCTACAATATCACCGCTTACTAATAATGATTTGATATCAGGACCAAACTTACCATCAACTTTACCATCATATTGTATGTCATCAATAATAGTATTACCTTTTTTAAATAAATTCCCATACACATAGTTTCTATCACCTGCTGTTATAATATCACCAATAGGATAATATGTATCATTACCTTTATTAACTTGTTCCACACGCCACCAACTAGCGTCAGGGCGTCCATTTGTTTTATAATCATCTGTAATTTTAGCATAATCATTACTAAACATTATTTTTAGTCGTGGTTCAGTATTATTAAGCGTAGGCAATTTTGAACTCTGATAATTTGGCGTTGTGCGACATATTTCTGCTTTTAATGGTCTAAATGTGCGCGTAATACCCCAATAATACATATCATACTTTTTAATTTCTGTAAAAGGTGAATAAGCACTGCTAGATGTAGGCGTTTTATCTTGCCCTAGGGGTCGCACCCATTGATAATCCTCATCACCTGTTGCATCATTAAACCAATTCGGATTTGCACCATAAATTAAATCAAACCATATTTTCCAAATATTTTTAATATAAGTAATTAGTTCATCTATAGGTTTATTATGAACACTTAATGATGCAACTAATACAGAATACTGGCGACTGGCAGATTGTGTTAGAATTTTATTATTTAAATATGTATTCGGAAATTGATGATTTTCACTATTCATAATATTATTGCCTGTTTTTTCTTTATATAATTCATCTATATAAGCTGATATTTGAAACATTAATAATGCTTTTATAGCATCTGTATTACAACTACCTTCATCACCGCGCTCACCATTTTCACCCTCTGGACCACGCAGACCTGTAGGTCCGTTTTTTGTTCTAAGCGTAGACCAAAAATAACCTAATAAAAATATATTAATAACCGTAATCCATAAACACGTATAAATAATCCACGTAAATACTAGTATGTGCGTTTGTTCTATATTTTCAGTAATATATAAACCAAATAATATATATAAGCAAAATCCAACGATTACAAAAAACACCCATACAAACGCAAATATACTTGATATATTTATATTTTCAGTAATATAATTTAATATTATATAAAGACAGCATAATGCAAGTATAACAACAAATATATTTTTAGAAATAAAGAAACAGCATAATGCAAGTATAAAAAAAAATATCCACAATATATTCATTTTATTTATTATACTTTATAATATTAAAATATATTTAAAAAATAAAAATATCTTACAGAAAAAGAAACATAATTATAATTGGTAAAACATACGTATTCGCATTTTTTAGCAATATTATAACATTAAAAATAATGTATATGCAATATCAGTTAAATCTGTATCTTGTATTAATGATAATGCGCCATTTCTAAATTTTAATATTTTATTAGTTGCTTGGTGTTTTAATTGGCATTCATTAGTTCGATTACCTGTAAAAACAATGCTAAATATGTATCGATTATTTATTTGCTCTTTATTTGAATTTACTGGAATATTATCGTCAATTTGTGAAATTAATTCTAATAAATTATTATTATTAATGCTTGTAGTAATATATTTATTATTATATTTTATATTATATGAATTACTTATAGCATTTGAAATTAGTTTTCCGTTAAATGTTGAACGTGTTTGAATGTGCTTTAATATAGGTTCATTTTTTAATTGTAAATATGCGATTACAGAATATTTGCTATCTTTTTTAATAGTATTAATATATCCTTTACCTACTCTATTAAAATCTTTACTCTTATCTGGATTACCATTATTACCTCCAATTGTATATGTTTCATCATATTTTAAAGGATCGATATAATAAAAGTTGCCATTAACATCACTATCAGCAATATTTACATCAAAACCTAATACACCTCTAAATAAATTATAAGCATTTTCTTTAGTTGCATTTTGATATACCAACGAACCCCACGCATCACTAGGTACAAATCCTAGCATATTTAAATTTATATCAACGGGTGCACCTAAACTTGACCATAATACCTTACGATTTGTTTTAAGTTTAACTGTAAGATCTAATGATACACATCTAATTGGTGCATTATCACCTGTTGATGGCATTTCTTCACTTGTTGTTATAACATCACCTAACGAAATATAATTTATAGGTGCAATAGGACGCCATACCCAAAAATAATTAGGTGATACTGATGATGTTGACCACCCTGAATTAGTCCATATTAATTCGTAATTAATAGGGGGCTCAACATCTCCTGAAACTAATATTGTTTCACGGTTAGGTCCCGTTTTTTCATATTTTAATGTAATATTACCATAATATCTAGGGATTTTTATATTATCATTAAATCGTGATGGACCCATTACAATATCTCCCACAGGATAGAATACCGCAGACTTATATGTAAATTTCTTTGGTCGCCAAAAACTTGCTTGATTATATGCTCCAGACTTATCTGTATTTGTTATTGCGTCATACATATTTGTTTTAGCAACTTGTATAATTGAACCCGATGCTCCCTCAACAGGATTATTACCATCATTACTAATATAACATTTATTAGATATTTGTGGTCTATATGCTTTACCCATACCCCAATAAAACACATCATATTTTTTCATTTCATCAAATGGATTTGAACTCAACCAATCAAAATGATCTTCGGCACCTAATGTTTCAAAAAATAATACACCTCCAGCATCATATAATAAACCGACCCATAGTTTTACAATATCTTTAAGATAATTTATTAAATTAACGGGGCCGTTGTATGGTGCTAATTGCTTAAATTCATCTGAACTACATAATTGTTTTATCTTACTTTTAATATAAATATTATTAATTGAAACATCTATACCATTGTTTTTTGCTTTTAGTGTTTTCTTTAGTGTATCTGTTAATGCTTTTTCACAAATATTATCTCTACATCCAGTATCACATTTACCAGGGTCGCCTCTATCACCTTGTTCGCCTTGAATGCCTTTAATACCAGACAAACCAGATTTATTACGTAATGATATATAATATTTACCAACTAAGACTATATTTATAAATGTAATAATTGTAATTATATATAAAAACCAGAATAATACATATAATACAAATTCATCTATATCTTTACTAAGTTCAATACCTACACCGATTGCAATAATTATACCTATTACAAATATTAAAAATATATATATTGTTTCCATTATATATAGCAGTTAATGCTTTTGTTTATTGTTTATTGTTTATAGTTAATTCTTTTATTTATAGTTTATTATATATAGTTTATTATATATAATATATTCTAATAGTTTTTACTATATTCTAATATATTAAAATATAAAATAAATAATAAACAAAAACAATAAACAAAACTAAAATAAAAATGAATATTATTAATATTATTAATAATTAGTATAATATAAGTATAAAATAGTATATCCAGGATATAGCAAACTATATAAATGTTAATTGTTATACAATACATATATATACACATACATCAAATATGAATATATCAAATACTAATACAACATATACTGTGCGCGATATACAAAATATTAATATTAAGCAAATAAAAATAGGCAAAACATTTAAATATGGCGATAATTATAATTTAACTAATATTTATTATTTTGCAAATGATATGCTAGGTTGCAATCATTCACATATAACTACAACAAATACCACACCTACCACAAATACCACAAATACAATAACTGAAAATGAATTAAAAAAACAGACATCATTTGATGATAAAACAAAATTTATAATCCAGACTCCTTTAATGTATATTCCTAATGGTTTAATTTATTTTAATGATAAACCATTTATAGAACTTAGTTTTAATAATGAAGAGCACGATTCAAGTATAAAATATTTTAAAGATACAATACAAAACATCGAAACTTATGTATATGATTTAATAAAGCGTCGTACTAGTTTGCATATAACTAAAGAAACATTTATAAGTATATTAAAACCAGGTTATAATAATAAACCTTCAAAATTGCTTATACCTATAAATCTAAATATTAGTAAATGTGTTATAAATGATACTAGCAATATAGGCATAAATAAGTGTGCGCGTAATAAAATATTATTTAACTGGGATATACCAACTCCAACATATGCTATATCAATAATATGGGTTAAAAATATATGGGTTAAAAATGGTAAATGGGGTATAAATTTATTTATGTATGCTATGCGTGCAATGTGCTCTCATATATTAGACCCACTTACATTTATGGGTACTACACTTGATAATAAGAATATTAAACCTATTGATATTATAAATAAATTTCATAAAGATGAAAAAATGAGTATATTAGTGTGTGATGTACCCGAATATGCTGTATATTATAAAATGCTTAAAATGGGAATACCTAAAAATGCCGTTAAACATAAAATGACATTACAAAATCTAAATACTAGTATAATTGATTTTCAACCTAATACGCCATATATAACTGTTTTACATTATTTAAATAATCCGCATTTATTTAATAATAAACCGGTTCTAGTTATGGAAGAAGAGCAACTATCACCAAAGCATATAGAAAACGTATTAACTAGCAATACTAATACTAGCAATACTAATACTAGCAATACTAATACTAGCAATACTAATACTAGCAATACTAATACTAGCAATACTAATACTAGCAATACTAATACTAGCAATACTAATACTAGCAATACTAATACAAAAGTAATAATAAATAAAAATCAAAATATGTATCCAGTTGGAATAAAGGTGCCTAGTTTAAATGATATACAATCCGCATTATCTAAATTAAAAAGGCAGGATTTAGCAAATCCCGCGCGCAAACCAAATAGCAAACATTTTTTGTAGGCACCCAGGGGGGTGCCTCTTAACAAAACCTATGTGCATACGTATAAAACTCTTTACTTACGGTTTTTGTTGTGCTTTTATGAAAAAGCACCTTTTATGAAAAAGCACCTTTTATGAAAAAGCACCTTTTATGAAAAAGCATGATTTAGCAAAACACAAAAACACAAAAACACAAAAACACAAAAACACAAAAACACAAAAACACAAAAACACAAAATGCAAAATACAAAATACAAAATGCAAAATGCAAAATACACAAAAAATAATAATAATAATATATCTATAATAATATATTTAATAATAGTAATAATAATAGTAATAAAATATAAAATGAATTATTTAATAACTTTGTTTTTTTTTATTATTGCATGTATCATAGGTATTTGTATATCATTATATTTAGAGATAAAATCATATATAATTAGCGCGTGTATTTGTACTGTAATATTTATTTGTATTGAATTGTATTATAATTATCGTTTAAATAATAATGGTAAGTTTAATAAAATGTATCTTAATAATAATGGGTTAGGTATTAACAACAAATATAATATTACATCGCAAACGCTTTCACAAAATGATATTAAAAATGCTACACAATTACTATCAGACTATCAACAATATAAAATAGATCCAACAAATACACAATATATTCAAACTATTAATTTGTTATCGTCTCTTGAATCATCAAAATCGGCATCAGTATTAACAGAACAAACTAATGCAACACAAGGATTAGTATCATCAGTTGGCAAAATATTTACACCTTATTCTATAAACTCACAAAACACTACGATACAGGATATGACAAAACAATTCACAAAACAATTCCCGCAATGGCATACACTATTACAAGAACAAAAATCTCCATTAGATGGTTTAGATCCATCGGAATTAACAACACGATTAAATTACATTTATCACGCAACAGCAAATCCACTAGAAATAATAAGGTATAATGATTATAAAACACACGCTGATACTATCCTAGATGAAGATAAATCATCATTGTTAAGTAATATTGATTTAAGTAATAAAGAACATAATACAAAAACGAACACAAACACGAACACAAACACGAACACAAAAAATAATACAAACACTAATAAATATATAAATAATTACTATCCGCAATTAACCGCAAATAATATTGATGCTACGGATTGTTTAAATGAAATGAATAATAAAAATAGTTGTTTTCAAAATCAATATTTGTTTAATATGTCTAAATCAGGTTTATCAGGTATGCCAGGTATTCCTAGTATGCCTAGTATTTTAAATAAAGGTGTTAATCAAGAAAATGCTAACCTAATAATTAAAGAGGATTTTAGTCTACCTATATTATTTAGAAATGCCCCAAATGGTAATTTAGATAAAGATCTAAATTTACAAAGTAATGAATATATTGATTTAACAGCAGATAGTAATGCTATGTGCCGATGGTGTAAATTAGCAACGTGCAAAAATAATATGTGTGCTTTACAAAATAATTTGTTTATATAAATTTTATTAGAATTATTACTCTTAATTATATTTATATTCATATTCATAAAAGCATAGAACAAATGCGCAAAAACAATAAAATAATAAAATAAAAAAATAAAAAATTGATTTTATTATTTAATAATAATATTTTTAATTATTATTACATAATAGCATTTTAGCAATTATTTTCGCAATTATTTTCGCAATTATTTTCGCAATTATTTTCGCAATGGCAACACAACAATCAAATGAATATAATGTAATTGATATTAACTCTGTAGAAAGTATTAAAGTATATAAACGTTATAATAATACATTATGTAATTTAGTAGTTATTGTAAAACAATTGGAACATCCAGAACAAGATAAACAAGATAAACAAGATAAAATATACTTTGGAACAATTGATATAACAAAAAATAATCTTAATTTATTATTATTTAATATAGATAATATAGAATTAATATTTAACAGTGCTAAAGCAAATAAAACTATTGATGGTATAAAATATGATATAACAATATTAAATAAAGATGATAATATATTATTAATTATTAAGTGTATCCCAGATATAATAAATAATATATTAGCAAAAGCAAAGTATTTTATTGATGCTAATGCGTCTATATTATTACCAAAAACACACGTATTTACTTTAATTGAGCAACCACAACCACAACATCATCAATTAATATCATCAAAACAAACACAAACACAATCGCAATCACTAATACAATCACAAATGTTATATCAAAACGCGGTAAACTCTATTACTATTACGCCCAATATTAAAATACATAGAATTAAGATAATTAAGATTGAAAATAATGCTTTAGGAAATTATGAAGATCCAACGCTAAACTTGTTTTTACCTGTTTATGCGGATCAGTATCATAATTATGATGAGTTTAATAAATATTTTAATATAAATGAAAATCAGCGTCATAATCGTAATGAACGACCATCAATACAATATCATCAATATCAACAATATACACAAGAAAAATCACGATTTATTCGCATTAAATTATTAGAAGACATTGACCCAAATATTAAGAATTTTAAAGATTATAAACTATATGAGAAGACGTATATAGAATTATTGCAATATGTATGTAAAAACTTTTTTACAGAAACTGCTAATAACAAACCGCGTTTTTTACATAATAAAGTTATACATAAATTGCTAAATCTTGATACCCATTATATTGATAATATAATGTTTGATAATGATTATATAGTATTATATGTTGATACAACAAAACCTACAAATAATAGAAAAATTACTTATTATGAAAACATTATTGATTTTGAAAATGAATGTGATAAAACTAAATCTTATACCTTATTAAATTCATCCTCCCAGGGGCATCTTTTTGAAGAAATATAAATACAAAATACAAAATAGAAAAAAAAATATACTATCTAGAATACTATAACTATAAACCTATAAACCTATAAATATCTAGATATCTAATAACTTACATTTTAATGTTTGTGTGTATGTTTGTATGTGCGTTTGTGTTTTTGTTTTGTTAATTTATTAATAATACTACGGTGTTTGGCATAGTTTTTAGATGTGTTATTTTTGTTATTAGTATACAGTTTTGTTTTAGAAGTTTTATTATTTTTTTTAGTTTTAGATTGAAATTGGTTTTTAATAGTGTATTTATGTATGCGTGCGTTTTTACCACCCCCACTAGCAGATTGTTGTTCTGATGATGTTATTTGTGTTATTGATTTTATGTTTTCACTGAATATATACAATAAATTAGATTTGTTACTACAATCTGATTTATACTTTAAAGGTTTGGCACCAGCAAAGCCTATAAATGTTAATTCCATTGCTTTTAATGTGTCTTTAATAAGTGTGTCTGTTGGATATGTAATAATACTATTGCCAGGTTTTGCAACATCATTATTTATCGCATCATTATTATAACACATTATTTTGTTGTTTTTATTATTAAAAAATTCACTTAATGATAAATATAAAAGTACTGATTCTGCGTCTGTATTTTTTGGTCTTAATATTTTTATGTTATCAAAAAAACTTGCATTTTTATTTTTTTTTTCTTTTTCTATTGAACTTAAACTAGTATATAAATTATGTAATATATAAAATAATAGATTTACTGTATTATAGTTAATTGTTTTTATTTTAATAGCATCGTTTAAAAAACAATATAAATCAGTAATAAAATTTGAATTATCGTTTAAGCTTGATGCTGACGCTTCAAAACACAATAATAATAATTTACATTTACTAAATATAGTAAATAAATATTCTTGCATTTTAATATATTTTTGTATTGTTTGTCCAATCTTAAGTTGTTCTAATGTTTCAGCATTTTCATTTGTGTTATCTTTAGCAGATTGTTTAATAGTGTCTTTATTTACTGTTCCGATATCGATTAAAGAAGATAATACATAATAAATATCAGTATCAACATATGTATGTCGTAATATAAAACGGTGTAAATAACTTTTATAGTTATATATGTCAATTACATTATTATCTAATATTAATAATTGACATAAATAATAGATTTGTCCATCGTAATTAAAATATATAGATAATGATTCAAAATCAATAATATATATATCGTTATTTTCAGTATTCATTACTATATTATTAAGTTTAAAATCAGAATGAATACAATTAAGCTCAATATATGCATACAATAAATATAATATTATATTTATTAATAGTCTAAATATAAACTCTTCTATATTAAAATTGTCTGCATTTTTATCACTACTAGATGTTTCATTACTACTAGAAACTGTAGTACTATTATTACTTACACTTTCTATTAGTTTAGAATCAATATATTTAGATATAGCTTGTGTATCAGAATTAATTGTTATAATATATGGTATATAAAAATTATAGTAAGTATCTTTTTTAATGCCAACAGTTTCACATTGCAATTCAATCAAATCTGTACCTTTAAGCTTAACTTTTATAAATCCAATTTTACATATCTCATGAACGTTAGGTATAAAAGTGCTATTTACATCCCCATTAGAATTATGTGTTTTAATATTCATAAATTTATGAGATATAATAGAGGTTTTAATTAATTCAATTAATGCATTATATAAGTCTATTGTATTTTCTAAATATAATAAAAATGAATAACGGATACCATATTTAACACCATCTAAGTCTGCAAGTTTAAAAGTATTAGATCCGCCTGTATTATCACTTGGTTTACATAAATCAATTGTAATTTCACGTTTGTTTTTTTTGTGTGAAAATGGTATTTTGATTTGTGCTAGTTTATCTAGTGATTGTGGTTGACAAGGTTGTAATATTATATTTTTACATAAAGTATTATCTTTAATAGCAAGGTTTAATTTTTCTGGGTTTATAATATCTGTTATAGCATTTTCTATAATATGTAATTTATTAAATTTTTCTAAAGTAAATTTACCATTTTGCCAACTATCAATAGGCTCAAAATATGATGTTTGCAACTTTACAAGTAAGTTTTTAAATTCAGTTTCATCTTTAACTAAGCCGATATCAATTATATATTTAATAAAAGTACCATCTATCGATAAATTACATACAGATGTAATATGTTTTTCATTTAATTGTGATAAAAAACTTTTAGCATTTTTGTTAATTAATTTTACATTTTTCGGGTCAGCTTCTTTGCTATTTAAAACGTCTATATGCTTATTATTAAGTGTTATATCATTTTTATTTGTGTTTATTTTAAATTTTATATGAGCATTAGGGAACATATATGATCCAACTTTTTCAAAATATACTGTTGTGTGTTCGTCTTGTGTTTTTTGTTCTTTATTAGTATAACCAGTATAACCATAATAGTTTATCTCTTTTTTGTTCCAATCAATAGCGATTATACAATGTGTCCACTCTTTATAACTTCCACTTATATAACGTTTATAGTTTATTATACAAAGCATAAAATCTATATCAATATCATCTGGTGTGTCACTATACACAGGTATGATTCTATTATTAGCTTTACTGATTTTAATGGAACTATGTCGAATTAGTTCTTCTTCTACATTATCAGTGTTATTTGCATTATTAGCTTTATTTAAAGCGTAAACTGTTGCGTTCGGCATTTTAATACCAATATCAATACCAAGTCTAGTTAATGTGTTGCTGTAGCTATTGGGTTCTAGTGTGGCACTAGTGGGAGGTTGTGTGACGCTAGGGGTGTCGGGTTTCTGTATTGGACGTTTTTTTGTATACGTAGTTTTAAAATATTCTGCTGTCTTACTATCATTAAAATATTCTGCTGTCTTACTATCATTAAAATATTCTGCTGTCTTACTATCATTAAAATTTTTTTTTTTTTTTTTTGATGATCCGTCCTCATCAAGGAGTTCACCTGTGCTAAACAATAGTTTGCACGCATCATTAAAAATACATACTACATCTATTGATTGTTCTTCATTCTGTTCGTGATTTGTGTTTTTAAAACAAAAATTAACCTTTGATTTAGATATGTCATGGATTTTATTAATTTCTGTAAGTCGATTATGATTGTATTGCCTGTGTGTAATCAATTCTAATAAATTTTGTATTTTCTCTTTTTTTTGCTTAATATTACTATCAAAAATGTTATTATTTTTTGTAGACGCCATCTGGTTAATATCTAATTCTATAGAGTGTTTGTCTGTTTTTAATTTTGTTAGGGTTTGTAGTGCTTGTTGTTTGTCAATTTTAGATTTTATTTCTGTTTGTTCGTTCATTAATTTTGTTCTTAAAGAGTCATTTGCAAAATATTTTGTATATGTTGTTGGATTCTGTTTCTGTATTCGTGTAATTTCTTTAAAATTAGTATCTAATTGCACATACAAATCAGATATTATGGTTTTTTTTGCTTTTACATTATCTTCTATTTTTTGTATTTTTTCTTTTAGTGTTGCTAGTTTTTTTTGTAATGTATCTAATTGTTTTGAGTTATTATTGTTTGTCTCTTGTTTTTGTTTTTGTAATGTCAAATTGTTTATTTCTAGTTCTATCTTTTTAATCTCTTCAATTCGTGCATTAATGTATTGAGTGTTTCCATCATTAATGGCATTATTACGTTGAAGTTCTGTATTTAATGTATCTGTATTTTTATCTATTGGTGGCGATTCATATGAATCTGTAAATTTAAATGGATTAACATTTATTTTTTCATAATAATTAAGTGTCATAGTTTCACGCACAAATACAAATAAACCATTTGTATCAACTTTAACATATTCATTATCTAATAACATTTATAATACAATTATTTACAAATATATTATTATTTACGAATATATTATTATTTACGAATATATTATTATTTACGAATATATTATTATCAATTATTCTAGTGATAATGCTTTACAATATTTTGCAATAATTTTGCTTAATGTTAATATAGATATTTTATCTACATTAATATATTCTTTTTTATTAATCATAACTAATAACATATTAAATTGCGATTCTGTTATAGTTAAATTTTGTTTAATAATATTTTTAATATTAGTAAATATGCTTGAAATATCGATATCAATATGTTTATACAATATAAATAAATCTATTATAAATAATAATAAATCAAAATTATGCATTGTTATTTTACTACATACTTTATCATATTTTAATGTATTACATTCATATTGTATATAAGCGTGTAATGGAATTGTAAACGTTTTTAATAGCATATATTTTAATGCGTGGGGGCGTTGTGGTAAAATTTTATAATTATTTAATGTATATACGGACTTCTCAAGATCACCTACAATTAATACAAAATCTATATAAAATCCATAGTCTCGCAATATATTAAATTTTTTATTATTACATTTGTCATATTTTACAAATATATTTGCTAATTTTAAATCTGTATGCATAAAACTAATATGTTTTTGTAATATTCTAAATACTTTATATATGCTTTCAATATGTTCTGCCATAAATTCATCATAAAGATTTAGAATGTTTTGATTTGCAGATTTAGTATTAGTATTAGTATTAGTATTAGTATTAGTATTAGTATTAGTATTAGTATTAGTATTAGTATTAATATTAGTATTAGTATTGGTATTGGTATTAGTATTAGTATTAGTATTAGTATTGATATTATGTAGTAATGTGCTTAACATAATATTATGATTATGTGTTATTAATTCTTTTATATTTGTTGCATATATAGGTGTTTGTAATTTATTTATTGTTTTTATAAAATTAATCCCTACTAATGGTAAAATAATAATTGTACCACTATTACTTATACTATAATCATCTAATATTAAAAAATGTTTATGAATAAGTTGCGTTTCAGCAGTTGTAATATTACTAAACTTATTTATATACTTAATAATTAAATGACATAATATATCATTAATTTTATTATTAATAAATATGCATTGATGTATATCTGTTTTAGTATCTTTTTTAGTATCTTTTTTAGTATCTTTTATTACGTGAGTATTTGCTTCCGTTTTATAGGTACATAATTTATGTATAGCATTATTATCAATTGTAAAATAATAATATTTAGCAATTTTTGACATATCATTTTTTAATACATTAAGACCGGCACCACTTCTACCTAAAGTTATATTAGTATTCTGCGTTAGATTTGATGTATAATTAATAAACTTAGTATTATTAATATTTTTTTTAATAAATTCGCAAATATTATTAATTATAGATGTGCTATCATTTGATTGATAAAATAATTCACTTATTATATCTAAATTATGTTTTTTATGTATTGATGCATTCTTTTTAGTATTCTTTGTATTCTTTGTAATCTTTGTATTCTTTGTATTTTTTGTAATAGTTTTAGATTTTGAGCGATGTGATGACATTTTAACTTTTGTATTATTTATTATTTATTATTTATTATTTATTATTAATTATTTATTATTTATTATTTATTATTTATTATTTATTATTTATTATTTATTATTAATATATAAATATATATAAATTATAAGTATTGTAAATAAATAATAAATAATCCTAGATAACTAACTATAAGCCTAGATAACTAACTATAAGCCTAGATAACTATAAATTACTATAATAAAAACTGATATAATGGATTTAAGCACATTGTTAATGTTATTAATTTTTGCTATAATATTTATTTCAATTGGTTTTATGATACCAGAAACTAAATATAAAATTGCATACTATATGATTTTAATGTTATTATTCTTAAGTATATTAAATATTTATTTAAGTGTTGTATATTATATTCAATTACGTAATGACCCAGGTATGCCAGGATTACAAGGTTCAAAAGGTGTTAAAGGTTCAAAGGGTTCTCCAGGTAAATGTTCTTATACAGAACAATGTGGTATTACTAATGCGCGTGATACTATATTGGATGTTGCATCATCAATGTATGCGGATATTCCACGCGGATGTATTGATAAACCATCACTAGGAACTTGTGCTAACGATCAAGATAAATTAGAAAGTGCTAAACTAGTTAATACACAAATTAATATGTTAGAACAAATTGCATATAGCACAACAATGACACCTGAAGATTTTAAAAGCAAATTACAAGTATGTTTAAATGATACTAATCAGTGTATGGATCCAACCGATTTTTAAATATTATTTTACATCTATATTTAAAAATTGATTAATAAAATATAAAGTAAATAAGTTATATTACTCCAGAATATAGAATATAGAATATATAATATATAATATAAAAAATTAAACATAATATTAATCATTTATCTAAATCTTATAAATACAATACAATACTATACAATACAATACTATACAATACGATATAATATATTTTAATAAAATGATTTCTATTGAAAAACTTATAAATAATATAAAACAATGTAGAGATACAAATATTTCATTACCTATAGAAAATGATAATACTAATAATAAATTTATTCAAAATACTGCTTTACAAATGCGTTTATTAGAGTTAGCATATGTTTCTAATGATAATGCAATTTCAATGTTATCACCTGCAAACTATACAATGGATGAAGATATACAAAATGTAAAAGAAGCAACCGCAACTATTACTCAGGATTTACAAATTTCTACTACTACGAATAATATTAATAAGTTTGCCCCTCCAGTTGATATTATTATACCAAGCAAATCATTAATTGTATATACTGAAAATGAAACAGCACAGATACCAGAAATATTATTACACATTTTTAAATCAGCACATATTAACATTGATAAATGGTATATATATGGTGTTAAAAACCCCGAATCATTTTATAAAAGTTTTAGATTTTTAAATTCAATGGATTTTATAATTAAAAATAAAAGTGATAAAAAGAATGATATAATAACATTAAAACGTGAAATGGCATTACATTATGAAACATTTTATAAAACGCTAAATTATCGTAAGTTAAAGTTTTCAAATATTGAAATGATTAATAATTTAACAAATATTGATAATTATTCAGAATATGATGCTATTAAGTATATGGTTGATTATACTATGTGTAATTTAATATTATTAGATATTATTAACGAACAATATTTAGATATTACATATACCCCACATACTATATTAAATAATGCTAATATGCTTTTTCATAAAAGCGCGTCGCAAGCACAAGCACAAGCGCAAGTACAAGCACACGCGCAAGTACAAGAACAGAACAATAATAACACTCTTTTAGAATATATTATTATTATTAAATATGCAAATAATACTTATTTACCTATAATGAATACAGAAGGATTACATAAATTTAATAATACTATATTAGAAGTAATTAGTAAGCATTTTGAACGTGTTATTATTAGTAAGTTTAAGGAACCTGAACTAGACATTTCATCTAATTTAACAAGTGATAGCATATCATCATTTTATAATAATAATCTAGATATTTTACAAAATCAAATGCATAATAACAATGGAACTAATAATAATAATTTATGCACGTTAAATATGAATATTAGTGAAACAGTAAATCAAGAAGATAATATATTGCATAGTGTTGCTAGTAGTGTTGCTAGTAGTGTTGCTAGTAGTAGTGTTGCTAGTGTTAGTGTTGCTAGTAGTGTTGCTAGTAGTAGTGTTGCTAGTGTTAGTAATTTTGATGTATTAATGAATAGCATACCAATTAAGCAACCAGGATTAAAAACTAGAAAAACAAAACAACAAGCATCACTACCACTCGCATCACTACCACTCGCATCACTACCACTAGAAGCACCAATACCACACGAATCACCAGCACCTGCACCTGATAATGATATTAAACCGATTAATAAATATAATTTACTAGAATTACAGATGTTAGCAAAAGTTTATCATATTGATACACAAAAAATGGGTTCATCTAATAAAAAAATAAATAAAACTAAAAATGAAATATATGATGAAATACTTATAAAAGATAAACAATTAAAATAAATGCGTAATACAAGATGGTTGATACATTTCAGCACCACCAACTAATATGGTGTCATTACAATTAATAATGCGTTTTGTATAAGGTGCAGTTTTATTACAAATATAACATCTAGCATTTAATTTTATAAGTTGTGTTGTATATGGTATTAAATCCAATATACGTGAATTAGCAAAAGGTTCCTGTTTAAAGTCGCCATCTAAACCGCAAATATAAATAAATTTTTTATCCTGTTTATCCTGATTATCCTGATTATCCTGTGTATTATTTTGTTTTTTATTATTTCCATATTCTGATAATATTAATGTTTTTATAGCAATAAATAAATCATTAAAAAATTGCCCTTCATCTATTAAAATATGTTTTATATGTGAATATTTATTAGTTATAGTTGTAGTTGTATCGCCTATAGGAATATTTATTATACTATTTATTATAGTTTGTAAATTATTTGTTGATATTGCCTTATATTTATTACCATCATGCGTGCATATATTTGTATTAGTAGTATCATAACGTATATCACTAGAATGATTAATTAATAAAATCTCTGATGATTGTGCTCCATTACATAATAATTCGTGCACTTTATTAATTAAATAGGTTGATTTCCCAGCAAACATCGGACCCAATATTAAACATAATTCATAAACCATTTATAAATGTTTTTATAGATTTTTAATTAATAATTATTAATATTTTTAAATAATATTTTTAATATAATATTAATATATTAAATTCAATTTTATATATATATTATTATGTATAGATTATGTATAGATTATGTATAGATTATGTATAGATTATGTATAGATTATGTATAGATTATGTATAGATTATGTATAAATTATGTATAAAACACAATATAATACTATTTTTACCAAAAAATACTGTTTTTTAATTGTTTATTATAACTAAAATAAAAAATTGAAAAAAAGTTAATTTAAACATAATAATATAATTCTTTACATATTGAATTATATTCGTATTCACATACACATATTATAATACAATGGCATCCTCACAAGTAAACAAATCTGCATCTGCATCTGCATCTATGAAATCTATTAAACCTTTAAAAACTATTAATACTGGCGAAATTAAATGCTGTGATATTAAAACAAATCCTGAATATGGCACTAAATGGTCGCCTATAACATATATTGATGATAAACAACAATTATTATTAGTTGCTCCTAATTGTACTATTAAAACTTGTAATACTCAAGATAATAAAGATAAAGATAATAAAGATAATAAAGATAAAGATAATAAAAATGATAAAGCTAGACCACCGCAATTATTTGTAGGTATTAATGATAATCAGTTTAAAGATGAAATTAAAAAACTAGAAGCATTTATTAAAAATTATTCTTGTCATAATAGTGTAAAAATATTTGGCGAACAATTTAATGAAGAAGAAGTTAATGAAATGTTTAAACAAACGTTATTAGAACACGAGAAATATGGAACCGCAATTGGTGCTAAATGCTCTTATGGATATAATGTAATAAGTAAAACACCTGCGGTAGAAGTACCAAATGATAATACTAAATGGATTGATATTTTAACAAAAAGCACAAAATGCGATATCTGTTTTCTAATTAAACAGATTAATGTTGGCGTTGGTAAATTTAGTATTGGTATTGAAATTAAGCAAATTAATATTACAGAAGCACCACAAGCAAATGCTGAATGGATGCTTTTTGTAATTACACCTGATAATTATGATCCTACTAAATTAATTATATTACTACCCGAACAACACCCTAAAGGCGGAAAGTTTTCTAAAGTGCAATATGATGGTAAAACAACAAAATTTAAGATAGCAAACGCGAATGGGCGTATTTTTAAGAATGAAAACCCAGGGCAAGAACCATCTTATAGTATAAGCATTCGTTTAGATGATCCTGCAATGCTTGAACTGTTTAAAAAAGTAGATGTAAGCATTTTTAATCACTTATTATCTGCTAGTAAAGATTTCTTTGGAGCAAAGAAGACACCCAAATTATTAAGTGCAATTCTTAAACCTGTTGTATCTTATAATAAAGCAGACCAAGATAAAATTAAAAAAGGTGAACAACCAACTTATGCCCCAAGCATTTGGATTAAATTATATAATTCTGTTGAAAAAGGATTTGATAACAAATTATTTGATGCTAATAAAAAAACATTTATTAATAATGATAATATTGCTGAGTATATTAATAAAAATATTAATTTGTCAGTTGTTGAATTTTATATTCGTCAAATCTTTAGCGGTCCGAAAGGCGTAAGTGTATCTTTTGTAGGTAATAAATTATTTATTAATATGGAAGGCAATGGCGAAGAACCTTATGATTTAGATATTGGTGATGACGACATTGTTAATTCCGTTGCTAAAGTTGCTATTAATTCTGATGAGGAATAATTTACGAGTTTTTCTCCTATAAATAACTATAAATAACTATAAATAACTATAAATAACTATAAATAACTATAAATAACTATAAATAACTATAAATAACTATAAATAACTATAAATAACTATATTATAACTTTTATATGTTTTAACTTTTAATTAATTAGTGCGTTTTATAATTTCATTTTGTAATTTCATTTTGTTTTTGTTTTCCTTTTTTCTTTTACAATATTATAAGTTGTTTATAAGTTTATAATTTTATTATAATATAATAAGTTAGTATAACAGAAAAGAATATTATAAATAAATAACTTTGTGTATCTGTATCTGTATCTGTATCTATATCTATAATTATTATGGATGGTTCAATAACGCAATTGGGATTAAGTAATTATCTTACAAATAATACAAATAATAATATTAGTAATGGAAATGTGCCAGTATCATTTTTTAAGCATTCATATAAAAATCATACAAATTTTGCGAAAGATACGCGTGAATTGAATTTTAAAAATGGTATGAAATTTGGAACTACATCGGGGTTTCGTTTTGATGAAGATGGTAAATATGGTGATTTAATAACAAATTTAATTGTTGCTATTGATTTACCTGATATATCATCATATAGGAATATTAATGGGTGTAGTGTAGGTTATTGTAATGGTATTGGCAATGCAATTGCTGAAAATATTACATTACGTATTAATGGAAATATAATAGACCAACATAATAGTTTATGGATGAATATTTATGGTGATTTAACTGTTAAAGCAGGATGTAAAGATAATTATTATTCTATGATACAACAATATGATGATACACAATATACAACAACAAGTTTTCAAGGTGGGCGTATTTATATACCTTTACAATTTTGGTTTTGCCGTAATATATCAAATCGTAATGCGTCATTAGTCTTGCCTCTTTGTAGTTTATATAATAGTAGTATTGAATTAAGTTTAGATATTAGGGCATTTAATACATTAATTGTTGCTGAAGATAATATTTTAACTAATATACCAACCCCTGAAATAGAATATGGCACATTACTAGTTGATTATATTCTGCTAGATAACGAAGAACGCCAACAATATATTAATATGCCTAAACAATTACACATAATAAATCAAATACAAACTTATAAATATAATGTTATAGCAAATACAATAGATCATACGTTTAGTCTTAAAAGTATGCATTATTTAGTAACAGAACTTATTTTTGTATTCACAAGCTCACAAAATACTACTAATAATAGAAATGATTATTTTAATTATAGTAATTCAATTTATACTACTAATAAGAAAAATCCAATTAAAACCGTTCAATTATTAGTTGATGGTAGCGACCGAATTAAAAAAACTAATTCATCGCAATTTACAATGCTAGAACCTGCAAAAGTTCATACAAATACGCCTGTAAATAAATTTATACATGTATTCTCTTTTGCCCTAGAACCTGAAAAAATAGAACAACCAAACGGAGTAATGAATTTTTCAGAAATACAAGAGGCATTATTACATTTAAGTTTTAATACCGCATTACCAGGAGGGACTTTATATGTATATGCTGTAAATTATAATGTTTTAATAAATAAAAAAGGTTACGGATGCTTATTGCATCAACTTAGTAAAAGCATTCCTACAGTTTTTCCTAATACAGATTGTGATGATTAAATGATTGTTATGATTATTATGATAAATGATTATTATGTGTAATTAAATGTAATATGTAAATAATATATAAATGCTATAACATAAATAATAGGATTGTTATGTAATGCAATCATATATGTTGTTTGTTATCTGATGAAATAAAATATTTTATAAAAATCGGAAAACATTGTACAATATACAAAAATGGATGTACATTTTTTTATGCTTTATATCCTAGCATTTTAGTATGTGTTTTATCATAGGTAGTAGAAATTATAGTATCGCGTTGTCTAATTAGAGTTTGTCGGTTTTCTTCATCTTCATATTCTTTATTTTTTTTTCGTTCATATTCATTTTGTTGTTCATGTGTCATTTCAAATTTTATATTACCGCGGTCGCGTTTTAAATCATCAACGCTTTTATATGTTTTATATTCTACTTTATTAGGGTCTATAAATGCACCGCGTGATGTATATGCTGTTTTTAAATCTGTATATGCTAAATCTTTACTGGTTTTACTACCACCTACACCTGCAATTGGTAGTGGTTTGCTAAAATCTTCTATTTTACGGGCATAAATATCAATATCAGTAAAACTAGAACCACAAGATACTAATTCCTGGGGGTCTTTATACTGCTGGATGGCACCATTTTCAACAGTAACCTTATTTTTATAATCTTCAAATGTTGAATTAAACACATTAACATTAAATTTATTACCGAATAATTCAACCGGGGGTTCATCCGTATCATTACTAGTAAACCACGAACCATAACCATCATCACTACTATCCCATAATTTATTTTGTTCATAAATATTATTAAACATTTTAACATCAAATTTAGTTTTATCTACAAAACCGCCTTCACCTCCGCGTTTGCCATTGTAGTCGCCCTGTTTGTGTTGGGTATCTGATTTTTGGTCAGATAAAAATGATTTACTGCTATCTTTTAAATCTGAAAAGTGCTTATGGTTTTCACGGTTCTTATATTTTTCTAATAATGACATATAACATTTTGTAACTAATTGAAATTGTTCGGTATTACCTGTTGGTTTATCTGGATGAAATTTCATAGCCATCTTTTTATATGCATTTTTTAACTCTTCTAATGTATAATTTGTATTTAACGCAAACATTTTTAAACTATCAATATTATTTTTTTCTAACTCAGATAACGTATTCTGATAATGTTTCTTACGTTGTGCTTGCTTATCATTATATGTATTGTGTTGTGTGCTATGTTGTTGCGTGTTGTGTTGTTGCGTTGTGTTGTGTTGTTGCGTGTTGTGTTGCTGTGTGTTCTGTTGCTGTGTGTTAGGTATTGGAATTGTTAATAACATATCATTAATACGTTGTACCTGGTTTGATGTCATAATATGACTATGCTCTTTTAATAATTTTGTAAGTAATTTGTGCTTAGTTGCTGGGTTTTTATCAACTTCAATCATCATTTGCTTATTATTTAATATATCAAATAATGTGCGTGTGTGCTGGGGGGGTGTATTCACATCTGATACTTGTGGTCTATGGTTTGAGGAATGACCCCCTGGAGATTGTATCTGTTGATTTGTATATTGTTGTTGATTTGTTTGATAATGTGTATTATGTGTATTATGTGTATTATGTGTATTATTATATGCATTTGTATGTGTATTTGTATGTGTATTTGTGTGTGCCTGTAAAATTTGATTTTGTAATTGTAATATTAATTGCTGATTTTCAATAGTTGATTTACTATTGTCATTACCCATATTTTCATTTATTGTTTAATATATTATTTATAATCGTTATAATATAATATTATTTATTATGAAATATTAAAACGATTATTAAATAATTATAACTAACTAGCAGAATGCAATTTGCAATTTGCTATATTATTATTATTATTATTATTATATAAAACATATTTTATCAATATACATAATTTTATATAATAATTGTATGCGTATATCTGTCATATTTATAATTTTATTAATATTTTGAAAATTATATGTTTCTTTCATTAATGTATATATTTGTTTAATATTTGTTTTAAGATTGTATATTCTAGCAGTATAAAAAAGTTGTTTTGGTATAGTATTAATTAATGTTAGTGGTTCAGTATAATTATTAGTATTATATAATTCTTTATTAGTTTGCCATACAATTGCTTTATAAATAAGTTGCGGAGTATCTTTTGTATTTTCACTGGATTTACTTACCTTATTACTATTATTACTATTATTACTATTATTACTATTATTAATATAATAACTTAATTTTTCATTTATTTTAAGTGAGCGTGCTTTTACTTTTGGTTTAGTAATTAATTTTGTTATTGTTTTGTGTGGTTCAGTTGTAGGCGTATCCGTGTTAATTGCTATATTACTATGTTTATTTGTTTCTGGTAAAACATCTATTACAGAAACTTTATTATTATTATTATTTGTGTTATTATTATTTTGTTTTTTTGTACGTTTATTATCAATATCATAAATATCAATAAATTTATTTTTAGGTATATTAGGATTATTAGGATTGTTATGCATAGGTATATTAGTATTGTTAGGTGATTGTGGTGCTTGTTGTTGATGTTGTTGCAAATACATATTATTTAATTCTTGTTGTTTTGCTTGAATTTTTCTTATATTTTGTTTTTTATGTTCTATACTATTTATTAATGCTAGTTCTTTTTTCCTATTATTTAATAGTATCAATGCTTGCTTTTTTTCTTTAAATTTTCTAAGTTCATTTTCTTGTTGTTGATTTAATATATGTTTTTGTTGTTCTAATGTGCTACTAGGAGTATATATATTATTATTATTTGATATATCATAAATATTAGGTTGTGTTAATAAAGTATGCGTTAAAATGGTATTGTTTTTTTTTGTTAATTTTGATGTTGCTTTAATATCTGATTTATTCTGTAATATTTTTTTATTACCTAGAGGTATATCTTGCATATTTATATTAATTTGCTTAATATTATTAGAATTATTTGGTAGATTATTTGGTAGATTATTTGCTAGATTATTTGGTAGATTATTTGGTAGATTATTTGGTAGATTATTTGGTAGATTATTTGGTAGATTATTTGGTAGATTATTTGGTAGATTATTTGGTAGATTATTTGGTAGATTATTTGGTAGATTATTTGGTAGATTA
>Ga0214919_10001066_pt1 | contig 46143 bp, 42 predicted proteins | sample LL1503_MetaG_FD_177994 | JGI IMG/M metagenome (GOLD analysis project Ga0214919, IMG submission 177994) | Freshwater microbial communities from Lake Lanier, Atlanta, Georgia, United States - LL-1503 | ecosystem: Environmental > Aquatic > Freshwater > Lake | place: USA: Georgia | collected... | reverse complement strand
TAAGAATGTTATAAAAATGATACCTGCCCAATGAATCCTACCAAAGGGAACAAAAGCAATCATAACGAGTACACTACAAAGAATACTAAAAATAAATAAATGAAACCCATAAAACCATTTGATTCCCTTTGAAATTCGTTCGCTACTCCATAGCAAGGCATCCCAATGAGAAGCCACTATTATAGACGCCAAAGGAAAAACTACAAATATATAATGAGGTAATTGAGCTTGGCTTCTTGATAAGACAATATAAGTAAGTATAAAACCAAAAAAACTAATTAATTCAGGAGAGGTTGGTTGAAAACCATTTCTGACCCAGTTTAAAATTCTATATCCAATGGCCCATAAAAAAACAAATATCCAAGGCAAGAAACTCCAAAACATATTTTCCAACAAGAAAGTAGGATAACTCATTTCATGATAGAAATTTTCACCTGTATATCTCCCAAAACTTTGTGTCCAATAATAAAATTTTAACCCAGAACTGATAGGTATTTGATTGATTAGTTTCCCTGGGTGTAAATCATATTGTTGGTACAATCCCACACTCATTGGAATTAATAAAATAGCAATCCAAATAATGCCCAATATATAAATGGGCTTGTAAAAGAATTCCCATTTTTTTTGAACCAACCAATGCGGTGCAAAACATAATACCGGCACCACTAATGCTATTGGACCCTTGGTCATCATACCTCCTGCAATCGCAGTCATAGCAGCAAAAAATAGTTGATTCCTGTTTTCTAAAGACCACTTAGCTAATAAATAAATACTCAACATGACCCAACCCACCAACATCGTATCGGTGCGCACATCGTGTGCAATTAAGAAAAAGGCTTGACTACTCGCTAAAATTAAAGTAGCTAATTGAGCAGTTCTTTGGGTATAATACAATTTAGTAAACTGAAATGTAGAATAACATGCTATTAATAAAAAAAGAATAGATGGTATACGATATGACCAATCATGCACTCCAAAAAATTTCATCGAAAAGGCTGACAACCAAAAAAGCATAGGGGGTTTATCTAAATAATCTTTCCCCCTATCAAATACCTGCAAATAACTTTTTGATTCCAGCATTTCTCTACTAATAGAAGCGTACTGAGCTGCATCAATATCCATCAAAGGAATTTGAATCATTCCAATAACATATACCAACACTATGGCAGTCAATAAAATATTAAAATGGAGTCGATTCATGTTATGCGTATTTCAAATAAAATTTAGAAATTACCCATCCTACCAAGATGCCAATAATTGCTCCTACTAAAATATCTAATGGATAATGAACCCCAACATATACTTGTGCATAAGCAATAATTCCCGCCCAAATGAAAAATAAATATCGATACTTTTTAAAATAAGGTTGCATGGTCATTGCAATAAACATGGCAAATCCCACATGATTCGCTGCGTGTGAAGAAGTAAAACTAAAACCTGATGAACAATGATCTAATAACAATTTTACTTTGTTTATCATGAGCGGATCGGCACAAGGACGTAAGCGATGAAAAAAAGGTTTAAAAAAACTACTACTTATTTGATCTGTCAATGTCACATTAATTATAGCTGCAACCACCCATTTCCATGCAGTTCCCCCTTTGACATAAAATAGATACGCAATGAGTAGCACATATAAAGGTATCCAATGGTTCGAATCGCGCATCCAAGGAAGAACCGTATCTGCCCAAGGATGTGTCCATTGCCCATTGATTCGGGCAAATAGTGCTTCGTCAAGCTGCATAATGGATACCAAAAAGGAGGATGTCATGTGATAAAGATACAAGAATGCAAAAAATTAAAGTAAATTTGCAACACCTATTTTATCATGCAATTAGCTAGTTTATGGCACTTATAAAAAGTATTTCAGGATTTAGAGGAACCATTGGTGGTCGTCCTAATGACAACCTCACTCCTATTGATATTGTAAAGTTTGCATCTGCTTATGGCAGTTGGCTACTTCATCAAGCTAAAGGGCCAGTTAAAGTAGTCGTAGGACGAGATGGTCGAATGAGTGGTGAAATGGTAGAATCATTGGTGGAACAAAGTTTATTGGCTTTAGGCATTGATGTGATTCATTTAGGTTTAAGCACTACTCCAACGGTTGAAATGGCCGTGGTCTTTGAAAAAGCACAAGGAGGCATTATTTTAACCGCAAGTCATAACCCTAAACAATGGAATGCTTTAAAGTTGTTGAACGACAAAGGCGAATTTGTGAGTGGAGAGGAAGGTAAGGCGATATTAAATTTAGCAGCGAACGAAGATTTTACCTACGCAGATATTGATCATGTGGGTAAAATTATTTCAAATGATACCAGTTTACAAAAACATATTGATGCCATTTTGCAGCATCCTTTAGTGGATGTGAAAGCTATTGAATCAGCCAATTTTTCGGTGGTCCTAGATGCTATAAATAGTTCCGGATCTTTTACAGTGCCTGCTTTATTAAAAGCAATAGGTGTGAAGCAAATAAAAATATTAAATGAAGAAATGACTGGAGATTTTGCTCATAATCCAGAACCTCTTAAAGAACATCTTACCGATTTATGTGCTACTGTAAGAAAAGAAAAAGCGCATTTAGGCATTGCAGTAGATCCTGATGTAGATCGATTATGTTTTGTAAGTGAAGATGGAGAATTGTTTGGTGAAGAATATACTTTAGTAGCAGTAGCCGATTATATTTTACATCATCAAAAAGGAGCCACAGTGAGTAATTTATCATCTACCAGAGCTTTAAGAGACGTGACTGAAAAACATGGATGTTCTTATTTTGCGAGTGCTGTAGGAGAAGTGAATGTGGTGAATATGATGAAAGCAGAAAAAGCAGTCATTGGCGGCGAAGGCAATGGAGGCATTATAGTCCCCGATTTACATTATGGTCGCGACGCCTTAATTGGAATTGCCCTATTTTTATCTCACTTAGCACATACAAAACTTTCAGCGTCGGCATTAAGAGCCAGCTATCCTGCTTATTATATGAGTAAGAAAAAAATGGACCTAAACCCTTCATTATCACTTCACTCTATTTTTGAAAAATTAGAAACAACATTTTCCAAATACCCCATCAATAAAGTAGATGGAATGAAAATTGACTTTGAAAATGAATGGGTTCATTTAAGATCTAGCAATACCGAACCTATCATTCGTATTTATACAGAAGCCCCTAGTCAAGAGGCAGCAGATAATTTAGCAGATCGTATCATTGCAATTATTGCAACAATTCAGTAAATTCGCTTAACATGGAAAGAATTTATTTTGACAACGCTGCTTCTACCCCTTTAGACCTTAAAGTATTAGAAGTGATGTTGCCCTTTTTTACTGAAAAGTTTGGGAATCCTTCTTCCATTTATAGTTATGGCCGTGAGACCAGAATGGCCATTGAACAAGCTAGAAAATCAGTGGCTCAAAATTTAGGCGCCAAGCCTTCTGAAATATTTTTTACAAGTGGTGGAACCGAAAGTAGTAATACCATTTTACATTCCGCTATTGCCGATTTAGGATGTCAACATATAATTAGTTCCCCTATTGAACATCACGCGACTTTACATACAGTAGAACATTTAGCTAAAACGAATGGGGTTCATTTATCTTGGGTCACTATTTTACCTAATGGACATATTGATTTAGCCCATTTAGACCAACTTTTAAATAGCGGAAAAGGGAAAGCCATTGTGAGCATTATGCATGCCAATAATGAAATTGGAAATAAAATTGATCTACATGAAGTAGGAACTATCTGTAAAAAATATGAAGCCTATTTTCATAGTGATACCGTACAAACCGTTGGACATTTTAATTTTGATTTAAAAAATACACCGGTTGATTTTATTACAGGTGCAGGACATAAATTTCATGGACCCAAGGGTACTGGATTATTATACATTAACGAAAATGTGAAAATAAAACCATTTGTACATGGCGGTGCACAGGAGCGCAATATGCGTGCAGGAACCGAAAATGTGTATGGTATTGTTGGATTTGCCAAAGCGCTTGAAATCGCCACCGAATCCTATGAAAAAGACAGTCAATACATTCAAGGATTAAAAAAATATCTGCACGATCAGCTGGTTCAGCATATTCCTGGCGTCAGTTTTAATGGTGACCCCTTTGGTGAAAGTTTATATACTTTATTGAGTGTGAATTTTCCTAAAACTTCCAAGTCCGAAATGCTACTTTTTAATTTAGATATCAACCATATTTGCGCAAGTGGCGGAAGTGCTTGTTCTAGTGGCGCGCAACAAGGCTCTCATGTGATTGCTGCGCTGCTAAATGCAAATAATGCTAATGGAAGTGACATTGCAACGGTCCGTTTTTCTTTTTCCAAACTTAATACCACCTCTGAAATAGATAAGGTGGTAAGTATCCTTACCACCTTATTATAATTTATCGAACTAGATTATAAATCATTGTGTTCAAAAAATAAAACTTGATTTCAATTCAAGCTTTATGGATGCTACCCTTTCTTAGGAGCTAACTCTTTTTCCATTTTTTGAACCGCATCAATAATTTGACCACAGGTTAAAATATCTTGCACAAAAGCCATTTGTTTGCTAGATAAACTATTGGGTTTATTTTGATATGCATATTCCGCATTAGCCACAAATTGCTCATCACTCATAGGATCTCCTAATGATTTATAATAAGCCACTTCTTGTTTTAAATCTTTTAATAAAGAAGTAGTTGCTTTTTTTGCAATAGTATATTCGCCGGCACTATAACTTGCTTGTAAAAATAAATAAGAGAAATAATTATGTTGATTGCCGCGATTGGACGTCATACCATAAGGGAAATTTCTTTCATTCGTTTCACTATCAAATTTTCTTAGCACTTGACGAGCACTATCTTTTTTGCCATCAGCTACTAAAGCTTGTGCAATTTGAGCAACCGCCAAACGCATTGAATTTAAGTGACGTCTATTTTCTTCATCAAAATAAACATTTGGATTTTTAGCATTCCCAAAACTAAACTTAGTCATTACATTTTTATAAGAAGCATCTACATCAATTCCTTGATTTAATACTGGAACTAATTGATATGACAATCCTGTTTGACGTACATATTTGTCTAAGCCTAGTTCCTTTAACTCTTGAGTAGAAGTAAAGCAAACGGGGCGCTTAAATTGAGTCGTTGCAATAATAGAATACATCGCTAATTCATTTTTTAGCAAGTATTGTCTGTTTGGATTAAAGTCAATCAATAATTCATCTACCATATTATCAGTTGGCTTTGCCAATCCTGCAGCAATAGCATTTGCTTTATTCACAGGAACTTTAAACTTATGAGTAGGAAAAATATTTAAAGGCCCATCTTGAGAAGAAACCATGAATTTACCATTAGGATCAGCAATCACGTTTCTGAAGATAGAATCCATATCATGGTAAGTGGTTTCAGAGATGCCAGGAACTGGACTATAATAAGCCACATTTAATTTGTTGCCTGATACTTGTTCTTCGGTAAAAATGACGTCAAATTTGTCGCTTTTATTTATTTTGTAACGCAACTCTTTCATATACCAATCTGATCCCAATAAACTATTTACCACTACACGCACATCTGGGCGAATACCTTCCACTTCTTGCGCATACCATAATGGGTAAGTATCATTATCTCCAAAAGAAAATAATATAGCATTAGGAGGACAACTCTCTAAATAGTTACGCGCTAAATCACGAGGTAATGTTTTTTGACTACGATCATGATCATCCCACTCTTGTTGTGCCATTAAAGAAGGGACTGCTAAAAAGCAAACCACACTTGCTACAATAGCAGCTATTCTTTGATTCATGTATTTAGACAACCAAGAAACCACCTGCAATACGCCTAATCCAATCCAAATTGCAAAAGCATAAAAAGATCCTACATAAGCGTAGTCACGTTCACGAGGTTGTAAACTTACTTGGTTCAAATAAAGTATAATCGCTAATCCTGTAAAAAAGAATAACAAGCCTGTCACCACAAAATCTTTTTTATTTTGTTGGTATTGGAAAATAAATCCAATAATTCCTAAAATAAACGGCAACATAAATAAAGTATTATGTGCTTTATTTTGATTCTTAATGCTGTCAGGTAATTTAGATTGATCTCCAAAAATGGTATTATCTATAAATGAAATGCCTGTACTAAAATTACCATCACGAACATTTCCAAATCCTTGCAAATCGTTTTGCTTACCCGCAAAATTCCAAAGGAAGTAACGTAAATACATAAAACCAAATTGGTAATTCGTAAAGTATTTAATATTGTCTCTTAAAGTAGGAGCTTCTCCATCCACCACTCCTGCAAATGCTTTATAGCTATCCATTTGTCCACGATCATTTTCACCATCCCACATTCTTGGAAATAAATGAGCCGATGGCGCAGAAGTCCAATCTCTTTTGTAATTTTTACCAGACAATTCATAATTGTTTGGCGCTTTTACATATTGATCCCCATTTTCTACGTTATCTACCTTATCTACATAATCCGGTCCAAATAAAATAGGCCAATCACCGTATTGTTCACGTCCTAAATATCCTACCAATGTCACTGGATTATCTACATTATACATATCCACCGCAGGGTCTGCATTGGAACGAATCATAGTAGTCACATAAGAGGTATATCCTAATAACATAAATATCATAGACCACACTCCTAATTTTAAAAAGTAGTATCCTTTTTTATTTGCATAATATATTCCAAATCCTAACACGGCAGCCACTAACAGAAAAAAGAAAATGAAACCGCTAAAGAAAGGAAGTCCCATATTATTTACAAAGTTCACATCAAAAGCGCCTGCCCATTTAATAGTGAATTGAATCACTACTACTTGAATAAACCCCGTAATCACAACACCTACTATAAAGGCCATAAACGCGCCCATGAAACTAGGCTTGTATTGTCTGAAATAATATACCATGACGATTGCTGGAATGGTCAAAATATTTAATAAATGGACTCCAATAGAAATACCCATCATGTAAAAAATAAAGATGATCCACTTATCAGCACCTGGTTCGTCTGCTTTATGTTCCCATTTTAAGATGGCCCAAAAAACCAATGCAGTAAAGAAAGAACTTAATGCATATACCTCACCTTCCGCAGCACTATACCAAAATGAATCACTAAATGTGTAAGCTAATGCACCTACAATACCTGCTCCCATAATGGAAATGATTTGGAAACCGGTAGGCTCAGCACCTGATGCTTTCACTACTATTCTTTTCGCAAAATGCGTAATCGTCCAAAATAAAAACAAAATGGTAAACCCACTTGCAAGCGCACTCATGGTATTCACTGCTTTAGCAGCAGTCAAAGGATTGTCGCCAAAAAGGATGATAAACAATCTGCCTAATAACACAAACATAGGAGCTCCAGGAGGATGAGGAATTTGTAGTTTATAAGCACTGCTTATAAATTCACCACAATCCCAAAAACTACCCGTTGCTTCTGTTGTCATAACATATACGGTACAAGCAATTAGGGTTACGATCCAACCTGTCCAATTATTGATTTTTTTGAATTCCATTTTCACCATTTTAGTAGTTGCAAACTTAAACGAAACTAGCCAAAATGGGAAATTAATGACAGGTTTAAGTATATTTTAAGATTTTAAGGTTCCCCTTAGGTTTTTTATCTTTGTGGCCCATGAGCCCAAAACAGTCTGTCGCATTTCATACATTAGGTTGTAAACTGAACTTCTCAGAGACTTCCACCCTTTCTCGACAATTGGAGAAGGAAGGCTTTGAAAAGAAGGCATTTACGGAGGTGGCTGATGTATATGTCATCAATACTTGCTCGGTGACCGAAAATGCCGATAAAGAATGTAGACAATTAGTGAGACGCATTCAAAGACAAGCTCCCGAAAGTTTTGTGGTGATCACTGGCTGCTATGCTCAATTGAAACCTCAAGAAATTGCCGAAATACCAGGGGTAGATTTAGTATTAGGTGCTGCTGAAAAATTTAACCTAGTGCAACATTTGTCTAGTCTCACTAAAGGAGATGCCACTAAAATTTGCAGTTGCGATATTGAAACGGTATCGGGCTTTCATGCTTCTTATTCGGTAAATGACCGAACACGTACTTTCTTAAAAGTGCAGGATGGATGTGATTACAGTTGTACTTTTTGTACGATTCCAATGGCTAGAGGGAAAAGCAGAAGCGATAGTATTCAAAATGTAGTGCAACAATCCATTGAATTAGAAAAAAATGGAGTGAAAGAAATTGTTTTAACCGGAATTAATTTGGGTGATTTTGGTAAGGGAGAAGCCGGCGGAAGAAAACATGAAGAAAACTTTTTTGAATTAGTAAAAGCTTTAGACGCTGAAACAAAAATTCCTCGCTACAGAATATCTTCCATTGAACCAAATCTTTTAACCAATGAAATTATCGAATGGGTGGCCAAGAGTGATCAATTTATGCCTCACTTTCATATTCCATTACAAAGCGGTTCTAATGCAGTCTTAAAGTTAATGCAACGCAGATATGCGACCGATTTATACGAAGATAGAATTGCTCAAATAAAAAAATTAATGCCTCATGCATGCATAGGAGTAGACGTCATCGTGGGTTCCCCAGGGGAAACTGAAGCTTATTTTAAAGAGACCATGGATTTTTTACACGCCTTAGATATTTCCTACTTGCACGTATTTACTTATTCCGAGAGAGCCATGACAAAGGCTTTGAATATCAAACCGATCGTCCCTATGCAAGTACGTCACGAGCGTAATAAAATTGCACGTAATTTATCTTATCAAAAATTGCAATATTTCACAGCACAACAAGTGGGACAAACTCGTAAAGTTTTATTTGAATCTCCTAAACTTATAAAAGATAGTGAAGGATTAATGATGCTAGAAGGATACACCGACAACTATATAAAAGTAGAAACTCCTTATAGACCAGAATGGAGTAATCAAATCATAGATTGGACTTTACAATAGATGAGTTGAATGGGTTATAATTTAAAAAGAGAAAATCAAAAAATTTAATTAAAAGAAGAAATTAAAAAGAGAAAATCAAAAAGAGTCTAGTATAATAACTTTTTACATCACTGAAATTTCTTCCACTTTAAATTCTACAATCATCATTAAATTCATAGATTCTAATTGAACAAATACTGTTTTTTTACTTGCCTTAATAACTTCTCCTCTCTGTCCCATAAATAAACCTTGATTAATAGCCACTTTTGTTTGGGGCGGAATATTAGCCAAATTCACAATTTTTATAGAAGAATTTGCCATTCCTAAATATTTTTTTATCGCATCAATTTCATTGTCACGAATAATGGCTGGTTTTTTTTCAAAATAAAGAAAATTCACTACCCCATTGGTTTCTAGCACTTTTACTCGTTCCGTTTGAGTAATCTTCACGAAAACGTAGGATCTAAATAAAGGCTCTTCTATAATTTTTTTACGATCAGACCATTGTCTTTCTTTTTTTTGCACTGGACACCAACTTTCTACTCCATGTTGCATTAAGACATCTGCAGTCTTTTTTTCCCATTTCGATTTCGTGTAAATGACATGCCACTTTCTCTCCAATAACTTTTCGTCCACTTTCATAAAACTCTTTTAATAAAAATTAACTTCCTTTTTTTGCTATCCAAGTGGGGTTGGGAAATTCACTTAACAATTTACTTGCTTCGCTAATTTGAGGATCTTTTGCGACCATCTTTAACCATGCCTGATACCTATCCTGTTTTGTTTTGTCAGGATTATTATAAAACTTATCGTAATCTGCTTTCATCGGAGCTACTACTAAATTTTCTTTCAACTTTAATCGGTTATCATTTTGTTGCATAACAGATTGCACCTTTTTACGATAAGCCACATATTTATCATACTTCAAATATACAGGTCGATCCATTTGAGTGGACACCCATTCCAAATCTTTCTTAAATAAATTAAGTGCTGTATCCTTTGCGATGCGAGCATTGGCATTGGCAGCAATGGCAGTCACAGGAGCATTATTGGGCCAAATTTGAAATTTAGAGCGAATGGTTTCATCCCAAGGCAAAGCTGATTCATTATCTTTTTCACGATACTTTAAAAATTCATAATCATCGGGTAAAATAACGTCAGGAACCACTCCCTTTTTTTGAGTAGAACTTCCTGTGACTCTATAAAATTTCTGGAAAGTTAATTTTACAGCTCCATATTCAGTTTGAATTCCTAAATCATCCAATGGTTTACCAAATGCAACATTACGTTGAACAGTGCCTTTCCCATAGGTAGAAGTACTTCCCATAATAATGCCTCTCTTATAATCTTGTATGGCCCCTGCAAAAATTTCACTTGCGGATGCACTAAACTCATTCACCATTACCACAATTGGACCATCATATAAAAGACCTGGAGTTTCATCCGATAAAGTTTGAGAACGCCCTTCTCTGTTTCTAATCTGAACAATAGGACCCTGGTCAATTAACAAGCCTGCCATTTGTACCACTTCATATAAAGAACCTCCTCCATTAAATCTTACATCAATGGCGATACCTTTTACTTTTTCCGCCTTCAATTTTTCAATTTCTTTGGCCACATCTTTGGAGCATCTTGGACCATCTGCTCTATCAAAATCAGCATAAAAATCGGGCAATAAGATATAACCATACTTATCTGCCCCTTTTTGTATCACCACACTTCTAGCAAAGCCTTCATCCAAAATAATTTTTTCGCGTATTAATGTAACCACCTTGATACTTCCATCCATTTTACGAATAGTCAATCTTACTTCAGATCCTAAATCGCCACGAATCAATTTTACGGCGTCCTGTGTTTCATATCCTGAAACATCCACTGGCTCTTCAGACCCTTGTGCGATTTTGATAATCACATCATTCACTACTATTTGACCCGATTTCCAAGCAGCCCCCCCGGGTTGAACACTTGCAATTTTAACTCCATTATCATCCTGCGTTAATTGCGCCCCTATTCCATAAAATGTACCACTCATGGATTCAGTGAAAGAACGTTTTTCAATTGGCGCAAAATAATCGGTATGCGGATCCATTAAACTAGTAATTGAATTCAAATACAACTCAAATCTTTTTTCTTTGTCAGTAGTCTTCTCTAACTTATCGAATCTTTTGGTATATTCTTTTTTGATAGCAGCTCTTGTTTCGGATTCAATAGTAGCATCTGTTTTCACCACATACTTTTCTTTGTTTTTATTTTTTTCTCTTTCCTCTATCAAGTTACTGTATCTATCTAATGCTTTATATTTTAAAATTTGATACCAATTAGTATATCGGTCTTTCTCGGTTTTAGGGAACACTCTAGTATCTTCATCTAATAATACAGAATCATCTATATTAAAGTCAAAAGGGGTTTCTAAAATTTCTAAAGCCATTTTGCGAACTTCACTTAATCTTTTCTCATACAAAGCATTGGCAGCGGGTTCAAATTTAATATCCGCTCCGTGGATTTCATCATCTAAGGTGTTTTCATACACAGTCAAAGCATTCATATCCGTTTGCAAAAAAATATTTTTTTCAGGATCTAATACTTTTATGAACCCTTTAAATACTTCCTTAGAAAATTCATCGTCTATTTTTCTAGGGCTATAGTGTTCTGTCTCCAATAAATGGCCAATAGTAGAAAGTAACTTACGATGTCTTATTTCAGGTAATTCTGGAGTCTTATTTTCAAATGTCTTGAACGCAAAAAAAACAGTTCCCAAAATGATTACAGTGGCAAAAACCTTCCACTTGTTGTGTTGAATATATGTCATAATGTTTCGCATCTATTAATTCAAAAATAGCGTAAAATGGGTTTGAAAGTAGCTATTTTGTATAAAGGGCTTGATTTTACCATAAAATTATAAAAACACTAAAAACTATTTTCATTCCTCCTTAAAATTACCTTATTTTTGCCCCCCAAATGGAGGGCGTAGCTCAGTAGGTTAGAGCGACAGTTTGTGGCACTGTAGGCCGTGGGTTCGAGACCCATCGTTCTCCCCCTTTAAAACCTATCCCTTAACCCGGATAGGTTTTTTTACAAAACAGATATATGCAATTCATCTTGCTGCCTTTTATGGTTGGAATTTTTTCCTGGCTCCTAGTTTGGTTCTTGGTCAAAATGCTTTTTTTCCCAAAGTTCCCTTTTACTATTGGAAGCTTTCAATGGGAAGCGCCATTTGTTAAATTGATAAAGCAATTGCCGGTAGAAGAAATTTTACTTTCTCAATCCGCTCAAAGTTTTAAATCTCTTACTCCTTTTGTGGATCAACAATTAGACCATTTTTTTCAACATACCATCAAAGAAAAACTTCCTATGATTTCCATGTTTATTGGAGAAAAAACGGTGGGGGAATTAAAATGGGTATTCATGCAGGAATTAGAACAGTTATTTCCTACCCTGCTCGAAAAACTCACTGCTCAAAATGTGGAGGATTTGCATAAAAAAATGAGTCATTCGTTCCTCAAAACATTGGAACTGAAATTGTTAATAGCCACCCGTTCTATAAGATGGGTCGCTCTAGGATGGGGTATCATTTGGGGACTCCTCATCGCATTTATTTTACCCCATTTTTAAACGAATACATTCTTTTGATCCAATCGTCATTAAACACCTTTACCGCTTATACAATCTAGTTACCTTTCTTAGAGAATATGATTGATATTTGCAAACTCAAATAAACTCAAGGGATCAATGCCCATCCAATAAGTATGAAAAAGATAATATTATTTGCATTTTTATTTTGCGCTACTCAAGTAAGTAGTTTTGCCCAATACCCTACCGGAGCTGCAAGAGCTGCTGGCGGGAACATGAATATGGGTCGATTTTATGGAAAAATAGTAGACGGGAATAAAAAAGGAGTTGAAGGTGCTACTTTACAAATTAAAGGAAGCAAGTTTGATCCTGCAACTAAGAAAAGTACCGAAACTATTTTGGGTACGCAATTAAGTGCATCCAATGGTGATTTTAGTTTTGAAAACTTACCCGTCATGGGAAATTTTAAGCTGAGCATATCTGGTATAGGATTTAAAAAAATAGATAAAACCATCAGCTTTAATGTTAAAATGACGCCTGGTCAAAATATGCAGGATATGATGGCTGCAGTGGATAAGGATTTAGGCAATATTAAATTAGAAGAATCAGTGAATGATTTGCAAAGTGTCACTGTCACAAGCACTGCTCGTCCTCAATTTGAAATGGGAATTGATCGTAAAATATTTAACGTAGATAAAAACATCATGAGCACCGGCCAAACTGCGGTAGAAGTGATGAAAAGCATTCCTAACTTAAATGTAGATATTGATGGCAACGTCACTTTACGAAATGCCACTCCTACGTTATTAATTGATAATCGTCCTACTACTTTAACGATGGATCAAATTCCTGCGGACATTATTGATAGAGTGGAAATTATTACCAACCCATCAGCAAAATATGACGCTTCTGGTGGAAACGCTGGTATCTTAAACATTGTCTTAAAGAAAAATAAGAAGAATGGATATAATGGTGGCGTAAGAACAGGCGTTGATATGCGTGGCAAGTTCAATGGTGGTGGCGACATGAATGTAAGAGATAGCAAATTAAACTTCTCTGTAAGCGCGAATATCAATGGCCGTAAATCAGTAAATACCAATACCACGGTTCGTAATATCCTTGGAACTTCTATTCCTACCGAAGTAACTACAATCAATAATAGCACCGGTAATGGATCCTTTAATTTTTATCGCGCTGGAATGGACTATTTACCTGACAATCGTAATACTTTTTCTTTGTATGCTAATATTATGCAAGGAGATATGGGTTCTTCGGGAGATCAATCTATAGATAGCGTAAAATCTGGAGTGCATAAAGCTTATACAATCACCAACAGCAATAATTTTGATTTTTTAAATAAAGGGGCACAATTAAGTTACAAGCATTTGTTTGCCGAGAAAGGACATGAATTATCTGCAGACTACAATTATAACGAAAGCAATAGCAATAGTTGGTCTGATATTAAATACCCCAACTTTCCTACTTTAAATCAAAAGAGTAATGGCGTTGGCAATAGCAAAAATTATACTACCAACATTGATTATACACGTGAATTCGCAGGTGATGTGAAATTTGAAACAGGTATGCGTATTAACATTAGAGATGAACAAAGTGGCCGAGATCAATATAGAAATAATGTTTTTTTAAGTAGTATTAGTAATAAATATAAATATGGCGAAAGTATTACTGCTGGATATATCAATTTAAGTGGTAAAAAAAATAATCTTAGCTATCAATTAGGCTTAAGAGGTGAAAGCCGAACTTTCACAGTAGATGTTCAAAATAATGCAGGTAAAGATTCTCTGCATTTTAAAACATCTCTACCTATCTCCTTATTCCCAAGCGCTTTTGTAACTTATAAATTGAATGACAAAAATGATCTTCAATTAAATTACTCCAAACGTATTAATGCTCCTAACTTTTTTCAATTACAACCTTTCCCAGATTATAGTGATCCTCAAAATATTTCGGTGGGTAACCCAGGCTTAAAACCACAGTTCACTCATTCTATCGAAATCAATTACAATAATGCCTATAAAAAAGGATCTAATTTATTAGTGAGTGCTTATTATAAATACAGCACCGATTTAATCACCAACTATATTTATAAAGCCATCAACCCTACGACCAATGATAGTGCTTATTATAGTTCTTATATCAACGCGAACACTGCTGTTACTTATGGTTTAGAAATAAGCAATAAAACTGCAGTTGCAAAATGGTGGGATTTAAACTTAAGCTTTAACTTATTTAATTCTTCTATACAAGCTACAATACCAGGTCAAAATGTGAATAATGATTTAACGAGCTGGTTTAGCAAAATAAATAACACTTTTAAATTACCTAATGGATATTCCATTCAGTTTAGTGGTCAATACCAAGCTAAAACAATCTTGCCTCCGGGTGGTGGTGGCGGTGGCGGCGGCCGTGGTGGTGGTGGCGGTATGGGTGGTGGTGGATTTGGTGGACCTCAATCAACAGCACAAGGTTATAACTTCCCATTATATGATTTTGATATGGCCTTGAAAAAAGATTGGACTTTATCTGGTGGTAGAACTGCTAGCTTATCTTTGAGTGTGAGTGATGTATTCAAAACCAGAGTGAATAAAACTTATTCCGAAAGCCAATACTTTATTCAAAATGTAACTAGAATAAGAGACCAACAATTCTTTAGATTAAACTTCTCTTATCGCTTTGGTAAATTTGATTTGAACTTATTACGCAGAAAAAATAATAAGATGGAAGACGGCGGCGCCATGGATCAAATGCAACAGTAAAATTTATTTCTAAAAATAATAGAAATCTAAAACCCATAAATAAGCTTACTCGAAAAGAAGTTTATTTATGGGTTTTCCCTTGCAACATAGGTACAAAAGAAAACTCATCAAAGGATTCCTTCTTTGCAGTTCCATCTCTTTTTTTAGTGAGTCTTAGCATACGTTGAGCTGTTTCTGACTCATCTACAGGAATCACCATTTGACCCCTAACTTTGAGTTGTTCCCATAATTTTTCGGGAATAGTAGGTGCCGCTGCAGTAATTAATATTTTATCAAAAGGAGCTAAATCAGGAAGCCCCTCAAATCCATCCCCAAAAAAGAAATGTATATCTGGATAATTTTCTTTGAAAATATATTTTGGAGTTTGATCAAATAATTGCTTTTGTCTTTCAATAGTATACACTTTCGCCCCCATCTCTGCAAGCACTGTAGTTTGATACATACTTCCTGTTCCAATTTCAAGTACCATATCCCCTTTTTTAATTTGTAAAAGCTGGGTTTGATAAGCCACTGTGTAGGGTTGTGAAATAGTTTGATTCGCTGCAATGGGAAATGCGCGATCCTCATAAGCGATTTTATCAAATGCTGAATCTAGAAAAAAATGTCTTGGGATATTTCCAATAGCCGCTAATACCCTTTCATCGGTAATTCCCTTTTCTTGTAATTGTTGAACCAATTGCCTTCTTAATCCTTTATGTAAATAAGCGTCTTCTAATTTTCGCATGCCTTGATTTTAATGTAACTGCATGTCTGCAATAATACCTTTTATTTTATCCTGCAATATCGCATAAGTAGCATCAAATGCAGCATCATCAGTCAATGTAGTATGCACACTAAAATAAAATTTTATTTTAGGCTCTGTACCCGATGGTCTTGCCGAAATTTTACTGCCATCCTGAGTGATAAATTGTAACACATTGCTTTTAGGTAAATTAATTTTCCAAGACTCCCCTGTCAATAAATTTTTCCCCGCTTGTAATTCATAATCTAATAATATTTCAACTGAAGAGCCATTAATGGAAGCAGGTGGCGCTTGTCGATAGCCTTCCATCATGGCTTTGATTTCTTGTTGTCCATTCATCCCTTTTTTAGTGATACTTATTAATGTTTCATAATAAAAACCATATTGAATATACAACTCAATCATTTTATCAAACAAAGATTTCCCTTTGCTCTTCTCATAAGCAGCCATTTCACAAAGCAATGCCACAGCACTAATCGCATCTTTATCTCTAATTTGATCTCCAATCATTAATCCAAAACTTTCTTCTCCCCCAATCACATAATTTTCTTTGTCTTCTTTTTCCTTAATTAATTCGGCGATCCACTTAAATCCAGTTAATACATTATAGCAATTCACTTCATTTTGCTTCGCTACTTCATTAATCATTTCGGTAGTAACAATAGTGGTAATCACCATATCATTTGGCTTTGCAATACCCTTTGCTTTTCTAGCTTCCATCATATAGGCAAAGGCCAACACTGCAGTTTGATTCCCATTCATTAATACCCACTCTCCTTTGTGATTTTTAACGCCAATTCCCACTCTATCTGCATCAGGATCCGTTCCTAATAAAATATCTGCATCCAATGCTTTCGCTTTTGCCAACCCCATACTCATGGTTTCACTTTCTTCAGGATTTGGATATTTTACAGTGGGGAAATTTCCATCAGGCGTTGATTGTTCTTCTACCACAGTTACATGGGTAAAACCAAATTCTTGAAGCACTTGAGGCACTAAAGTAATTCCCGTACCATGAATGGGTGTATAAACTATTTTTAAATCATGTTGTTGCGCGATGACTTCGGGATAGACACTTAAGGATTTCAACATTTTAATATAAGCGACATCCATATCCCTTCCCATCAATGAAATAAGAGCCTCTCCTCCATTCCATTTCACATCATCCACCGATTGAATGGCTTCTACTTCGGCGATGACATTTTTATCATGTGGTGGCACTAATTGTCCTCCATCATTCCAATAAGCTTTATAGCCATTGTATTCTTTAGGATTATGCGAAGCTGTACAAACCACGCCAGCTTTGCATTTCAAATAACGAATGGCGAAGCTTAATTCAGGAGTTGGTCTTAGTGTTTCAAATAAATAAACCTGAATGCCATTCGCTGCAAATACTTGTGCAGTTGTTTCTGCAAAAAATCTTGAATTATTTCGGCTGTCATGTCCTATGGCTACTGCTATTTTTTCACTTGGATATGTTTTTAATAAATAATTAGAAAAACCTTGTGTTGCCATTCCTATGGTGTACTTATTAATTCGATTCGTACCTACACCCATAATACCTCTTAACCCTCCAGTTCCAAATTCTAAACTTCGATAAAAAGAATCTTCTAACTCTTCCTTATTATTTGATTGCATCTCACGAATGGCTTGCTGGGTGGCTGCATCATAATTACCCTCCAACCAAGATTTTACATTCTCTTCAATTTGCTGACTCATAGCTGTTTATTTAATGATCTCTATTTTCTCTACGAAATAAAGCCTTTAATGGCAATTTTAAGAAATATTAGCAATACCACCAATTTGCTTATTCGCTTTTATTGGTATTAATGTTTAAATTTGATTTTTAAAGTATGAATAAAAGAGGCTTTTTATTATTTGGATGGATGTTAAGTGCACAACTTTGTTTTGCGCAACATAATGATACCACTGTCTTTAATAATCAATCAATCATATCAAATACGACCGATTCATCTACCTTATTTAAGAAACGCCTTTCACTCGTTACAAAATTACAAACTTTAGGCTATGGAGGATCATTACTTGCTTTAAATCAAGCTTGGTACAAGAACTATCCAAAAAGTAGTTTTCATTTTTACAATGATGGCGGAGAATGGCTAAAAATGGATAAAGTAGGTCATGCTTATACAGCTTATTTATTAAGTAGAATTGGACATACTTCCTGGCAATGGGCAGGCGCTTCCCCTAAAAAAGCAATTCTATATGCTGGTTTAACAGGTATTGGGTATCAAACAATTATTGAATCCTTAGATGGATTTTCAAGTCAATGGGGCTGGAGTTGGAATGATGTAGCAGCAAATACATTAGGCACAGGAATTTGGGCAAGCCAACAATGGGCATGGGGAACACAAAAACTAAGGCTCAAATTTAGCGCTCATATTAATAAATATAGCGACCCGCAATTAGAAGCTAGAACCAACCAATATTTTGGCAGTTTTTTGCCCGAAAGATTACTTAAGGATTACAATGCTCAAACCTATTGGTTGAGTGCTAATATTCATTCTTTTTTTCCCCAAACGCCTGCTCCTAAATGGCTCAATATAGCTATCGGCTACGGAGCTGAAAATATGTTTGGAGGCTATAAAAATAGTTGGTCTACACCCACGGCATTTATAGACAGGCCCGACATTAAAAGATATACTCAATGGTATCTGTCCTTAGATGTTGATTTTGAAAAAATTCCTACTAAAAGTAAGGCAGTCAAATCTTTACTATTTGTTTTAAACGCAATTAAATTCCCGGCTCCTACTTTACTACTTTCTAATGGTAAAATATCGAGTCAATGGCTATATTATTAATAATTTAGTTTTTTGTGATTTTTGAATGAACCAACACTCAAATGATTTAATTTTAGGTATTCTTTTAAGCCACGATTATGGAACTATTCAGCCAACTATTTTTTTTGATCATCACCCTCGTGGCGATTGGATGGTTTGCAAAAAAGTTAATGGGGATTCGAAGTACTATTTTATTAGGTAAACCATTTGACGCTTATGATCAACCTATGCGAAGGTGGAAAAATGTTTTGTTACTGGCTTTAGGGCAAAAAAAAATGTTTCACAATCCCTTAGTGGCATTCATGCACTTAATAGTCTACGTTGGTTTCATTTTCATTAATATTGAATTACTAGAAATTATAGCTGATGGGATTTTGGGAACACATCGTGTTTTCGAAAAACCATTGGGAGCCTACTATCCCTTTTTAATTAACAGCTTTGAAATACTTGCGGTATTAGTGTTGGCAGCTTGTATTATATTTTTAGTGCGCAGAAATATTTTAAAATTAAAAAGATTTCTAAGTCAGGATTTAAATGGCTGGCCTCGTTCTGATGCGAACTATATTTTAATCGTGGAAATTATTTTAATGAGTCTTTTTTTAACCATGAATGCGACAGACACGAGCACTTCCTTTATTGTTTCTTCTCATTTGAAAACATATTTTACCTCTTCTTTTTCATCTGATCAACTGAACTTCATTGAACATACCGCTTGGTGGATACATATTATTGGGATTTATACTTTTATGAACTACTTGCCTTACTCAAAGCATCTTCATATCATACTTGCATTTCCTAATGCCTATTATGCGCCATTAGAACCCAAAGGAACGATGCATAATATGACTTCCATTCAAAATGAAGTGTTGTATGCCATGCAACCAGAACTTGCCCCTAGCAATGCAGTGGCTCCAGATAGTTTTGGTGCTAAAGAAGCCACCGATCTTACTTGGAAAAATTTAATGGACGCTTATAGTTGCACCGAATGTGGAAGATGTTCCATGGCCTGCCCTGCAAATGCCACAGGCAAATTATTGAGCCCCCGAAAAATTATGATGTCTACCAGAGATAGAATGGAAAGCATTGCAAAAAATATAACTCAAAACAAGCAATTTATTCCAGATGGTAAAACCCTTCTACATGATTATATCACAGTGGAAGAATTAAGAGCATGTACTACTTGCAATGCCTGTGTGGAAGAATGTCCTGTAAGTATTTCTCCCATGGATATCATTTTAGAATTACGCCGTTCTCTTATCATGGAGGAAAGCAATGCTCCTTCAGAATGGAATAGCATGTTTAGTAATATAGAAAACAATTTTGCGCCATGGAAATTTTCTCCAGATGATAGAGATGCATGGACAAAGCAAGATTAAAATAAAAGTATATGAAGGTGAATACAATGGCAGAAATGATGGCGAGTGGACAAACGCCCGATATTTTATTTTGGGTGGGTTGTGCTGGAAGTTATGATCAAAGAGCACAAAAAATTACGAAAGCTTTTGCTTTTATTTTAGAAGCTGCCGGAATCAACTATGCCATCTTAGGAAAGGAAGAAGCATGCACTGGCGATCCAGCCAGACGAGCAGGTAATGAATTTATGTTTCAAATGATGGCTTATCAAAATATTCAAACATTAAATGGATATGGTATTCAAAAAATTGTGACCACCTGCCCCCATTGTTTTAATACCTTAAGAAATGAATACCCAGCTCTTGGGGGCAATTACGATGTGATTCATCACACTCAATTACTACAAGAACTCATTGAATCTGGAAAAATTAAAATAACAGATAGTAATGAATGGGCTGGAAAAACCATCACATATCATGATAGTTGTTATTTAGGAAGAGCCAATGGCATTTATGAAGCACCCCGAAAAGTATTAGAAAGTTTATCCATAGAGTTGAAGGAAATGAAGAGATGTAAATCTAATGGATTGTGCTGTGGTGCTGGTGGTGCACAAATGTTCAAAGAAGAAGAAAAAGGAGATCTAAGAATCAATGCCGAAAGAGCCAATGAAGCATTAGCAACCAAAGCAAATTGTGTTGCAAGCGCCTGCCCTTTCTGTAATACGATGCTTTCAGATGGAATTAATAATCGACCAGAAAATTCAAATACTTCAGTGTTGGATATTGCTGAAATAGTAGCACAAGCCATCCAATAAATTAAAAATTATGACAGTTCATTTACCCAATATATTACCCGCAAATTTTCATCCGCAATCCAAAGTATGGATATATCAAGCGAATCGAACATTTACCATGAATGAGATCTTTGATATGGAACCCCTCTTGGAAAATTTTGTGGATCAATGGAAAAGTCATGGCGCTCCTGTAAAAGGTTTTGCAACTATTTTATACGGTCAATTTATTATCATGATGGCAGACGAAAGTGTGACCACTGTGGGTGGTTGTAGTACCGATAGTTCCGTGCATATTATTAAACAGATCGAAAAACAGTTTGGTCTTCAAATGTTCAATAGAGAACTACTTGCTTTTTGGATTAAAGATACAGTACAAACAGTTCCTTATACACAAGTGAGTTATGCAATTGAAAATGGCATATTATCAAATGACAGTTTATATTTTAACAACTTAGTAAATAACAAAGCAGATATGGAGGCTCAATGGCTACAACCCCTATCTGAAAGTTGGTTAGGTAAGAAATATATAAAATAAAAATGATGAGTAGTTTAAAAGTATACGCCATCCCCAATTGCAATACCGTAAAAAAAGCATTAGACTGGCTCAAAGCCCATAAAGTATCATACGTATTTCATGATTACAAAAAATTAGGAATCACTGCCCCTATATTACAACAATGGAGCAAGCAAGTTGGTTGGGAAAGCTTACTCAATAAAAAAGGAGCCACTTGGCGACAATTAGATCCTAAAGTGCAAGCTAGCATTACAACACAAAAGGCAGCCATCGCTCTCATGATGGAAAAAACATCTATTATTAAAAGGCCATTAATAGAAAAAGACAACCTCATTATCGCATTAGGCTTTGACGAAGCTGAATACAAAAAAGCCTTGAAGTGATTCAAGGCTTTTTTAGCAAAACTGCTCCTTCCCGAAATTGCGACAAGGAAATCAAACCTTTGGCTATTTTTTAATCATGTTATTTTTAGCGATTTGAACAATTGCAAATAGTTCAAATACTACCCCAGACAAAATAAATGCATAACGTATTGAATTATCTTTTGATTCGATAGTAATAAATACTCCTATCAAAACTAATACAATGCCCATTGTCAAAAAAAGTAATGTTTTTTTCATTTTGAATTTTTTTTTATTGAATAATTCCCGTGCACTTTAGAACTGCAAAAGCTAAATATGAAATTGCACATGGATTAAAGCTACAAGCAAAATCGCATAAAGTATCTTCTTCACATGTTTTTTTTGCTTCTCTATAAAAATTATCAAATTGCGCTTTTGTACAGTTCCATAATGCTGTACTTCGATTATTTTCTAAATTTATTGGAGGAAATTCGAATGAGCGTATTTGTTGTTTATATACAATTTTATTATTAACATATTGATCATTAAATAGTTCATTGCCTGATAAATCTTTAAATATAATACTACCAGTTCCGCAACTTGATTGATTCATCTTGCTTAAAAATCGAAATAATGATAAATGTGTTTTAGACTTTGACTCATAAACAAAAAATAAATCTTTTATTTCACTAGTTTCATTTAAGAAATTGACTTGCAAGCCTAATAAATCAGGAAGCCCTTTAAATATAACCTTCTTAATAGTTACATTTGAAAAGTCAATGTCTTTCAAAAAGGCGCTTTCCAATTTTTGAAAGACTAAATACAAGGAATCATTCTCATTTATAAACACAGATTTTTCTATGGTAGGTAGAGATTTGAAAATAGAAACCTCCGATTCCACCTTTGTGTTTAAAAGCAATATTTCTGATTTTTTACAGCTACTTAAAAAAAATAGCATTAAGATGGAGACATTAACAAACAAAGTGAGCCTCAAAACTGATTTCATTTTTTTCATATATTTAAGTTTAAGGATCAAATATATTTTTATAGAAAAATCAATTATGCAGTGTTAATTCAATGAAATTAACATGTATTTGTACCCATATTAAAAAAGCCTTGAAGTGATTCAAGGCTTTTTTAATATTTAATTATGGATAAACTTTCGGTTACTTTAAATTTGATTTTAAGAAGCTATCTAATGCTTCCCCTCTTAAATCTTTCGCAATAATTTTTCCATTAGGATCTAGTATAAAACTTGCCGGAATACTTTGAATTCCAAATTGAACTGCTACGGCATTGTTCCAATATTTTAAATCACTCACATGTGTCCAGTTTAAACCATCTTTTTTAATGGCTTCTAACCACTTTGCTTTGTCCTGATCTAAACTCACACTTAATATAGTGAAATTTTTGTCTTTATATTGGTTATAGGCTTTTACGACATTAGGATTTTCAGCACGACAAGGACCACACCAACTGGCCCAAAAATCAACTAGTACATATTTACCTCTAAAAGAATTTAAGCTGACTAATTTCCCGTTCACGTCATTTTGCTTAAACTCGGGCATCACAGATCCAATTTTTCCAAATCCAGCACTCGCTAATGTTTTATTAATCACATCTGCGAAAGGTCCTTTTTTTGCATCCCCACCTAATGCTTCATAAAAATTTCCTAACTCATCTTTTACTGCTGGAAATATATTAGCAAATTGGAATAAGAAAAAAGTAGTTACTGCAGATTGGCTATTGGCTTTACTTAAAGTTATATAAGTATTTATTAAATCATTTGACTGTTTTTCACCTACTTGAGCAATGGAATCCTTTGTTACTTGATTTTTTTCAACTTGCACTGCTTGCAATGATTTAAAGTAGGCTTCCATTTTAGGATTTAAAGCCCCCATAAAATTTTGATAGATACTATGTGTAGGAGATCCTGCATAATTAAGTGTTGCTACGGATAAAATATCTCCAGTAATACTCATATTTTCATTGCTTAAAAACAAGGGTAGTTTAACCGCAGCTAGATTGGGTGCCAAACCAGTCCCAGAAAATCCTACTACAAATATGCCCGGGAATTCGGTGGTGGCTTTTAAATTAAATTTTCCGCCTACCACTTTATCAGTTGAGACTTCTTTATTAGCCATCCCATCTAATAAAGTAATAACTGTGTTATCTGGAATATTTTTTATGTCTCCTTTAATTGTTAAACCTTGTGCAGAAGCAGCATTAAAAGCGATTAAAGCGATCACGTTGAATAGAAATTTTTTCATGTACATTTTTTGATTTTTCAAGTACCAAATATAGGATTTACTTTTTATGTCTTTGTGCTAAAATTTCAACTACATCCTTTAAAGTATACCCCTTTGCTTGCAAAAGGATTAAATAGTGAAATAACAGGTCGGCAGATTCGTTCAGAAACAACTCTTTATTGTCGTCTTTTGCCTCAATCACCATCTCTACCGCTTCTTCTCCTACTTTTTGAGCTATTTTGTTGACACCCTTTGCAAATAAGCTCGCCACATAAGAGCTTTCAGCAGGCGCTGTTTTCCTATCTGCAATTACTTTTTCAAGAATATCTAAGAAATTAGGCTCATTGGATTCACCCCAACAGGTTCCAGTTCCTTCATGACAAACAGGCCCCAAAGGTTGTGCTTTTATAAGTAGGGTATCTTGATCGCAGTCCAATTGCATGGAGACAAAATTTAAATAATGACCACTTTCTTCTCCTTTAGTCCATAGTCTATTTTTTGTCCTACTAAAAAAAGTTACTTTTTGAAGGGAGACGGTAGCATCTACCGCTTCTTGATTCATAAATCCAAGCATTAAAACTTTCCGAGTTTGTACATCTTGTATGATGGATGGCACTAAACCATCTGTATATTTATTAAAATTGATTGTCATAATGAAGTTTTATAAAAAGTTATTTAGCTTTAAATTATTGGTTATTTTTCTATTATCTATTAGTTCTTCCCTTTTATGGATGGGTTGATTTAATTACTATTTATTAATTATAAACGAATGGCAATTCCCTTTTCAGATAAGTATTTTTTCAAATCAGGAATGGCTATTTCTTTATAATGAAAAATACTAGCTGCTAATGCTGCATCTGCTTGACCACTTGTGAATACATCAAAAAAATGCTGCTCATTGCCACCGCCGCCTGAAGCAATAATAGGCACCGGTAAAGTACTGGCTAATTCCGAAGTGATATCCAAAGCAAATCCTTGTTTGGTTCCATCATGATTCATGGAAGTCAATAAAATTTCACCAACTCCTAAATCAACTGCTTCTCTCGCCCAATCTTTGACCAAACGATCTGTTTTCGTGCGACCGCCATGCAAATACACATACCACTCACCATCTGCTTCTTTTTTTGCATCAATCGCTAACACCACACATTGACTCCCAAAATTTTTTGCAATCAATTCAATGAGGGTTGGATTTTCAAAAGCGGCAGTATTGATTGAAATTTTATCCGCCCCGTTTTGCAATAAAACGCTTACATCTTCCACCGATTTTATCCCACCTCCCACTGTAAATGGAATATTAATACGATGTGCAATTTTATTCACTAATTCACTTAAAGTCTTTCTTTTTTCTACAGTAGCTGTAATGTCCAAAAAAACTAGTTCATCCGCACCTTGCGCAGCATATAATGCAGCTAATTCCACAGGATCTCCTGCATCTTTAATTGCTTCAAAGTTAACACCCTTTACAGTGCGTCCATCTTTAATATCCAAACAGGGTATGATTCTCTTTGTTAACATTATAATAAATTAAAATCAGAGAGTTGTTTTAAACTAATCTTGTTTTCATAAATTGCTTTCCCCACAATAACACCCGAACATCCAATGGTTCTTAAGGCTTCTAGATCTAATAATTGACTGACTCCTCCACTAGCTATTAATTGCAAAGTGGGGAATTGTTTGATTATTTTTTCATACAATTGTATAGAAGGGCCTTGCAGCTTTCCGTCTTTTTGAATATCAGTACAAAATAACTGACTCACTCCTTTGTCCATATAAGACTGAACAAAAGCGATGATATCAATATTTGTTTTTTCAATCCAGCCTCCAATGGCAATTTTTTCCTCATAGACATCAGCCCCTAATAAAAAGGATTGTGCTCCAAACCTGGACAACCATTCTTCAAAAACCAAGGGACTTTTCACTGCCAAACTTCCAATAGTTGCATAAGTAGCCCCTGTATTTAAGACCGTTTTTAATGTAGCTTCAGTTTTGATGCCTCCACCAAAGTCAATTGTCAAGCCTGTTTTATTCGCAATTTTTTCAAGTACTTTCCAATTGACTACTTCCCCTGCTCTAGCCCCATCCAAATCCACTAAATGCAATCTATTTAAACCCATCCCTTCAAAAGTTTTGGCCACTTCCAATGGATCTTCATTGTAAATTATTTTTTGCGCATAATCACCTTCGGTTAATCTTACACATTTACCTTCTATAATATCTATGGCTGGAATGATTTGCATCTAGAGTGTCTTGTTTATATGTTTAAAAAGTTTTGTAAAATTTGCTCTCCAATAGCAGCAGACTTTTCGGGATGAAATTGAACTCCATAAAAATTATCCCTATGCAATGCACTACTATACGCTTGTATATATTGAGTAGTGGCAATGGTGTATTGATTTAATTCAGCGTAATAGCCATGTACAAAGTAAGCATAACTTTTTCCCGGAATACCTTGAAACAAATTCGTTTTTAGTTGAGTAATATTGTTCCACCCCATTTGCGGAACTTTTATACTTGATATTTCGGGTACAAAGTATTTTACCTTATTGTCAAAAATACCTAAACAAGTAGTATCGTTTTCCTCAGAGTGAGCACACATTAATTGCATTCCCAAACATATTCCAAGTACCGGTTGTTTTAAATCTTGAATCAATACATCCAACTTCCTTTCACGTAAATATTGCATAGCGGTACTCGCTTCTCCTACTCCAGGAAAAATAACTTTATCTGCTTTTTGAATTTGCTCCGCATTATCTGTGACCAATGCAGAGACACCTATTCTTTCTAATGCATACAAAACAGATTGAATGTTTCCAGCGTTATATTGTACAATTGCTATATTCATAATGAAGGCGTTACCCCAAAACTTGTTTTAGGAAATTTTTAGTAGTGTCCTCTATAGAATCCCCTTTGGATAAAGCTTTAATATAAGCAGACCCTATAATGGCTCCCTGTGCATATTTGTTCACTGCTTCAAAACTAGCTTTATCTTTAATGCCAAACCCCACTAATAAAGGATTTTTCAAAGACAATGCTTGTAATTTTTGCAAGTATTCAGCTACTTTATTAAAATCGGTATCCTTACCTGTGGTTGCTGAAGAACTCACTGCATATAAAAAACCCGAACTCAAACTGTCTAATTTTAAAACACGGTCTTCCTTGGTTTCCGGAGTCACTAAAAAAATAAAATCTAAACCATATTGTTGAAAGAGTCTCTGATATTGATTTTCAAATTCAAATTGAGGTAAATCAGGTAAAATAAATCCATCAATCCCCACCTCCTGTGCTTTTTGACAGAAAGCTTCTATTCCATATTGAAGTATCGGATTTAAGTACCCCATTAAAACAACTGGAATGTGAATCGTTTTCCTCATGTCTTTTAATTGTTCAAATAAAACCGAAATAGTCATTCCATTTTCTAAAGCTATATGACTACTTTTTTGAATCACTTCTCCATCTGCTAAAGGATCACTGTAGGGCATGCCAAGCTCAATAATATTTGCTCCATTTTTTTGTAAACTTTGCATCACTTCCAAAGTACTTTGCAAATGAGGATAGCCTGCTGTGCAATACACATTTAATACATTGCTTTTTTGATGATCAAATAAGGTGGATAATCTGGACATAATGAATGAATATATTAATTGAAATGTTTTTTGAAAATTTATTTATAAGTATTGCATGTAAGTAGATAAATCTTTATCCCCTCTTCCACTCAAACAAACTATCACGACGTCAGTTGGTTTTAATCCTAGTTTAGGTAATACCGAAAACGCATGAGCTGTTTCTAAGGCGGGGATAACCCCTTCCGTTTTAGAAACATGAAAAGCAGAAGCCAATGCTTCCTCATCGGTGGCACTTAAAAAAGTACCTCTCTTGCTTTCATATAAAAAAGCATGTAATGGCCCTATACCTGGATAATCCAAACCTGCGGAAATACTATGTGGTTCAGTCACTTGTCCATCTGCAGTTTGCATGATTATACTCTTACTGCCATGTAAAATACCAGGAGTACCTAATTGTGTTGTGGCAGCACTCATTCCAGAATACACCCCATGTCCTGCCGCTTCTACCGCAATTAATTGGACAGACAACTCATTTAAATAATGATAAAAAGCACCTGCCGCATTACTTCCTCCTCCTACACAAGCCACCACATGCGTGGGTAATTCAGTTCCCGTTTGCTCCAATAATTGTGTGCGCATTTCGGCACTTATCACGCTTTGGAATTTCGCTACCATATCTGGATAAGGATGAGGACCAACCACACTTCCAATAATATAATGCGTTTCATTGGGTTCGTTAATCCAAGCACGCATGGCTTCATTGGTCGCATCCTTTAAAGTTTTGCTTCCACTTTTAGCAGGTACCACGGTAGCACCTAACATTTTCATACGAGCTACATTGGGCGCCTGTCTTTCAATATCCTTTTCACCCATATATACCACACACTCCATTCCTTTTAAGGCACATACGGTAGCGGTCGCAACGCCATGTTGTCCTGCACCCGTTTCTGCAATAATTTTCTTTTTGCCTAAACGTTGTGCTAATAAAATTTGACCAATGGTATTATTTATTTTATGCGCCCCAGTATGACATAAATCTTCTCTTTTTAAATAAATGGTTGCACCTAATTCTTGGCTTAAACGTTCTGCTTTAAATAAAGGGGTAGGACGACCCACATAATCTTTTAGCAATGCATGGAATTCCTTTTGAAAATCAGGATCCTGCATAATTTGTAAATACTGATTTTTTAAAGTCTCAATATTGGCAAATAACATTTCGGGGATATACGCACCCCCAAAATTACCATAGTACCCTTCTTGATTGGGTTTTTGAAAATCTATTTCTTTGTTAACTATTGACATCTTGTATAAATTTTTTAATTTTTTCGATTTGTTTGACACCTGGCTGTTCCTCAAATTGACTATTCAAATCAACCCCTAACATAGTTTTACCTGCTTTGGTTCCTGCCATGACATGAATTCCTTGGACATCATTGATACCTATTCCGCCACTTAAGAAAAAAGGAGTTGGTATAGATGCACTTTTAATAATTTCCCAATTAAAATGTTGTCCTGTGCCACCATACCATTGACTATCGGTATCAAATAAAAAGTAATCCACTACAGAAACATAATTTTCAAAATTCGGAAATACATCACCCACTCTAAATACTTTAATAGTACTTACTTTTTCTTGGACACGCTTACAATAATCTACAGTTTCATCACCATGTAATTGGACTATATCTAATTTTGCAGTTTTGATAGTCGATAAAATGGAAGCAAGTGGCTCATTCACAAACACCCCTACTTTTTTCGCTTGCGTTAATTGCAAATTAGCAATGTCTTCTAAAGTATTTGTTGCTAATACATATCTTTTAGACGCAGGATAAAAGATAAACCCTATAAAGGCCACTCCCATTGCGTCTAATTGCAAAACCTGATTCATTTGAGTCATTCCACAAACTTTAACTTGCATCTTGATCCATTTTAATTTGTTGAGAAAATGTTTCAAATGCTTCTGCTGGAGAAGCTTGTTTCATAAAATACTCCCCCATTAAAAACCCGTCAAAGCCTTCACGTTTTAATAAACGATACGTTTCGATATCATAAATGCCGCTTTCTGCTATGCTTAAGATTTCCTTAGGTAAACTATCTTTTAATTGTAAAGAGTGCTCTATAGTAACTTCGAATGATTTTAAACTACGATTATTAATGCCCACCATATCAATGCCATCACAAATATATTCTAACTCGGTTTTATCATGTAATTCCAACAATACTTCCATGCCTAATTTTTTGGCAACGCCCGCTAAAAATTCCACTTCAGAAGGTGTTAAACAGGCAGCGATTAATAAAATAACAGACGCCCCATATGCTTTCGCTTCAATGATTTGAAATTCATCAATAATAAATTCTTTTCTTAAAACAGGGACTGGTTGCTGCACTGCAATAGATAAATCCTCCATGTTTCCTCCAAAAAAATGAGTATCGGTCAATACCGAAATCCCAGCTGCTCCAAATTGAGCATAAGCATGAGTCACTTCGGCCACAGATGCGATGGCGTTAATAATTCCTTTAGAAGGAGATTGTCTTTTAAATTCCGCAATTAAACCTGAACTTAAAGGTTGACTTAAATTTTTGGTTAAGGAGATGCATGACTTATTAAATAAAGGCATTGCTTCCAACTCTGCAATTGAAATTTGCTGTTTACGCGCTGCCACTTCTTTGAATTTGTGGGCTACTATATTGGCTAAGATATTACTCATTGTAAACTAATTAATTTTTGTAAACAATCATTAGCCGCGCCCGATTCCAAACTAGTTACGGCAGCCTGAAAAGCAGTTTCATAATTCGCATACTTGCCTGTAACATGCAAAGCCATCGCCGCATTAGCTAATACTACTGCATTTTGAGACCAAGTTCCTTTCCCTTGTATAATATTTTTAAATATGCTTGCTGCTGCTTCTACCGTATTTCCTCCTCTTAATTCATGTGCATACACTTTTTTCTTTCCTAACTGATAAGGAGTCCAAATGGATTCGCCATGATGGGTTATTATTTTAGTATCAGTCGTTAACGATATTTCATCATACCCATCCAAACTATGCAAAATGGTAAATTCTTTCCCTAATAATTGTAATACATAGTTATAAATTCTGGCCATCTCTAAATTATAGACTCCTATGAGTTGATATTTAGGTTGCGCAGGGTTTACAATAGGTCCCAACATATTAAAAAAGGTTCTTACTCCTAAATTTCTTCTCAAAGGCCCTACTGTTTTTAAAGCGGGATGAAACAAAGGAGCATGTAAAAAACAAATATTTGATTCCTTTACTTCCTTTGCTAATAATGTTTCATCATTTTTAAAAGTATATCCCAATTGTTCCATGACATTGGAAGCTCCACTTACACTAGATGCGCCATAGTTACCATGCTTCACTACTTTTTGTCCTGTTCCTGCTACAATAAAACAGGCCAATGTAGATATATTAAAGGTGTCTTTTCCGTCACCGCCTGTTCCCACAATATCAATCGCATCATCCACTCCAATATCTACCTTTACTGCTAATTCCAATAAAGCATCTCTAAATCCCATTAATTCGTCAATAGTAATACTACGCATTAAGTAAACACTTATGAAAGAAGTAATTTCATGTTCATTATATTTCCCATTGGAGATATCCATCAACACTTCCTTTGCCTGCGCGCGTGTCAAACTTTTATGTTCAAATAAATATTGTAAAATCTTTTTCATGCGATCAATCTGTTAAATGCTTTTCAATTAATTTTTCAACCAGTTAGATAAAATAGTAGCCCCTTTTGGTGTCAACACACTTTCTGGATGAAATTGTACTCCTTTGACATCATAAGAAACATGTTCTAAGGACATGATAAACCCTAGATCATCCTGTGAAGTAATGATTAAATCCTTCGGAAAATTTTGCGTATCCACTACCCAGCTATGATAACGACCTACGATCATTTCTTTGGGCAACCCTTCCCATAAAATACTAGGTGCCGTTTGTCTGATGTTCGTCGCTATGCCATGATATACTTGTTTTAAATTAGTGAGTGTTCCACCAAAAGCTTCTCCAATAGCTTGTTCTCCTAAGCAAACCCCTAATATAGATTTAGTGGCAGCATACTCCTTGATTAAAGGCAATAGCAGACCTGATTCGGAGGGGATTCCCGGGCCTGGTGATAATAAAATTTTATCATACCCTTTCACTTTCTCTAAAGGAATTTCATCGTTTCTAAAAACATCCACAGTTCCCTTAGAAACCTCTTGAATCATTTGCACCAAATTATAGGTGAAAGAATCATAATTATCAAATACCAATATCTTCATCATTTTTACTTATTATTTGAATTAACCGTGAATTTTTTCGGCTAATAGGATGGCAGTTTTTAAAGCATTCAATTTATTGTTCACTTCTTGCAACTCATTCTCGGGAACACTTGCAGCCACCACCCCTGCTCCTGCTTGATAAGTCAATGTATTATGTTGACTTAAAAAAGTGCGAATCATAATTGCTTGATTACAACTTCCATTGAATCCTACAAAACCGATACAACCTCCGTAGTAAGACCTTTTAGTAGGCTCCATGGCATCTATAATTTGCATGGCCTTGTATTTAGGAGCACCACTTAATGTTCCTGCAGGAAAGGTTTTGGCTATTAAATGAAAAGGATTAGATCCGGGCGTCACTTTTCCTTCTACCTCACTCACTAAATGAATGACATGACTATAATAATGTACTTGACGATACTGTTTTACTTTCACGTCAGTACACACTCTACTTAAATCGTTTCTTGCTAAATCCACTAACATGACATGTTCCGCATTTTCCTTAGGATCATCCAATAATTTTTGTGTCATCAAGGCATCTGTTTCTTCATCGCCACTTCGCTTAAATGTACCTGCAATAGGATGTACCACTGCTTTTCCTTTTTGAATTACAATTTGAGCTTCTGGAGAAGATCCCATTAATTTATAATCTCCGTAATCAAAGAAAAATAAATAAGGACTAGGGTTAATATTACGCAAGGTTCTATAGACATTAAATTCATCCCCTTGAAATGATTGCTGAAATCTTCGGCTCAACACCATTTGAAATACATCACCTCGCATACAATGTTGAATGCCTTTTAGTACCGCTTCCTTAAATTGCTCATTTGTTTGATTAGAACTTTCCTCCCCTTTTACCATAAAAGGATATTGCGGCACATCTTTGCTTTTAATAAAAGACAATAAATTACTGTATTCCGATTCTAATCCGTTCAATTTATTTTCGCAAATAAAAATCTCATCTTTAAAATGATTAAATGCAATGACATATTGATACAATCGATATCGCATTAAGGGAATAATTTCCTTTTCTTTTTTAGTCGTAATATTTTCAAAAAAGGGAATGGCATCATACGCTGTATAGCCGTAAAGCCCTTGCGCAAATGCCGCTTCTTTTTCTCCTGTATCTTGCATTTCATATTGCTGCATATAGGACCATAAACGATCTGGCACTTCAAACACATTAGGTATCAATTCCTTTTCAGGTTCTTGTTGTGGATATTTAAATTCAATTTGCTCCTGTGATGTAATTTCTATTCCGCCAATAGCATTCACGCAAATAAAGGAGAAACTATTTTCAGAAGCGTGCGAATCGGTACTTTCCAATAAAATAGTATCTCTAAATCGATCACGGAGTCTTAAATAAATGCCCACTGGCGTATAAGTATCCGCCAACATTTTAGTCACTTCCGTTTTAATAATCACCTTTTTCATTTTCTATTTTTCAGACATTCTTAAAAAAATAAACCCCGACAATGATGTCGGGGTTTATTTAATATTTGACAATATAGTTATGCCACTACAATACCCCAACGGATTTTGTATGCCACCACCATATATTGTTTGATTGAATCATTAGGTTGCAAATTTAAGACTTTAAAAAGTTCGAACCAAAAAAAACTAAATAAAGAAGCTATTAACTGTTAGCCCTTATAACATCCCCTTGGTACTAGGCAACTGATCGCTAAAAGGATTGCGCTGGATGGCCATTTTAATAGCCTTCGCAAAGGCTTTGAAAATGGCTTCAATTTTATGATGCTCATTTTCTCCCTTACAACTTATATTAAGATTGCATTTGGCTGCATCACTAAAGGACTTGAAGAAGTGAAAAAACATTTCAGTAGGCATTTCTCCCACTTTTTCTCGTTTGAATTCCGCCTCCCAAACGATCCAATTTCTACCCCCAAAATCGATCAATACTTTGGCTTCCGCCTCATCCATGGGTAAAGCATAGCCGTATCTTTCCATGCCTCTCTTATCCAACAGTCCTAATGCGAAGGCTTCCCCTAAGGCTATCCCCACGTCTTCGATGGTATGATGTTCATCAATATGCAAATCTCCCTTGCATTGTATGGCTAAATCAATGCCGCCGTGTCGGGCAATTTGCTCCAACATATGATCAAAAAATCCCAAGCCTGTATGTATTTGAGCATTCCCTTTTCCATCTAAATTCACCTCCACACTAATTTGGGTTTCTTTCGTATTCCTTTCATGTTTTACTTTACGTAATCCCAATTTTAAGAAAGAATATATTTGTTCCCAATTAGCCGCTTCCAAAACAATCCTGTCTTGATATAATTTTTGTTGTTCTTGGGTTAAAGAATGCAAACCTCCATTTAAATAAATCGCCTTGCATCCTAAATTTTGGGCCAATGCAATATCACTCCATCTGTCACCAATAACATAAGAATTTGCGATATCAAATTGCGAATTATTTAAAATATGGGATAACATGCCGGTCCCTGGCTTGCGTGTGGGAACATTATCCTTTGCAAAACTGGCATCAATATGTATTTCATCAAAAACAAAACCTTCCCCTTTTAACGTGCGAAGCATTAAATTTTGATAAGGTTCAAAATGTTCTGTAGGATAAGCATCTGTACCTAATCCATCCTGATTACTCACCAAAATTTTATAAAAATCAAAGTCAGAAGCGATCTTACTTAAATAGCTGATGGCACCAGGAACAAAACTAGTTTTTTCAATATGGTCTATTTGAAAATCACTAGGCGGTTCTTGTAAGATGACTCCATCACGATCAATAAATAAAATAGGTTTCATGACAACTTTAATTGTAAATGTTTATTTCTTAACTACCTGCTTTTTTACTTGCGAAATAGTTACCATTGAAGCTTTATTACTCCAACTATTTCTAATATAAGATAACACATCTGCTATGGCAGCATCTGTTAAATCAGGATTAGGGGTCATCGCATTGCTATAATAAGATCCATCTAATGCCACACGCTCATTATATCCTTTTTTAATAATCTTTACCATTCGGGCAATATCATTTCCAACCACATTAGAGGCACCATCCAAAGGAGCATTCATATTAGGAACCCCACCCCCATCTGCTTGATGACAAACCAAACATCTAGTTTCATATATTTTTTTCCCATTCCCTAAATTCTGTGCGACTGTCTTTGAAGAAAATCCAATAATACCCAACACCAAAAACATAAAAGCTTTTCTAATCATTTTCAAGAAGTTTTTAATTTAAAATTACTTTGATAGTAACCCTATTATTTTTGATAACTGATTTTAAAAATATTTCCCTTAGCATCATCACTCACATATAAAGATCCATCAGGCCCTTGTGCTAATCCACATGGTCTTGCTTTTGCTTGACGTGGATTCATAATTTTTACACCATTTTCAGTACCTGCAAAACCATTGGCGAAAATTTCCCATTCTCCTGAAACTTTTCCGTTTTTAAAAGGAACGAATGCGACAAAGAAGCCTTCTTGAGGCAAAGGAGCACGATTCCAAGAACCATGAAAAGTGATGAATGCTCCATTTTTATATTTTTCTGGGAATTGATTCCCTGTATAGAACAAAACGGCCATAGGTGCCATATGCGCTGGAAAATCTACAATAGGATTGATAAATTTCGCATCGCCTTCTTTTTTGCCATCTCCCCCATATTCTGGAGAAACTATTTTTTTCTTCATAGAGGGGTCATAATACACATAAGGCCATCCTGCATCATCCCCTTCCTTAATTTCGTAAAATGTTTCTGCAGGCAATTCTGCATTTTGAGCATCGGTATATAAAGTGGGATAAAAACTATTTAATTGATCACGACCATGTTGTGATACATATAATTTATTGGTGCTATTATTCCAATCTAACCCAACTACATTTCTTAAACCAGTCGCATATCTTTGACCATTACCATAAGTTTGATTCTCTTTGTTAGCGCTAAATTTCCAGATACCTCCTGCCGAATCTAAAATAGGACATGGCATCATTCCTTGTGAACCTGGCATACGATCTTTCACTTGACAAGCATTGGAATAGGCCCCAATATTAACATACAAATTATTGTTATTATCAAAAGTGATTGATTTTGATTCATGCTGTCTTCTATTTATTAAACCAGAAACAACTGTAGTAGGATTTAATGGATTTACTACTTCATCATTTGCGTCCAATTGATATGCATATACATTCTCATTAGAACTTGTGTAAAGTTTACTTCCTTTGACATAAATACCCGTTCCAGGATAGTTTCCCCATGCAGAATTTTTATCGGCTACTCCATCTCCATTGGTGTCTTCTAATCGAACAATAGACTTTCCCTCTTTGTTAGGGTTATTTAATTTCGCAAATAAAACGCCTTTTGAAGTGATGGCAATATGTCTTGGGCTGCCCAAACTTTGTGCAAATACATTGGCTTTAAACCCTTGGGGTAAAGTAAGACCTGCATTGTCTTGTGCATTGACACTTGTTGCAAGTGAAAACATCACGAGCATTGAAAAAAGAAACTGTTTTTTCATTGTTACATTTTTAGATTCACAATTTAATGAAATGTTGTTATATGTTAAATATTATCAGGAGTAATGCCCAACCATTGAGCGATGGCGTCCACCAACTGTGTATTCTCGCTCTCCGTTCCAATCGTGATTCTTAAACAATCCTCACAAAATTCAACTTTAGATCGATCCCTCACTACAATGCCTTGGGTTAATAAATATTGATATAGGTCGGTGGCATTTTGCACTTTAACCAATAAAAAATTAGTGTCAGATGGATATACCTGAAGTATTCCAGGCATGCTTAATAATACCTCAGCCAATGCTTCTCTCATTTCCACCAAATGCTGAATCATATCATTTACTTGCCCCACTTCGTCTAATGCTTTAATGGCTAATTGTTGTGAAGCCAAATTAATATTATAGGGAGGTTTTACTTTATTTAAATATCCAATCACGGGCTCATTGGCAAAACAAATTCCTATGCGCAGACCCGCTAATCCCCAAGCCTTGCTCAATGTTTGCAACACGACCAAATGGGGATAATCTATTAAGGATTGTATAAATGATTTTTGTGGAGAGAAATTAATGTAAGCTTCATCCACCACCACTAAGCCATTAAAATTATTCAATACTGTTTCAATATCCAATACGTTTAATGAATTCCCAGTAGGATTATTAGGAGAACAAATCCAAATAATTTTAGTTTGAGCATCTACTAATTGTTCAATGTGGGCCAAGTTTAATTGAAAATCGGACAATAAAGGAGCGGTTCTAATTTCAATATTATTAATATTCGCACTTACCTCGTACATGCCATAAGTAGGTGGGCAAATAATAATATTATCCTTTCCTGGCTCACAAAAACTACGATATAATAAATCAATACACTCGTCACTTCCATTTCCTATAAATATTTGACTAGCAGGAACTTTTTTTATAAATGCTAATTTATCCTTGATTTGCTTTTGCATAGGATCAGGGTATCTATTAAACCAAGTAGTCAAAGGTGACCCTAAACTATTTTCATTGGCATCCAATAAAATTTTAGCCTTTCCACTAAATTCATCTTTGGCAGAAGAATAAGGTTTTAAGTTTTCAATATTGGGACGCACTAGTTTTTTAATATCAAATGACATACAATAAAAATTTTATTTTTTCAAAGATTGAAGTCTTACTGCTACAGCATTACTATGCGCTTGTAAATTTTCTGCCTCTGCCATTTCAATTACAGTGGGGCCTAGCAATTGCAAACCATTTGCCGTTAATTGTTGGAAGGTTATTTTTTTCACAAAGCTATCTACACTTACCCCACTATACGCTTTGGCATAGCCGTTGGTTGGTAAAGTATGATTGGTGCCGCTCGCGTAATCCCCCACTGATTCCGGAGAATAATTACCAATAAAAACCGAGCCTGCATTTGTAATTTTTTCAGCCCACCATGCTGCTTTATCTATTGCTAATATTAAATGCTCAGGGGCATATTCATTGATAAGTTCTATCGCTATTTCGGGAGTATTTATAACAATGGCTTTGGAATTTTTTAAAGCTTCTTCTGCCATTTTTTTTCGAGGTAAATGAGATAGTTTTTGGTCGATTTCTTTTTGAATTTTTTTAACCAACTCCTCATTCGAAGCTACCAACAACACTTGACTATCCACACCATGTTCTGCTTGCGAAAGTAAATCAGCTGCTACAAAAGAGGGTTCACAAGTATCATCTGCATATACACAAACTTCACTCGGACCTGCTGGCATATCTATTGCAATTCCTTGTTGTTGTGCAAATTGTTTTGCAGCCGTTACATATTGATTTCCTGGTCCAAAAATTTTATACACTTTGGGAACAGAAGAAGTACCATAAGTCATAGCAGCAATAGCTTGTACACCGCCTACACTAAATATTTTTTCGATACCCACTAATGAGGCTGCATATAATATGGCAGGATTAATATTTCCTTCTGTATTAGGAGGAGTACATAAAATAACTTCCTTGCATCCTGCTAATTGCGCTGGTACGCCTAACATTAATACAGTAGAAAATAATGGCGCAGTACCCCCAGGTATATAAATGCCCACTTTGTCAATCCCTACCGATTTTCTCCAACACCATACCCCTGGCATCGTTTCTACTTGTTCTGTTTTTTCCCATTGAGTTTGATGAAATACTTCAATATTTGTTTTAGCAATTTGCATTGCTGTTTTTAAGGCAGGAGTTAATTCATCAGCTGCCGCTTTTATTTGATCAGCAGTCACTCGTATACTTCTCAACTTTACTTGATCAAATTGTTCTGTATAATTTATTACAGCTTCCTCTCCCTGCGCGCGCACTGCTTCCATGATCTCTTGCACTTTAGCACTCAATTCAACTTGCTCCAAAGCAGGACGCATTAAAAGAGTCCCCCATGTACTTTTATCTGGTTGTATAAAAACAGGTATCATTATAAAATCATTTTTTCGATAGGCACTACTAAAATCCCTTCGGCACCTGCCGCTTTAAGTTGTTCAATTAATTCCCAAAAATCACTTTCTGCAATCACGCTATGCACACTGCTCCAACCTGGTGTAGCCAATGCCACCACAGTAGGACTTTTCATCCCAGGAAGCAATGAAATAATTTTATCCAGATTTTCATTAGGCGCATTTAATAAAACGTATTTATTATTTTTTGCCTTCTTGACAGATTCGATTCTGAATAAAAGTTTTTCCAATATTGCATTAGCCTCCTGATTTAATCCAGATTTTTTGATCAATACCGCTTGGGATTCTAAAATAGTTTCCGCCTCCTTTAATCCATTCATAAATAAAGTGGACCCACTACTTACTAAATCACAAATCACATCTGCTAATCCAATACCAGGTGCAATTTCAACACTTCCGCTAATTTCATGTATCTCTGCTTGGATCTTATTTTGGTTCAAATATTTCTGAACTAAAATAGGATAACTGGTTGCGATTTTTTTATTCGCTAAAAAAGAGGGGGCTTCAAAATTTTCGTTTTTTCTAACGCCAAAGCTAAGTCTGCATTTTCCAAAACCTAATGCATAAGCTACTTCCACTTTTTTAGCTTTTTCATACACCACATTTTCACCTACAAAACCAATATCTGCTACCCCATCTTCTACATATTGAGGGATATCATCATCTCTTAAAAAAAACAACTCGATAGGAAAATTGGTGGCTTCCGCTTTTAATTTATTGACTCCATTACCAATATCAATGCCACACTCCTTTAATAATCTAAGGGAATCCTCATGTAATCTTCCCGATTTCTGAATCGCCAATTTTAAACGCATTATTTCAAGTTTTAGAAATTAAAAAGGGCCTACTTTTTCAGTAAGCCCTTGGATAAATATTATAACATACCTACACCTATAGCCTACCTAATGGATAGAAAATGATGATGATGAGTATGATTCTTTACATTCATAGTGCAAATTTACAACCCAATCCTGTATTTGCCAATAAATAATAATAAAAACATGGTAATTCAATCATTTTACATCTTAATATTGCCTACGATAATCTTTTAAATGAGTTTGATCATGCGTTTAACAGTTCTATTTTGCATACAATTGTTTGTCTTTGGTAGCACAGTAAATTCAACTGTTCAAGCCCAACCACCCAAAAAATCATACCAACTTGTATGGTCCGATGAATTTAATGGACAAGGGCTTCCCGATTCTACTAAATGGGGCTATGATGTTGGAACGGGTTCTTGGGGTTGGGGAAATAATGAACAACAATATTACACGAAGGATTCATTAGGTAATGCTAAAGTGAGTAACGGAGTTTTAACAATCACTGCTCGAAATCAAAAAATGGGTGATAAAAAATATACTTCTGCAAGATTGGTCACAAGGGGTAAAGCTGCTTGGACTTATGGCAAAATAGAAGTGAGGGCGAAACTTCCCAAAGGTTTGGGTACTTGGCCTGCCATTTGGATGTTAGGCACTAATATTGATTCAGTAGGAATTGGATGGCCTCAATGTGGCGAGATTGATATCATGGAACACACTGGATCCAGGGCTTCTAAAATTGACGCATCTGTTCATACTAAAAATTTTAACTGGTCTAAAAACACACAAAAAACAGCAGCCACCTTTTTGTCTGATTATGGAGACGCTTTTCATAATTACCAATTAATATGGGACGCACAAACCATCGTCATATCCATGGATGACAAACCTTTGCTTACAGTTCATAATGACGGGACTGGGAAAAACAGCTGGCCATTTAATGACCCCTGTTATTTGTTATTAAATTTAGCTGTAGGTGGGAACTATGCAGGATATGAGATAGATGAAAAATCTCTGCCAGCCACTATGCAAATTGATTATGTAAGAGTATACCAATAAAGTACGATCAAAAAAAATTAGTGCATTTCAAACCAAACAGGTGTTGCCTCTTCTTCTTCCGCATTATAATTAATAAATAACTCTTCACCTGCTGCCACATCTGCTATGGTACTAATAGTAATTGTAAGGTGGTCAAAATCCATTTCATATTTACAATTAGGCTGTATAGTATGATTGTAAATAGATACATAACCCAATGCCACTGCAGCCGAGCTTAAATCATCGCCCCACTCAAAAATATAATCATACAAAAGAGTTTGTTCCACTTTTTCGCGCTCTTCCTTATTTAATACAATTACTGGCGCTATTTCAATAACAGTTCCCTTCGCAATGAATGCAGAAGTAAATACGCCTCGGCCCTTTTTATCGGATGGCGCTATAGTCAAAATAGGTAGAATCATACCATAAATATAATCTATACTTTAGTATTTTTCGTAACTTGCACGCATGTCAGATGAATTAAATGAGGATATCAATTTATCGGAAGTATTTTTAGAGACCTTATCTAAAAATGACGCACATCTATTAAGAGAACTTTTAGATGAACAAAATATTAGTGATGTCGTGGAACTGGTGAATGAATTCCCAGCACATGAAGCGACCATCATTGATCATATGACTGTGCACCGTGCTGTGAGCGTTTTCAAAATTCTTGACATTAATCAACAAAAAGATATCATCAAGGAATTGCCTGCTCGAAAAACAGCCAAAATCTTGAATGAACTTCCTCCAGATGATCGTACCGACTTTTTAGAAGAATTACCCAAAGCAGCCATCCGTGATTTAATCAAACTACTAGATCCGGAAGAAAGAAAAATTACTTTATCATTATTAGGATATCCTGAAGATAGTGTGGGACGTTTGATGACCCCCGATTATGTATATGTCTATCCACATTATACTGTCACACAAGTTTTAGATACCATCAGACGTTACGGAAAAAATTCCGAGACCATTGACGTCATTTATATCATTGATGAGCTAGGGGGATTATTAGATGATATCCGAATTAGAGATTTATTATTAGCCAAACCTGATGATATTATAAAAGACATCATTGACGGACGCTTTGTGGCATTGAATGTATACGACGATCAGGAGCATGCTAGTCAGGTGTTTAAAATGAACAACCGTACAGCGATACCTGTTGTGGATGACAACGATGTATTATTAGGAATTGTAACCATTGATGATATCTTATGGGTAACGAATGAAGAGTTTAGTGAGGATATGCAAAAGATGGGAGGTACGGAAGCTTTGAACGAGCCTTATCTTGATATCTCAATATTTAAATTATTTAAGAAAAGAATCACTTGGCTAGTGGTTTTATTTATTGGAGAATTGTTCACTGCTACAGCAATGGGTTACTTTGAAGATGAATTAGCCAAAGTTTTAGTACTAGCAAGCTTTATTCCATTAATATTATCTACAGGTGGTAATTCAGGGTCACAATCTTCCACTCTTATTATACAGGCCATGTCAGTGGGTGAGATAACCATTGCAGACTGGTGGAAGATTTTAAGAAGAGAAATTATTAGTGGAGCATTATTAGGAACTTTATTGGGCGTACTTGGATTTTTCAGAGTCACCGCTTGGCATATGATACTCCCAGGATTTTATGGCGCGCATTGGTTATTAATAGCAATAACTATTGGTTTCACTATATTTGGAGTTGTCATATGGGGTACCATCACTGGATCGATGCTTCCTATAGTTTTAAAAAGACTAGGTGCTGACCCCGCAGTCTCTTCTGCCCCTTTTGTTGCTACATTGGTGGATGTCACAGCCATCCTTATTTATTTTAGCTTGGCTTACTTGTTCTTGCAAGGCACATTATTGTAAGGACTTATTCTCCCCTTCCTTGGATTTCCAATATATTAGGATTTAATTGACTATTTTTGGTCATCATTTATTTATAATTTATTAGCATGTGTGGAATTGTAGGTTATATTGGTCATAGAGAGGCATACCCCATTGTTTTAAAAGGTTTAAAGCGTTTAGAATATCGCGGATACGATAGTACGGGTGTAGCTATTATTCAAGAAGGGAAATTGATTGTTGAAAAGAAAAAAGGGAAAGTAGTTGAATTAGAAGATAGCGTGGTGGGCAAAAATATGCATTCCCATATTTGTATAGGCCATACGCGTTGGGCGACTCATGGAGAACCTTCTGACCGCAATGCGCATCCTCATTTATCAAATAATGGACGCTTTGCTATGTTGCATAATGGGATTATTGAAAACTATGCTCCTATCAAAAAGGAATTACTATCAAAAGGCTATACTTTTAAAAGTGATACCGACACCGAAGTATTATTAAATTTCATACAAGACATTCAAGATAATAATAAAAGCAGTTTAGAAGAAGCTTTAAGAATTGCTTTAAAAAGAATTGTAGGTGCTTATTGTATTTTATTAATTGACCAAGACGACCCTGAAACTATTATCGCCGCGCGTAAAGGAAGTCCTTTAGTGATAGGTATTGGTAAAGACGAACATTTTTTAGCAAGTGATGCCTCTCCTATTATTGAGTACACCAAAGAAGTGGTGTATGTAAACGATTACGAAATTGCTATTGTTAAAAAAGACGAATTAATTTTAAAGAATTTAGGAAACGAAAAACAAACTCCTTTTATTCAAAAGTTAGATATGGAATTAGCTGCTATAGAAAAAGGCGGCTACGATCATTTCATGTTAAAAGAAATTTTTGAACAACCCGAAACTATATTTGATTGCTTGAGAGGAAGATTATTACATGAGCAAGGACAAATCATTATGGCAGGAGTAGACAATCATATAGAAGCACTCACAAAAGCATCTAGAATTATGATTGTTGCATGTGGTACTAGCTGGCATGCAGGATTAGTGGCAGAATATTTAATTGAAGAATTATGTCGCATCCCTGTTGAAGTAGAATATGCATCAGAATTTAGATACCGTAATCCAGTAATACATCCAGGAGATGTCATCATTGCTATTTCACAAAGTGGTGAAACAGCGGATACCTTAGTGGCATTGGAAAGTGCGAAAGAAAAAGGGGCTTTTATTTTTGGAATCGTAAATGCAGTAGGCAGTAGTATTGCACGATTAAGTCATGCTGGGGCTTACACACATGCAGGACCAGAAATAGGAGTAGCAAGCACCAAAGCCTTTACAGGTCAATTAGCCGTATTAAGTATGATGGCATTAAAAATTGCAAAAGCAAAAGGAAGCATCACCGAAGAAAGATATATTCACTTATTAAATGAATTAGCCTCTGTTCCCGAAAAGGTGAAAGAAATTTTAGCAGACACTTCCGACATTCAACGCATTGCAAAACAATTCAAAGACGCGAAAGACTTTTTATATTTAGGTCGTGGCTATAATTTTCCGATTGCATTAGAAGGCGCATTGAAATTAAAAGAGATTACTTATATCCATGCTGAAGGATATCCAGCCGCAGAAATGAAGCACGGACCAATTGCATTAGTGGACGAAAATTTACCCGTAGTATTTGTTGCAACGAAGGATATGTATTATGACAAAGTAGTTTCCAATGTTCAAGAAATTAAAGCAAGAAAAGGTCAGATAGTAGCTGTCGTTAGTCATGGAGATTCAGTATTGCCAACCATGTCCAACAATATCATGTTTGTTCCTGAAATTGATGAAGTGCTTGCGCCTTTATTAAGTGTGATCCCATTACAATTATTAAGTTATTATGTAGGTGTTGCAAAAGGCATTGATGTAGACAAGCCAAGAAACTTAGCGAAAAGCGTTACCGTGGAATAAGAATTATTATGGAAGTAGATGAAATTTTTGATTACGCTTTATCACTTCCCCATACTGAGGAAACCACTCCATTTGGTCCCGATGTGATTGTCTTTAAAACACATCAAAAGGTTTTTCTCTTACTTACTTTGCAATCGGAACCTATTCGCATGAATTATAAAGCAAATCCTGATGATATTATGATGCAAAGGGAGGAATATCCTGATTTTATTTTTCCAGGATACCATATGAATAAAAAACATTGGAATACTTTACATATAAACAAATCCATACCCACCAAATTGGTCAAGCAATGGATACAAAACTCATATTTATTAGTTCAGCCAAAAAAAGCTAAAAAGCAAGGAAAATAGGCCTCCATTTTAAAAGTCGTACCTTGCAGTCTTATATGACGAATACATTCAAGTCCTTACATCTTATAGAGCCTTTATTATTAGCACTTTTTGAAGAAGGATATACCACTCCCACACCTATTCAAGCCCAATCCATTCCTATTGTATTGCAAGGGAAAGATTTATTAGGATGTGCCCAAACAGGTACTGGAAAAACAGCTGCTTTTACCTTACCTATTTTACAATTATTATTAGAAAATTCAGCTCCTCAAAAGCGAAAAAAAATACGTTCCTTAATTGTCACTCCCACTCGCGAATTAGCCATTCAAATTGCTGAAAGTTTTAACGCTTACGGAAGACATACGCCTTTAAATTGTACGGTCATTTTTGGAGGTGTCGCACAAGGTCCTCAAGTGACTGCATTACGCAATGGCGTTGATGTGGTGATTGCAACCCCGGGTAGATTATTAGATTTAATGAACCAAGGACATATTAGTATTCGTGAAGTAGAAATTTTTGTATTAGATGAAGCGGATCGTATGTTAGATATGGGATTCGTGCATGATGTTAAAAAATTACTAGCGGTACTTCCAAAGAAAAGACAATCCTTGTTTTTTTCTGCCACGATGCCTCCCGAAATTGTGCAATTAGCCAATACGATTTTAGTACACCCCCAAAAAGTAACAGTGACTCCTGTTTCTTCTACCGTTGAAATCATTGAACAATCAGTTTATTTTGTAGATAAGAATAATAAGAACGCTCTACTATTAGATATTCTAAAAAATACAGCAATTAAAACGGCTTTAGTTTTTACACGTACCAAACATGGTGCCGATAAAGTAGTCAACATGTTGACTAAAAATAATATTAAAGCAGAAGCCATTCATGGTAATAAATCTCAGAATGCACGTCAAAGAGCATTGAGTAATTTCAAAGAACAAACAACCCGTATTTTAGTTGCTACCGACATTGCAGCAAGAGGTATTGATGTTGACAACCTTGCTTATGTTGTAAATTTTGAAATTCCCAATATCCCCGAAACTTATGTTCACCGTATTGGAAGAACGGGAAGAGCGGGAGCAAATGGTACTGCTATTTCATTCTGTGATGCCGAAGAAAAAGCATTTTTAAAAGATATTGAAAAATTAATTGCGAAGCCAATTCCTGTAGTGAGCGATCACCCCTACCCACTCATGAACCACCGACCAGAGAAGACTCCTGCTCCCCAAGGTCGAAAAAACATCCCCCGTAGCAACCGATTTAGCCGAAACAAACCAAGATATTAAAGGATTGTTCATTCTAAAATGAAGCTCC
>Ga0214919_10001065_pt1 | contig 46161 bp, 46 predicted proteins | sample LL1503_MetaG_FD_177994 | JGI IMG/M metagenome (GOLD analysis project Ga0214919, IMG submission 177994) | Freshwater microbial communities from Lake Lanier, Atlanta, Georgia, United States - LL-1503 | ecosystem: Environmental > Aquatic > Freshwater > Lake | place: USA: Georgia | collected... | reverse complement strand
CAACTTTAATATCTCAACTTTCTATTACTTATTATGTAAGTGAAAATGTTAAAATAGAGGAAGAAGATGGTAAAAAAAAAATTAATAAGAAAATTATTGGAGCATATATAGCAGTATTTGTCATAATTTTAATTTTGGCATTTATTTCTATGCCCACATGGTTAAAATTTATATTATTTTCTATCTTTTCTGGTGCGTTTGGTGTAATTTTAGGATATAGAAAATCTGGCGTAGATCCTGGTATTGTTAAAAGTGCTTTAGTTGGAACAGCTAGTATTTTTGTTACTATGTTTGCTTTTGGTGTAGCATTAATAGCAAGCGGTATTAAATTAGGTTTTAAATTTGGTCTTGGTTTGCTTATTGCTTTATTCTTGTTAATAATTATTAGCATCGTCAATATTTTTATTGCTGAATCTTCGTTATTAAAAAAAATACTAGTTATTGGTTCATTATTAATATTTTCAATATATATTGTGTATGATACTAATAATATATTACAACGAAATTATAATGGAGACTTTATAACAGCATCATTGGACTATTATTTAGATATAATCTATATTTTTAAAGGGTTATTAACTGGGCTGGAGTTTGATGAATAAGTAGACTCAAATTTTATTTATAACTATATTAACCTCGTTTGCTAACTCTTCGACCAATGGGTCATTTTTATAATCATTTATATATTTTATTTTTGAAATACCACTTGAAACCATAAGTTTCATACAATTATAACATGGATAATGACTAATATACGCTATACATTCATTACAACTAACTCCTCGTTTTGCGCAATCAGTAATTGTATTTTGTTCAGCATGAATAGTAGCAATATTATGATTATCTTTTATAATCATTTTGTGTTCGCATCCAGCAATATAACCATTATAACCTTGTGCTATAATGCGATTATCTTTTACAAATAAACAACCAACTTGAAGGTGCTCACAAGAAGATCGGGACACAGTTAAATTAACAATACTTTTAAAATATTCATCCCAAGATGGTCTATTATTCATAATTATAATAACTATAATAATTATAATTATGAATAATATTTATATAATTATTATTTTTATTATTTTTATTTTTATTATTTTTATTTTTATTTATGATATTTTATTTATGATATAAAAGTATGATATAAAATTTTATGGTATAGGAATAAATTTCCACCCTAAATCTTCACATATTTTTTTCCATATTTGGTCTTGTTCTATGCGTTTTTCACGATCTTTTAACATAGGAAAATAAGGCAAAAAACTGCGTTCATTTAGCAATTCACATAATTTATATAATGTATAATAATAATTTAAAAAATTAACTCTATCTTTAGGACAATATTTGGAATAAGGTTTTTGTAATTCCATAAATAAATTACATAATGTTTCTTCAAGTTCCGCACTCATTATTGGGGGTCTTATTCCCAATTTATCTTTTATAAATGGTATATGTTCATAATATTTATTATAACCCAAGTTTTTCAATATTTCTTTGGTTTTCTTATTTGTTAACTCATTAAGACTTATGCGTTCTTTTTTAATTTGATTTTTAATATTTTCAAATACTTCGTCGGGTATATTTGTGCTCTCTTTTGCTTGAAATTGTGCTAATATTTCTTTTAAATGATTTATTCTTTTATAAGCATAAAAGCATACTTCTTTTGGTGGTTCTTTATAAGATGGTTTATCTATTTCAATTAAATATTTAATACTATTGGAACAATTACTACATATAGACATTCCTTCACTTTCTACATAAACCATTTCCCCCTTTTTACATACATTACATATATCAGATGGATAAATAAATTTATCATAATTTAAGTATTTAGAATCAATATTATTAAAATATTTATCTATAAAATTATTATTGTTTGTTTTAGTATAATTTTCATCTGTTATTTTAGCATTATTTGTTTCAAAATTCATAGTATTATTTGATTCATCGGAAATATTTAATGAGAAAAATTGTTTTACTATATTATTTTTATCCGAATTCTCAAATGTATCATTAGTAGATATATTCTTTTTATTTTCAAAATAGTCAAAAATGTATCTAGAATTATTTAAATAGTAATTCTTTTCTTTAGTTTTGAGAGATCTTATCATATTTTTATATTTATTAATGCTATCTAATAGTTCCAATTTATTTTTTGATTTATTTAACATGGATTCAAGTTTATCGATTTGTTTCAAGTATTTAGGAATAACTACTTCTTCATTATATTTGAAAGATTTTATTATTTCATTATGTTTGCTATCCAATGTAGTTTTAATAGCATTAAATTTTTTCATTTACTGGAGACTATATTTTTAAGGTAGTAAAAATTTATATAATAATATTTTTAATTATTTAATTTAGTAATTAATATAATTCTTATTTAATTATTTAATTTTTATTTAATTTAATTATTTAATTTAATTTAATTAAATTAAATTAAATTACAAAAAATTTTTTTCTTTAGGAATATTATAAAAAAATGGCTGGTGGATTAATGCAATTAGTCGCCTATGGCGCTCAAGATGTTTATTTAACAGGTAATCCTCAAATTACCTTTTGGAAAGTAACTTACCGTAGACACACCAACTTTGCGATGGAATCAATTGAACAAACTTTCAATGGTCAGGCTGATTTCGGTCGCAGAGTTACTTGCACCATTTCGCGCAATGGTGATTTAGCTTACCGCACTTACTTACAGATCACTCTTCCTGAAATTGGTCAATTTTTAGGCAACGGTGGTGATGATGTATATGCCAGATGGTTAGATTTCCCAGGTGAGCAATTAATTTCTCAAGTTGAAGTTGAAATTGGTGGTCAGCGCATTGATCGTCAATATGGTGATTGGATGCACATTTGGTGCCAATTAACTCTATCAAAAGAGCAAGAACGTGGCTACTACAAGATGATCGGTAATACTACTCAATTGACATACATTTGCGATCCAGATTTTGCGGAAGTCGATGGTCCTTGCTCTGCTGATGGCATCCGTCAAGTTTGTGCTCCTCGCAGAGCTCTACCAGAAACAACCTTATATGTTCCCTTACAGTTCTGGTATTGCCGCAATCCCGGTTTAGCCCTACCTTTAATTGCTCTACAATACCACGAAGTAAAAATCAATTTAGACATTCGCAATATTGAAGAGTGCTTGTGGGCGGTAGATAAACTTGATGGAACTGGTGTAAAAGTTAATAACGCATACAAACAATCGCTAGCCGCCGCGTCTTTATTTGTTGATTACATTTTCTTAGATACTGATGAGCGCAGACGCATGGCCCAAAATCCACACGAATACTTAATTGAACAATTACAGTTCACTGGTGATGAGTCGGTTGGTTCGTCGTCAAACAAAATCAAATTAAATTTAAATCATCCATGCAAAGAATTAATCTGGGTAGTTCAACCAGATTCAAACGTTGATTATTGCTCTTCGATAACAGCGGGCAGCGAACTAAACAAACTATTAGGTGCCCAACCATTCAACTACACTGATGCGTTTGATGCCTTACCAAATGCTGTTCATGCATTTGGTGGCAAGCAAGCAATAAGTTCGTCGGGAACTGGCAACACCACCTTTATTAATGCCAGTGGAATGTTCCAAGACCCATTTGCCAATAATGTTTCTACAAGCGGAGCGGTCGCGAGTGGATGGGGTGGTGCCTCCAACACTACAGACTCGGGTGTTTCGGATGCTGGAACTTTCGTCTTAGCCGAAACTGCCTTAGACATGCATTGCTGGGGTGAAAATCCAGTTGTTGTTGCCAAATTACAATTAAATGGCCAAGACAGATTCTCGGAACGTGAAGGAACATATTTTGACTTAGTTCAGCCTTTCCAGCACCACACTCGTGCGCCAGACACTGGCATTAATGTTTACTCATTTGCGCTAAGACCCGAAGAACACCAACCATCTGGCACATGCAATTTCTCAAGAATTGATAATGCCACATTACAGTTAGTCTTATCCAATGCTACTGTTTCGGGTGTAAGCACTGCCAAAGTTAGAGTTTATGCGGTTAACTACAATGTGCTCCGCATTATGTCGGGTATGGGTGGTCTAGCTTACTCGAATTAAGTATTTTTTAAATTACTAATATTTTTCTATTAAAGTTTTCTTTTATTTTATTAAAACAAAACTTTAGTGCTTTTTAAATTATATATTTTAAATAATATATTTTAAAATATATAAGCATACTATGAAAACATCATTAGTCACAAACAGTTTTTATATTACATATATTTTTTTAGTTACTACTACAGTAATTACATTCATTGAAGCGTTAAGAAGTCCTATTCCACAAGTCCGTCATATTTTAAATGTAGAAACTTGTATTTCGGTTGTTGCTAGTTATTTTTACGGATTATTTATAGCCGAAATAAATAAGTCGCAAGAAAATGCAGAAAAAGCAAAAAACGAAGAAAACGAAGAGCACAAGTCTGTTGACAACATTCCTATAGAAAAAATTAATAATATGCGCTATGCTGACTGGGTAATCACCACTCCTTTTATGTTATTAGTCCTTTCTATGGTTTTGGGTTATGAAAATAAAATACCAGTAAGGTTTAAATCGTTTTTACTAGTTATAATTTTAAATTTTTTAATGTTGGGTTTTGGATATAGTGGCGAAATAGGTTTGTTAAATAGAGGTTTAGCAAGTTTTATGGGTTTCATATTCTTTTTTCTTACATATGGCGCAATTTGGAAACTCTTTATGACTTGTTCAAAAGCAACACGTCAATCTAAACTAATATTTTGGTTATTTGTAGGTGTATGGTCTTTATATGGAGTATTTTATCACGCAAATGAAGCAACCAAACTAATAGGATACAATATGTTAGACTTAATTGCTAAGGCGTTTGTTGGAATTTTCTTTTGGTTATATTTAACAAAATCTGTAGTATTTTAATGTTTTATTTTAGTATAAATGAATATTATTTCAAATACTATAATTACAAAAGAAGATTGTAAGAGAGAAAGAAAGCATAATGCTGTAAAATTACCAGAAAATATTGAACAATGTGATGTACCTATTTATGTTAATTATTATAAAGAATGCTATGATCAAAAAAACAAATGCTACAGAGAATATTTTAAAATAGAAAAACATCCTCACAATATACATAATAAATTATACGTATCATCTAAATCAAATAAAATAAATATATTAGAAAAATTAGAAGAAATTAAAAAAATGTTATTAATTATTGAAGAAGAATACGAACATTATAAAAAAAATAATGAAACACAAGAGGTTGTAAAAGGCGATATTCAAGAGGTTGTAAATATTTCACAAAACAAAAATTTTTCAATTGCCTTACCAAAATATATTGCTATCAGAAAACACGAAACAGAAGCACATAAATATTATTTAATATACGATAAAAAATCAGGCACTAAAAGAAATACATTAAAAGCATTATGTTCAAATTCAACATTATTAAAAACAAATTTAGAATTATTTATACAAAAAATAGAAGAAAAATTTGCTACATAATACATTATAGAATATATATAAATATATCTAAATTTATATAAATATATCTAAATATATTATTATTATTTTTGTAATGTTTTTAAAATTACAAACAAAAAATTATAAATTTAAAATTGTCCTCTTAAATGAGGATATAATACGCTATGTTAATAATTTAACAAAAATAAAATGTCATGTTTGTAATAAAAAATATAAACTACAGCATGATTTTTATAAGAAACAAAGCAAATTTTATTATTGCTCTAAAAATTGTTATCACTTTATTTAATAAAAAAAATATTTATAATTAATATTATCAATAATTTTTAGCAATTTGCTTAATGCTTTATTATTACCATAATGTATTATAATAAATTTCACTTATTACTTCTATTAATTCACTTGCTAATTTGTTTTCATCAATATCAAAGAAGCAATGTATCTTATCAAGGATTAATGATGCTTCATCATTTGGCCATAACTCCCTATCTCCAGGTTCGCGTAATAAAGTATTATATACATAAGTTATTACAGGAATGTCTTCACAAGTTATGTTAACTTTCTTTATATGTTCAATATAATCTTGAACAAATGGTAAATCTATAGTAAATGTTACATCAGTAAATGTGTGATGATCTGTAGCGAGTCTATATTTCAAATATTCAATTATTAAATTTTCATTAACATAAGCCTGATAAATAGTTCGCGCACATATGTTTTTAAATTGATTTTCTATAAATGCTCCTGTAAGTAATTCAATGTTAAGATGGGGTTCATAATTAGTTTTTTCAATTAACATTTGCTGCTTTAACATTTTATAGTAAATATTGATTAGCAATTAAAATAAATTAGTAATCAATTTTTTTTTACGTAATAATATTTTTATTTAAAAATATACAAAAAATAAGAAAAAATATTAAAACAAACAAAAAAAAATTGATTTCAAATTATTTTAACATTAACAGTTCTATTAACATTATATAATATGGCAGTATTTACTCAAGAAGTTGTTGCTATTATTGATCGTTCAGGTTCTATGTGCGGTAAGGAACAAGATACAGTTGGTGGAGTAAATTCTTCATTTGAAATTATTAAGCAAGATTTAAAACCAAATGAGCAAGTAAACGTATCTATTAAATTATTTGATCATGAAGAAAAATTGTTAATTAGATCATTAAATATTACAGAAGTTAGACCAATCGAATTAAGACAATTTGTTCCACGAGGACAAACAGCATTATATGATGCTATTGGTTCAACTCTTACATACTTCATGGAGAAAAAACTTCATAATCCAAATTGTTATGACAAATGTTTGATTTATGTTGCTACAGATGGTTGTGAAAATTGTAGCAAAAAATTTAATGCGAAGTCTCTTAAAAAACTTATTACTAGCGCACAAGAATCATACAATATTGAACTCATTTATTTAGGTGCTAATCAGGATGCTATTTTTGAGGCATCCAAAATTGGAATTTTACCAACTCACGCTATTAATTATAGTGAAACACAAGATGAGTGTATGTCAGCATATAGGTCTGTTGGAAATGTTGTAAATAGGCAAAAAAGTTGTTTTGAAACTGCTTTTACGCAAGCAGAACGCAGCGAATCTTATAATGTTAGCACGCCTGAACCAAGTGCTCGCAAAAACGAACCACCTCCTTTGACACGTCAAAAAAACATTAGATCTTACACTAGTTAAATTAAATTATTTCATAAAAACTCAGGCACTTATTAACAATATTATATAAAAAAATATCATAAAAATATCATAAAAATATCATAAAAAATATTTTTTTTAACTTATAAATTTTATAAATTAAAAAAAGTCTTAATACATTGGGTGGGGTTCGAACCCACGAGGCCGAAGCCATGCGAACTTGAGTCGCACCCCTTAGACCACTCGGGCACCAATGCTCAAAAAGTGAATAGATTGTAGCAACCTATTAATTTAACTTGTAAAATTGTCTTTATGTTATTTTTTTATCTATTATGATTAATAATATTAATAATGTTATTAATAACATTAATAATATTAATAACATTAATAACATTAATAACATTAATAACATTAATAATTTTTATCTATATTTTTATAAAAAATATAAATAAATAAAATATAAAAAAAAAATATCATAATACATTGGATGGGATTTGAACCCATGAGGCCGAAGCCATGCGAACCTAACTCGCACCCCTTAGACCGCTCGGGCACCAATGCTAAAAAAATGAATAGATTATATTTAACCTATTAATCTTACGTGTAAAATAGTCTTTATATTATTTTTTTTTTATATTTATAGTAGAACATTTCTTATAGATTTATTAATATGATAAATCAAGGGAACATAAAATATGGAAGTTATATTTATAATATATAACTTAATTTGTTGTTGTTTTTTCATATATACATAAACATATTTAATATCAAATGTTCCAAATGTTGCCCAATAACACCATAATAAATTAGTTAAACACGCTAAAAACGAATGATAGAATGTAACGCTCTTGGGTATATAAATATTTACATATAAAAATGGTAAATTATGTAAGATCATATTTCCAATATGAAAAATAGGGAGCGAAAGTCTTTTTCTAATAGCCATTCTCTTAAAAGTTGTGTTATCTATAAAATATGCCCCATTAAATGTTATAAAAATTATATGATTCCAACAATAACATATACTATATAAATAATCATAATTTATATAATTGCTATCAGGTTTAACATAACATAAAATAAACAATGCTATGTTTATGTTTGTAAAAGGAATAATGTTCTCTCTAATAATAAACTCCATTAGTAAAATAATAATTAATATTTACTAATTAAGAGTAATAAATATTTAAATTATGATTACTAAATATTTAAATGCTATTGTTCGATTAATTATTTAGTATACGCTATTTCTTTAAATTTCTTTTCTATATTATATAAAATGGTAACTAGACAAGCACCACAAGAAGGTGCCAATAACTTTACATTAGGAACAAAGAAACGAGGCAATGATGGCAATATGTGGATAATAATACAAACAAAAAATAGCAAACGGTGGTCTAAACTGAATGAAAACAAATTACAGAAAACAAAGAAAATAAAGACAAATAATCAAGGAAATAATCAAAAAAAAACAAAAAAACATATTATTCATAAAAGCAAAAAATATGACATTACAGTAGATAAATTAAGACAACTACTAAAAAAATATAATGTAACAACAAGTGGTTCAAAAGAAAAGATGGCACAAGGTTTATTTAGATTGAGCAGTTCAACAATCGAAACCCCCGATTTAGAATTAATTTATAATTTATTAGATAAAGCCCAACAAAAAAAAGCAACAAAACTTATAGAGGATAGAATTAGTAAACCAATTACTAATTATAAGGGAATGTATGAACCACTAACCAAACCAATAAGTTCAATGACGCGCGAAGAGTTAATAAAGAATTTACAGAAATTTAGAGACAGTTGGGAAAAAATTACTACGCGAGATCAAGATTTATCAGATGAACGTTTAGATGATGAACCAACTCACAAATTACGAAACTTAATTAAATTTTATTATAGTGACAATGCCAAATTATTAGCTGAAGATTGGTTACGTAATTATGTATAATATTTTATTAATACTATAAAAAAAATTGATTACATTATAAATTTTATTTTAAACAAATATATATAAAAACTTTATACAGTTTAATGCCACCACTTATTATTTCAATTGATGGAAATATTGGTTCTGGAAAATCTAGTGTTATGCGTTATTTGGAAAAAAACCTTGCTAATTATTGTGCTTCAAAAGACAATACTTGTAAAATATGCTTTTTACAAGAACCAGTTTCTAGTTGGGAATCAATTGGAGATGCTAACGGAAAAAGTATTATTACGCACTTTTATGAAAATAATGAGCGCTATAGTTTTGCGTTTCAAGTAATGGCATATACTAGTCGTTTGTCTTTGTTAAAGGAGGCGCTAAAAGAAAATTACGATGTTATTATTAGTGAGCGCTCCGTTTATACAGACAAATTTGTATTCGCAAAAAGTCTATATGAGGCTAAGAAAATGAGCCTTATTGAATATTTAATTTATTTAAATTTGTTTAAAGAGTTTCAAACTATTTTTCAAGATTTAAAAATAGTTTATATTAGAACTAAACCAGAGATTTGTGATTTGCGTGTACAACATAGGGGTCGCCTAGGAGAAACTATTCCTATTGAATATTTAAAAGATTGTCATCATTATCACGATGTGTGGTTAAATAATCCAGAAGCAATTGAACAAGGGTTAGTATTAGTCATTGATGGAAATGAAGAAACAAATACAAGCCAATTTATAGACAATAATTTTTACGACGAAGTAACAAGAAAAGTGTATGATTTTATATTTACATTATAATAATAATTACAATAATATAAATATAATATTAAAATATTGTAATTAAATATATAATATTTTATAAATTTTTTTTATAGTATATTATTAAATGTCTGTCACGATGGATTACATAGTTAATAAAATAAATGAAATAATAAAGTTTTCTAACGAAACTAGACATGCTACGCATATAGCAATCCCAGACACTACTCTCGTAAAAGAGATATTTAAAACAGGCGTTGGAACACACGGACTGCTTAATCCCGATATTAAACAACTTACATACATTACAGAAAGGGATATTATAGGAAAACCAATAGCAGGAAAAAATAAAAAAAAAGCAACGCGAAAGAAAGCAGTGAAATATTAATTTTATGTTTAGAGTTTTTTATATAATATTTTATTATATTATATTATATTATAATAAAAATGCCATCACCACAATCGTTAAGTAATAGAAGTTTAAAAAATAAAAAAGCAACTAAAATTCAGGCAGTTTTTAGAGGACGCAAAACGCGACGAAAATTACAAGTCTTACAAAAAGCTAAAATAAAAGATGAAGCAATACGCCTCTTTGGTAAAGTCAATAAACCAAAGGTAAAACAAGCGATTATAGACATGGGGCGCGATGTAGATAAAGAAAGAATGGAATATATGACTTATGAATTGTTTACTGATCTAGAGAAAGATGATCCCGAAAAATACGCATGGTGGATAGAAAAAGCAAAACAAAACTTATTAAAACCAAATAAAACTAATTCTAATAAAAAAGAAAATGAAACATCAAAGCAAAAAGTAATTTATAAACGATGCCCTAATGGCACACGAAGAAATAAAATAACTGGACTATGTGAAAAAATCAACTAATAAATGTAATGTTTATGCATAAAATATTATGTATTATTATGTATAGTAATAGTATAATACATAATAGCGTTAAAAAACATAAATATACTTTTATAATGCTACATCCAATGTTGTCAGATTCTACATACTTTAATGATTATATTGAGTATTTAAAAAACAATAGTATAATTGCGAATAATATTAAATTTATTTTGCCAGAGTCTCCACTAATGGACATAGATTATCCAAATAATAAACAATATAATGTTAAATCATGGTATAATTATTATACTTGTTATAACAATTTGAGTAAATTGGATAAAATAAATAGTGATGATTATAATTTACAAACACAGAAAATTGTGTCTATTATAAATAACGAAGCCTCTATTTTAAAAAGTTATAAAAATATATTTATACTAGGTGTTTCACAAGGAGGGACATTATTATTTAATATATTAAAATTTTTACCAGAACCATTAGGAGGATTATTTTGTATTAAATCTCTCTATATGTATAAGTATATAAATTTAAAAACTAATAATGCGACTCCTTTGTTTTTTTTTAGTGGAAATAAAGATGATGTCTATAATTTAGAATTTCAAATAAAATGTTCAAAGTTACTAGAACCTAACTATAATATTACTTGGACTATTATTGATGGTTTAGATCATTATGATAAAATTGAAGACGAATATATATTTGTATTAAAATATTTCTTATTAAATATTTAATTGCTAGGAGTAATTGAATTGTTTATATTTGCGTTATTTGCGTTTTCTATTTCATTAATAAAATTGTATGTGTTAGTTGTAAAATTTTTTAAATTTTTAGACAAAGTTCTCAATTTATTAATAATTAAAATAATTCGCGCTACTATTATTGAATCACTTATATATGTTATTCTTAATTTTTCTAATCCAATTAATGCGCAATCAATTGCCTCTCTTAATGTTTCTCCTTCTTCGTTGTGTTGTCCAGAAATTATAAAATCACTTATTTTTTCTATATTATTTGTTAGTTGTTCTATATAACCTATACTGGTTTCTCTATTATAATTATTGTACCAACGCGTAATTGAACTTCTATAACCAAAACTATCAACACATAATTTAGTTGAACCAGGTAAAGTTAGCACTCCTAATTTGTCATTATCATTTAATTGTTTAATAACTTCTAAATCTAATAATATATGATTAATGGCCATTTTATTATTATAAATTATTAAATTATAATAATATGAATTGTATTTTATTAATTAACAATTAACAATTAATAATTTTATTTTTTATTTTATAAAGCACTTACTTTTTTATAATATAACTTGTATTGCTAGTCCCTTTATATTTTAAAATATCTATAATTTTTGATGAAGTAGGAAATTCTTCATCTCCATATATATCTTGTAATAATAACCATTCAAATAAACCTCCTATATATACATACAAATTTACAAAACCTAATTTATATAATTGCGTATATTTAATAATAACTCTATTGTCCGTACAATTTTCTCCATATATTACAATTATGACAGTTTTATTGTTTTTTAAACAATTATTTAGTATTTCTTCTTCTTTTGAAGCATGAATAGAATTTTTTATTAAACAATCTTGTTTGCTATAATCCATTGTATTAATTAATAGCACTTTTTCGCTCCCATAATTTATACATTTTTGAATATACTCAAAGTTGACTTTATTAATACTATTATTATTGCCCATAATTAATATAAATTGTTTCTTTATAATATTATATATTACGAAATGTTATATATTACGAAATGTTATATATTACGAAATGTTATATATTAATAATAGACACTATAAAAATGTTTAATTAAATTCTACGGTTGTAATAATAAATTCTTTTTTTATTGATTTTGATGCGTTGCTTGAAAGTTCCTCACGTTTTTTACGGGTCTTATTAGTGTTAATAGAATTAGCAGAATTAGCAGAATTAACAGAACTAGTCGACGAGTAAGAATCATTGCTTTCTAATGATGTTGTTGATGTATTTGAGTTTAATGACGAATTTTTTACTTTAGCCGAAGTATTTCTTAAATTCATATCGTTTTCAATAATTTTATAATTTTCTTCAATATAATCTAATATTTTATTTTCAATACACCATTTAAAAAAATTCAATTGGCCCAATGTTGTTTGAATACACGTTCCGTTTTTATAAGGAACATTTATTCTCTCCCATCTACAAAACGGATCGAATTTTTTCTTACTATATGCTTTCAGTTTCAATTTATAATCATTATAAACTTTAACCCTGTCGTTTTTAATATTATCTAATTCATATACAATATAATTTTTCTTGGAATAATTTGTGACAAACCAATCCACAATCCTAAGTGATATTTTGGATGTTCCATTTATAATATTTATCATTTTATCAAAATTATTGTTACTATTATAAAATTGTAATAATTTTTCTAATAATAAATCACTTTGCGTATCAATTGTAGTCATTAAATAATATATATTTAACTATTAGTAATTAATACTATTTAAATTATAATTTTATTAATATAATAAAATATAATAATGGAAACAGTTAAGAGCAATATTATATCAATTAGAAATATAATAATAACTAGTAAAACTTGTGATCAACTTATTGAATTATATAACTATTTTGAAGAAAATAAAGAGTTAAACTACGAAAAATTTAATGACATCTTAAAAAAAATATTGCAAAATAATAATCACAATATTTTTCTATATATAGACGATATTAATAATATTTTGGGAGCTATTACATTATTAACAGAACAAAAATTTATTCACAATGGTAAATGTGTTGCCCATATTGAAGATTTTGTTGTTAAAAAAGAGTATCGCTCACAAAATATAGGCAAAGACCTTATGAATTATGCTATTAATTATGCTAAGCAAAACAATTGTTATAAAATTATATTGGACACTGATACCAAATTAGTGAATTATTATAGAAACTATGGTTTTGTTAATAAAGGAATATATATGGGATATTATTTTTGAAATAATCACAATAAGTATGTATTTATTCATTTATTTAGGCATTTTTGCTAATACTTTTAGTAGTACATAAACCATAGAAGCAAACATGACACTATTAAATATAAAACCATATAAATTTGGGTTGCCGTCGTCTTTAAATAAGAAGGGAAACATATTTTTACTATGTTTTTTTACTGCCGGTAATTGAAATAAAAAATATAACAGTGCTATTATAATAGGCAATTGCATTTCGTAAAATAAAGCATCATATAGATTAGCATCATTAGTTTTTTTCTTATTTTCTTCTATTACTTGTTGTGGTGTTTCATAATTCTTAATATAGTTTTCTGGAACTTGTGGAGGCGGTATATAATTTGGTTGCGTTTGACTATCATTTGCCACTTTTACAGGATCAATAGGTATATCACGAGAAGGTAAAGCAGTAGTTCCATTTGCTGCTGCTTTTTGAATTTGACTGATTAATTCATTATAATTTGGTTGTTGTTGTTGAATTTGATTTTGAACATTATTTCCCATAGTTGGATTATTTTGAGTTTGTATCATAGGATTTTGCATTGAATATGCGCCATTTGGAATCAAATTATCCATTGTAGACATTTGATTATTTGATTGTGATAATATTTCAGTTTTATTTAAAACTATATTTTGTGGTTGTTGTTGCATCATATAGTCTTGGTGGACATTATTATTTTGTATAATAGAACGAGGGAGTTCATTTATTGACGTTATTCCTGATGAAGAAGACATAGATGCTATTTAATATAGTTTCCTAAATATTTAATATATTAAAAACGCAATATATAGTATTATTATGTAATAGTACTATACATTTAATTTATAATATTTAATCCACATCTTCCATGCTTGTTTCTTCTTCTGCTTCTTCTTTTTCGTCTTCTTCTTCTTTTTCTTTTTCTGCTTCTTCTTCTTCGTCTAAAGAAAGACCTAATTTGATCATTTTGTTAATTCGATTAACAAATGTTGCTGGTTCTTCAATATTAAAACCACTAGCAATGAGCGATGACTCAAAAATTAAATTAACAAGATCTTGTAATGAATTATTATTTTCATTGCTTAAGCGGTCTTTAAGTGCTTTAATAATAATATGATGTGGATTAATTTCCATTGTTTTCTTGGACATCATATATGAACTCATATTAGAATCGCGCAGTGCTTGTGCTTTCATAATTCTTTCCATATTTGCCGACCAACCAAACTCTCCAGTTACTAATACACAAGGAGAATCAACAACACGCTCGCTTAATACAACTTTTTCAACTTTATCTCCTAAAATACTTTTAATTTTATCAGTTAATGGTTTGAATTCCTCTACACATTGTTGCCAATTCTTTTTAGTTTCTTCGCTTTCATCAAATTTTAATCCTTCTTTTGTGACACAAACTAATGTTTTACCTTCAAATTCTTTTAATTGTTGAACACAATATTCATCAATCGGATCAGTCATAAATAACACTTCATAATTTCGTTTTTTACACTTTTCAATAAACGGAGAATTTTCTACAGATTTTTGCGACTCTCCAGTAATATAATAAATATGCTTTTGTGATTCGGGCATTTTATTTACATACTCTTTAAATGATACCATTTTATTCTTTGATTTTGTGCTATGAAACATTAATAAGTCGGCTAACTTTTCACGATTAGAAGTATCTTCGTGGATTCCAAGTTTAATATTTTTGCTAAATTGCTCATAAAATTTAGTAAAATCTTCCTCGTTTTCTCTAATTTCGGCAAATAATTCTAAACATTTTTTAACAATGTTTTTCCTAATTACTTTTAGAATTTTATTTTGCTGTAACATTTCGCGCGAAATATTTAGAGGTAAATCTTCGGAATCTACTACGCCTTTTACAAATCCTAACCAATCAGGGATTAATTCTTCGCAATTATCTGTAATAAAAACACGGCGCACATATAATTTAATATTTCCTTCTTTTTTTGATTTTGATTCAAAAATATCCACAGGAGCACGCTTTGGAACAAATAAAAGAGATGTAAATTCTAATTGGCCTTCTACAGAAAAATGTTTTACCGCAAGATGTTCTTCCCAATCATTGCTTAATGATTTATAAAATGATCCATACTCTTCGCTTGTAATTTCTTCTGGTTTTTTTGACCAAATAGGTTTTTGTTTATTTAATAATTCAAATTCATGAACTACTTGCGTTACCATTTTTTTAGTTTTATTTTCTTTTTCTTTTTCTTTTTCTTTTTCCTTTTCTTTTTCCTCATCTACTTCCTCAATACTTGGTTCGTCTTCGCATTTGTCGCAAGTTTCTCCAGTTTTGTCTTGATCTTCTTTTTCATCTTCATCTTTTTCATCTTCTTTTTCATCTTCTTTTTCATCTTCTTCTTCTTCTTTTGACACGCTTTTTTCTACATAAAGACCAATCGGATAATTAATAAACTCAGAATGTTTTTTAATTAAATCCTTAATGCGTTGTTCTTCTAAATAATCTAATTGGTCGTCCTTTAAATAACAAGTAATTTTTGTTCCGCGCCCAAGTTTTTCTCCAGTGTCGTCTTTTTTAACTGTAAATGAACCACCAGCATTAGATTCCCATACATATTGCTCATCATCATTATTTTTAGAAGTAACAACAACTTTTTCAGCCACTAAATATGCTGAATAAAACCCAACACCAAACTGTCCAATCATATTAATATCTCCTTGTGTTTTCATTGCCTCCATAAATCCCTTTGTTCCCGATTGAGCAATTGTTCCTAAATTAGTAATGATTTCTGCTTTAGTCATGCCAATACCCGAATCTAAAATAGTTAATGTTTTATTTACTTTATCAGGAATAATACGAATATACATTTCAGGATTGCTTTCTAAAACACCTGGGTCTTTAAGAGAATGATGCCTAATTTTATCTAGCGCATCTGATGAATTAGAAATTAACTCACGAAGAAAAATGTCTTTATTAGAATAAAATGTATTAATAATAAGCGACATTAACTGATTAATTTCAGCCTGAAAAGCAAATGTTTCTACTTGTGTGTCCATTATATATATTATTTATATACATAATGGTTTTAAATAGTTTAAATAATATATTATTCGTCCTCTTTGCGTTCTTTAAAATAATTATATATTTCATCTTTGAATTCTTGAGAGAAAGAGTTTGTTGGAATTATTATTCCACTTGAATCATATGTTATATGTGTATAAGGACTAAATTTATAATTCATTAAAATCTTCCATCGTTCTGTATATTTCCGATTTACTTTAGAACCGTGATAATAATGCCGTATTATTCCTGGAGTATATCCTAATCTTAATTTAGATGCGAAGTTTTGATATAGCAACATGCTATTATTATAATCTATATGATAATTAGAGTTAGTTATTGAATCACATTTATTAATTAAAGACATAGCAATAATGCTATCGCCCGATCCTAAGATTCCTTTATCATATAGTCCATTTATTTTTTCATATGCTTTTCTTGTTATTGCCCACGCATACCCAGGATGCCAATAATCTGTCCCTTTTGTTGTATAGTTTTTTTGTTTTTCAAAACAATAACCGAAACTATTAAATATGTTCAAATTATTTTTTTCTTGATCCATGTCAATACAATGACTAAATAATTGAACAATGTCCTTGTATCCATTCAAAATTTTTAACGTATCTAATGCCCAACTAGAACTATCAAATTCTATATCCGCATCTATCCAAGCAAATGCTTTATAATCTTTAGGTAATAAATATTTTACCCCTAAATTTATCATATTTTCTTTATGCCATAAAGGGATCTCTGTTTTTAATTGTAAATGATTTTTATTATTTTTATTAGTAATTATAAATTTTTGGTTCCCATATGCGAGTTCTACAATAAATAAATTAACATGTTCTTCTTCTTCTGTTATTCGTTTAACAAATTCTTTTAATAATATGTATCTTTTTGCGTATAAACAAGGGTTTGATATAACAAGAATAACGTTTAATTTTTCTTCTAATGGATCATTATTGGCAATCGCCATTTTTGTAGAATTTACTTTATATTCAATATTATCAATTTCTATATTGTTTATAATTGTCATTATGTATATTAAATGTCTTGAATATTTAAATATATTTAAATATATTTAAATATACATTAAATTACTTAAATTACATAAATTACATAAATAAATTACATAAAGTTAGTTGAATATTCTAATGTTTTGCTTTTTGAACCGCAAGGTATATTTTCTTCTACTAAAGTGTAGCACTTTGTTTTTTCGCTATCACTGGCAAATATTTTGTCTCGCAACTCATTGTGTTTTGGACCAATAAATTTATAACAATCTCTTGAATTACATACTTGTCTAAATATTGTAGATAAACCTAATCCTAATAATACAGATAATATAATTTTCCCTATATTTGTGTGTAATATATTCTTTAACATATTCTGAATCATATTATTGTAATATATATAATATGATTATATATTATAAAAAGAAAAAAGTAATTTCTCTCATCTTAAATTATAAGGGCAAGAGTTTTATTTTATTTTTATCACTAGGACATTTAACATCTTTAATTTTATAAGCATAACAATGTTCTGCCTCGTCTTTATATTCTATTTTATCTATATTATTGGGAGTAGGATATACTTCTACTTTTCTATTATAATCAAAATTATAAATATAAATTACTCCTAGTAAAAATGTTATCAAAAATATAGTAATATTTATATGTTTAGTTGCGCCTAAAAATTTTTGCTGTATATTTGTAAAAAATTTGCTCATTTAATATATACTTAATATAAGATAATACTTTTATTGAGTATAATATATAATATATTTTTTATTTAGTTTCAGTAGTTAATTCTATTATTAAATCTTCTAAATTATAATTGTTTTGGAAAAATATGAATTGATCGTGTTCATTTTTTTCTATATATGATGATTTGTATTTTAATTTCATCAATTCATCTCCTAATAATGAGAGTTTGCTATTATGTATTTCAACAGCACTTTTTAAATAACTCATTTCCCCCGACGATTTAAATAATTCTAAAGCATCGCTATATTGTTTTTTATTAATTTCAAACTCTTGTATTTTTTCTTGTATTAACACTTTTAATTCTTCATTATTTGTTATTGAGTTATATAAATTTACTAAATTATTATAACTTTCTTGACTATTATTTAATTGATGTTTCAAAGTTTCGAATAATTCAACTGCTTTTTCCTCTTCAATATAGTTAAAAAGAAAATCTAATTTTGTGGTTATTATATTTTTTTTATAGTTTTCTAAATTCTTGTGGGTTGTTAATAATTTTTCAGTAATTGGTATGAATTTTTTTCTGGCCACTGATAAATCTAATTTACACGGACTAACAGTATTACCACAAGTTGCCCGCAGTAATTCTGGTGTTTCTGTGAAAATTGTTCCTCCATCTTGCTTACAATTTATACATTTTGGTTTATATTTTGCCAGTGTTTGTTTTTTTTGATCATACTCTTTACCATAATCACCGGACAATTCGGTAATTTTTTTTTGTTTTAGCAACATATATTTATTTTTTAATTTATAATATTCTTCTAATTGTTCATAATAATTAGTTAATTGAATGGATGCCATAAATAACCTATATTTTAGTAAAATATTTAAATTTCTTGAAGTATATTGTATTTAAGAGAAATATATTGTTTTATGTAATAAATTCGCTTCGACGTGATTACCGTAATCAGGCAAATTTGTTATCATATTGTTTTTAATTTTTTGTTGATTATCAATATTTTGACGATTGTAATATATTAATTTAGACATAATATAGTCTTTGTCTTTCATACTTTTTTCATAATATTCTGTGCTAGATTTATTACCTTTGTGGCGCATATATAATATTGCTGCTAAAACTACTATAAATAATATAAACATTGAAACATTGTAAAAAGCATTATAATTATTTTGTTTATATTTATGACATCCTTTTAGCACTTCTTTGAAAAAATATTTGACTCCGTTGTCGACTAATTTGGGTTTTTCAGACGTATTTCTGTCATTTGTGTTATGTAAATTTGTTGAATTATTTAATTTAAAATTAGTATAATCTAATATATTGAAATTCATTAATATTAATATAATAATATAAGTCGTGGTTTATTATTTTCATATTTTACTAAATTTAATACTATTATTTTTAATTTAATACTATTATTTTTAATTTAATACTATTATTTTTAATTTATTTTAATTTATTTTAATACATTTTTTATATTAAAATAATTTATACTTATATTTATATTTGTATTTATATTACAATGACTGAAACTTCCCTACCTAGTCCGTTTGGTAGTGTAATATATTTTTTGCTAATAACACTTTGCTTTGCTGGAGGAACTATATTTCAAATTATGAAAACACAAACCACAGACAACGCAGCAAGTGCTTCTGACAATACTATGTTTAATGTTTTATATATGTTGGTAGTAGTATTTGGTATTTATTTTATCAATGTTACTATTTCAAAAGCAATGTGTAGTGGATCTATTAATTGGGGTCATATTTCTCTCGTTACTTTATTGCCTTGGTTAATAATATTTCTGTCATTATACTTTGTTTTAACAATATTTCCTGGATGGGCAAATCCGTTTTCTAATACTATTGGTTATACTATTATTGGAATTTTTGGAATTAATAAAACTTACAATAATATATTTAAAACAGGAAATGAAGCTTCGGGAAATGCTGAACTTGTTAAAGCTATAGCAAATATGAATAGCAATAGGCCAAATTTTGTTAATCAAATAAGTACTGATGTCAATGAGTTTAATGATTTTTTTAATAATATAAGCGATGCTCTTAAAGATGAAGATACAACTAGCGAAAATAATAAAAAGTATTTTCTTGAATTATATAAGTTATTGATTATAAAGCAATTTGTAGGTAAAATAGTTTGGTATATATTGGCTGGAATATTGATTAGTTCTATTAGTTATAATTTAATAATAAGCATGACTTGTCAAAGAACAGAAGAACAAATGAAAAAAGAAATTGAAACAAATTTAAATGCTATTGAAACCAAGAAACAAACACAAGAGCATGGTTTATAGTATAGAGAATTACTTACTTAAAATACAAATCTTTTAAAATTTATATAGCATAAAATAGTTAAATATGAAACTATTGCTAAAATAATTACTGTTAACCATAAAGGTAATATTGTTTTATTCTTATAACCTATACCGAATTCGCGAGGTTTCCCATTTTTATCAAACATGACATTTGGTTTAGTTACCATTATTATGGCAAATAGTAGTAAAAATACTATTATTGATACTAAATTTATATTTGTTATAACAAATTGTCTTAACATATTTAATATTATATTATATTTATAATATTAAATATTGCCCGTATTATAATTTTCCTCTAAATTTCATTATTTTAAAAATATTATTGGAGAGAAAGTAGAATATTTTTAAAATAATATTGTTCCTAAAGATATTATACAAGCGCACTAGTTTTTAAATTGTACTTGTCCTTGTCCTGCTAAACGTGGTTTAGTTTCTTCTTTTAGCACGTCGTGTTTTTCTTTTTTTACCTTGTCCAAACACTAAATGAGTTGCATATTGTCGTTGCGGTATTAATGGAACCATTATACGATCATGCAGTGGAACATTCATTGCTTGTATAATTGAATCAATAAGTTCTTTTAACTCTGCATTTTCTATTTCATTTAATGGTGGAAAGTGATTAGTTAATAAATTTCTTAATGTGTCTATTTGCTGATATAGATCAGGAAGACGTAAGAAACCTGCTACCGTTCTGTCGGGTATTGTTCTTAATATATCATTTTTTATAGCATTTAGTCTAGTTGGTGTTGTATCTGTTCTTCTTAAAGCAGTAGCAAATTTTACTAAATTACTATAAAAGTTAGGGACACGTTTTTCAAATTCCTTTTTATTTTGCATAGTTCGTGTACTTTTCTGTATTCTGGATGCTGCATAATCTCTTAATATCATATTTGTTACATCACGGTACGCCCCATTATACATACTGGCCATATGAACTTTTCTTTCTAAAAATCTATTGCCTGCTTTGTTGTTTCTTTTTTTTGTTTTACGCATTATTACCTAATATATTAATATATAAAATATAAAATATAAAATATAAAATATAAAATATAAAATATAAAATATTAAATATTAAAAACTATTTTATTACTGATGTAATAATTTTTATATTATTAAATGATTAAATCATAGCATAATGTTTTAGCGTTGAACTAACAACATTAAATACATTTTCTACATTTACACTATTTCCTAATTGTTTATAACTTTTTTTATCATCAATTGCCAATTTAAAGTCTTCCGGAAATGATTGAAGTCGCGCACATTCGCGGGGTGTTATATAGCGTTTTTCTTTTCCATAAATTGGGATTTGCGATATTGCTACTAGTGTTGGAAAATACTCAGATTTTTTTACCCTTATTCCTGATTGACGAATTTGAATAAAGTGATTAAAGATGCTTTCATTTTTTTTAACAGGTCCTGTTTGCCATTCTAATTTTCCAAAAATTTCACGTTGCTTCAATAATGCTTTATGTTTTTTGAACCAAGGTTCTAAAATAGCATAATACTTTTGAACCAATGGACGATTTTTTTTTATGTAGTCGCGCTTCCATGCCGGAAATAAGTTTAACTGCTCCTCACTATAATTAATAAAAGCATCATTAATCATTAATGTAGGAGTGAGTTTTTCCCCTACTTCCATTTGTTTAATTATTTCATCCCATGCTTCTAATGTTTCTAAAATACTAGAGTTAATATAATATTTTGGAGACACATTGTTGTTATTTATAAACTTATTAAAATCAATTGTTTTTGGATCAATAGTAGGGTTTAAAATAATAGTTGGATTGCTATTTTGCGGTGGTTGTAATGTCTTAAGAACACATACAAAATACACGCGCTCTCTTTGTTGAGGAATTCCATAATTATGTGGTGATAATTGGAAAAGCGTTAAATTATAACCAGTACAATCTATTTTTTCTTTAACATAGTCAATCACTTCGCCGCTACTTACTTTTAAAATATGTTTTACATTTTCTAAAAACATAAATTTAGGTTTCTTTACTTTGGCAATCCTTATTATTTCATCAAATAATAAACCTCTTGAGTCTTCAAAACACTTCTTCTTACCACCATTACTGAACGCTTGGCAAGGAAATCCCGCAGTTAATATATCAAAATCTGGGAGTTCATTTGGATTAATTTTTTTTACGTCTTCTACAGGTTTTATTCCATAATTATCTAAATATACTTCGCGGCAATCTTTATCAATATCGCACGCTAAAATACATTTTGCGCCTAATTTTTTTAATGCTTGGTGAAACCCACCGATTCCACAAAATAAATCAATAAAAGTTAGTGGTTCTTTTAAATTTGGTTCCATCACTATTTTATGAAGTATTATTAAAGTATTATTAAACTATTATTAAAGTATTTAATATTTTAATAAAAATTTTATTTTTGGGATTTATTATATTTTTTGAATTTATTATATTTTTTGGATTTATTATATTTTTTGGATTTATTATATTTTTTGGATTTATTATATTTTTTGGATTTATTATATTTCTTTGATTTTCTTTTTTTTGTTTTGTTCTTTCTAGATTTTTTCTTTCTACCTTGTGCGCTAGTTGTATCTTCATCATCACTACCATCATCTTCCGCTTTTCTAGTTTTTCTATATTTTCTATATTTTCTAGGTTTATAAATTGTAGAACGTGTACTAGAACTTTTAGCAGTCCTAGCAGTCATAGCAGTCCTAGCAATCTTCAAATGATTTTTTATAGCTTCACATATATTTTCATTCATGTTATCTAACAATTTTTTAACAGAAGTATTAGAAATTCTAATAAAATGAACAGCATTATCATAAAAATTATCATATAATTGAGGTATTGATAGTAATGCATGAAGGAGAGGATCAGGATGCTTAATTGAATTTACTTCATACTCCTGAGTCATAGCTTCATTCTCTAATATTACCATTAAGATAGATTTGATAAACTCAATGTAATATTTATCGTTATGATGAAAAATATCACAAGAGTCATACACTATTGTTCTTAGTAATTTATAATGTTTTCCTTTATTTTTTGCTCTTCTATATTTATCTACTTGGAAAGATAGTTCATCTGTCACAAATTTAAGTGTTATTGGGTCCATGCACCAGTCATTTGAATATTTATAGTTTGGTGCTTTTGGGTCAATCCCTGCTTTGGTCAAATATGCTAAATAATAATCGGTATATAAGTTATTCAAAAATTGAGTAGGTGAAAAATAACTCATTTATTATTATTATTATTATTATTATAGTATATTATAATAATAAAATAATTTTTGTTCTAGTAAAAAGTTATGTTTTAAATCAATTTACTAATCGTAGTCTTCAGTTGGACCATTTGCGTAATCTCCATCTTCACCATTATCATAATCAAAATCGTCGTCATCAGGTATATTATTCATACTATATTCTTCGGCATCTATTGCCTCGTCGTTTACCGTTTGTTCATCCATTGCTAAATCATATAATTCTTTATTCATTGCCGTAACATTATTGTTTTGCTGTAATTTTTTCTCTTTTATTGCTTGTTTTTCCATTGCTTCGCGCTCTTCGTCGTAGTTTTCTTTAACATATTGTGTTATGCCTTTTTGCATTCCTTTGTTCCATTTTTCTAATTTGTTATTTTTCAAAATATTTTCAATTTCGCGCTCTTCATCGGAGAGATTTTTGAGAAAATCTGTAATTAGATCCTTTTCCTTTTCTTTTGCCATATTAATTTTGTCTTTTACTTTTCTATATCCATTATTTATTAAATTATAATGGTTATTCATTATATTAGAATGCTCAAGTATATAACCAACCGCGTTTTTCATAAATTCGTCTTTGTCATAATCATTTATTTGTAAATTCTGTAGTTCTAATAAAAATTCGCTAGTTTCGCATACGGTTAACAGCTCATTATATAAATTATAAAATATATAGCTATAAAATAACATAACTACTTTTTCATCAAATATACTATTGATTTTCACGGTTTTAGATGAAGAATAGTTGCTCATCAAAAATTTATTATATAAAAAAACAGGCATAAGTTCTATTAATATTTTACACCTATTAGAAATTAATTTAAATGCCAACAACAATTCTGGTCGCGCATTAAAAGTATTAATAGCATTATAATATTTTTGCATTATGTTATAAATGTCTTTATTATGAATATCCGATAGTTTCCAATGTTTTGGAATTGCCCCATAATTTATATTTTTATTTAACATAATTGATGGAAAAATATATAAGAAGTTCATAATATAATTTTGATAAAATTTCATATTTTCCACATCAATAGTTAGTTCTAAATTTTGAGAGAATTTGGCAAAATCGCTTTTACTAATATTGGATTGCTTACTTATTATTTGTAATATATTTTGCTTTAACAATAGTACTGATTTTCCCAAGAAATTTTTAAAACTACGAAGCTCCTGATTTTCACTACTTACAATGGAAAAATTATCTAATAAACTTTCCAATTTATTTATAAATTCATCGTCCAATTTATAATAACTATTTTGCGTATATGCTTCTATTAATATACGCATTAATTCAATATTATTTATGATGGGATAATTTGCTGTTATATGTATTATATTTTTCTTACTTATAATATGTATTAATTCTATAAAAGAAGAAAAATTATAAACCTTGCCTTGACTTTTGAGAGAATCTATTATTTCTCTTAATGTTTTAGTACTATTAAATTCTAATGGTTTATCCAAGCACAATCCTTTTAATTCTTCGTCGATTGGCAATAAATTAGCAAAATTACAGAAATATATGAATGCTTTATAAACCAATTCTTCGCTGAAACTTGTTGTTTGCGAAATCACCTTTTGTTTAGTATTTTGTGGATTATATAGTTGTGGCGCATAAGTAAGTAGATCTATACTAGATAATAAATTGTTATAAAATTTAACTGCTTTGTTATCTACTAATATTGAATTATCTTCGCTTGTAAAATAATCAACAGTATTTTTACCCGAATTACAGCACGCATTTTCTAAAAATGGATTGTCATTCGAATTCTTTAATAAAGGAGTGTTTTTTTTAACAATATTTTGTATTTTTTCTATAATATAACAACTGCTATATATTGCCTTTGATTCTATTAATTCTTTAATATTATTTTTTTCACCGCGAGAGAACGTCTCAAATAGTTTGGTTTTAAATCCATCGTCTAGCGCGTTTATATTTTCAGATGAAATTTTAATATCATATAACGGTGGATTAAATGTATGCCAATTGTTTATAGATAAATAATCTGGTATTGCGTCAGTTGTTGCTTCTTCTGATAATAAATAAGCGCGCTTTTTATTTAAATGAACTGCTAATTCTTTGTTAGACACAATATATCTCTCTATAAGCGCCTCCATTTTTTTTATAATAGTAGATTCAGACATTTTTAATATGCTATTCCATGGTTTGATTGAACTTTTTATTTTATTTGCTATACAAGCAATATAGGCAAGTGTTGTTTTGTCCTCTTCACCGTCCAATGGATAGCCTTTAAACGACTTAATACACCCAGGAAATGTTTTTTTAGATTTTAAAGTCGGAATATTTATTTGAATAGCATATACTAAGAAAGTTAGCGTCAATAATAGCAATGATGAGTTGTATGTTTCTTCATAACTCGGCATTGCCTTTACTTTACCCTCCTTTTTTGTAGATTTTAACATAATTTCATCATATTGTTTCTTTGTTGGAATACTAGAATTTTGAATAGTTAATACATTATTTATAATTAGTTCATGGTTATTAACTATATTAATACCAATCATTAAACACATCGATTTAACTATATTTAATATTATTTGCGTATTTGGATTCGAAGATTTTGTTTTAGTTAATCCAGATACTTGCGCGTCGGGATTAATAGTATATTCATTTTCTATAACAGCACTTGTATATAATTTATATCCTTTTTCATCATATCCCTCATCAGTATTAAACTCAATGGACTTAATAATATATCCACTATATTTATCCACCCAGTAGTTATTGTCGTCGCTCAGTGTTCCTTGTGTAGCACATATGTAATCTAACTCTTTGGCAAAATCCTGTTTATTAATAAACACATTTGCCAGTTTCAACAAAAATAATGGCATTAGCGGTTGTCCTGTTTTAATACAATATAACCAGAACGGCACCTCATCTTTAATTGCTTGGCGTGTAAAATTTATACAGAATTTTTTAATTGTAGAATATTTGAATGCTATGTCTTTCATTTTCAATATTCCATCTCTCAACTTTATATATGGAGACACTATTTTATTTTCCTGACTAACACTAGGATCCTCCAAACTTAATAAATAAGTGTTTATTGTTTCGTGTTTCTTATTATTTATATTAATAAGTGCTTGAATTCGCACTTTAGAATTTTCATAATTTGTATTTATTTTACCTTTAATATCTTCTATGCTTAAATCGTATTTATTCTCAAAATTTTTCAATATTTCATCTACCTCTTTAGTAACATTTCCCTTTTTGGCATCAGCAAGCGATAAACATTTACTATCCTTTGATATACATTCTTTATTGGAATCGCAAAAGATTTGATTTGATTGAATGTAAAAATTATCTTCAAATTTAGGATCTATTATCCATACGTCATTTGTTCGCAAATAAACATAGTTTTTATTACTTACTTTATCAACCAATATAGCATAATCACCATCGCTAATCTCTCGTTTTTCATCTAATATTGCCTTTGCTTCGCGAAATGCTCGTGGTTTAGTTAAATTCATAAGTGTCATTAATTTATTTGCTAAAAAATCTAAAAATTGTTTTGTATCCATAGCAGAACGCTCTGTTTTATATTCGTTTACTATGCTATAAAAAGTATTATCATATATTGAATCAAAATATATAAGTTTATTATTATCATTTTCAAGCGATTGTAGCGTATTATATTTTTTAGACAATACATATTTTTCGCAAGTAGTTTCCATAGTATCCAATTCACCTTTTAATATATCTTTTGACGAAACTTGCTCAGTTGTACTAGTTTTACTCATTTCTTCATCTTTTGTTTTTTCTTTTTCTTTTGTATATGCTTTTATGAAATTTTCAAGTAAATTACCGACTATTAGATCCATAATATTTTTATTAATGCTTTGCATGAAAAATTCGGCACTGTCAATTTTGACAATATAACTATACAATTCTTCTGTGTTATTTATTTGCTCTTCGCTTATTTTATAAAAATTAAACAATTCATCTTTTAATTCTTTTGTTAGAAGACTAAAGGAATAAGTTATAGCCGATTCTTTGCTGTTATTTTGGGCCGCCTCTTTAATGGTTCTTATGAGATTTGAAAAATTGGCTTCTTCGTATTTGTAATTTTTCTTATATAGATCGATGTTTGAACTAATTATTTTTCTGATATTTTTATAATCTATTATATGTAAATTATACAAATCAATATTTAGTCCCTGTAAATCATACACAAATTCTAATAAGTTATATTTGCGATTTTCTAATGAGTTGGGTTTATATGTTGTTATATATTCTTTAATAAACGAACTGTTTGTAGGTATAAAAGATTCCAGTAAATAATTCATTTTTTCCAAATAAGGAAGTTCAAGCGACTCATCAATATTGAAATTATTAATATTTTGTAATAACTTATTATTATGAATATTTGCGTGGCTATTCATAAATTTAGATTTATCGGCATCTTCCAAAACATATTTATTATAATGCGTATTTTTATTTAATAGTTCATGGTAATTAATAAAATTAATGTTCAAGTTTGCCCTGTCGCATATATTTGTATAAGGACTATTGATTTTAGAAAAATTAAATAAAGGCAATGGTAGTGTTATAAACCCTATAATATTTACAAAATCATTTGGAACTAACTTACTGATTTTATTGAATTTTTTATTATTTACATAATAAGTTTCCAACATATTTAATCCATCATTATATACATCAATCATAAAACGACTTTTTGACAATTTGCCTTTAACCATGCTATAATTATAAAAATCATCTACAATAGAATTAACCATTTCTATTTGCGTATTTACATTGATATTTTGCTCACTATAATTAGAGTAATTATCTAATAATCCAATTAAGGATTTTATATGCTCTTTATAATTGTTTATTTTTTCTTTTGAACTGTTGTTTGCCCAGTTTAATGCTATAGTATTTAGTGTTTCTACAAATTCACCTAAATGTTGATAATTATACGAGTCGGCATCTTCTAAATGCTCGGTATTTTCAGTTTCATTTATTATTAAGTTTCGAACATTTGACAGCACGGGTAATATGTAATATAATTTTTTATTTAAATTAAACAATTGTTCTTTTAAATGCTTATAATGTTGCCCACGATCTTCTATTAATGATGGGTTGTTGTTTGCGTCAAAATGAGAGTATAATGTTCGCAATTGTTTATAGTAATTTAATTCACTATGGATTTGATTAATTACTTCTTCTGTGCGTTGCTCGGGTAAATAAGCATTTATTAACTTATCTAAATAATCATTTGTTTGCTTATCTAAACTATAACGCTGTTCGCCTTCTGACACATTTACTTCATGTTCTAAATCATCTAATTCTACTCCTAATTCAATAGTGTCTATTATTATGTCTTCCAATTCAGATTTACTAGTATATGCTTTTAAATCATAGTCGAGTTCTTGCGAATCCTCCTGATTTAAAAAACTTTCTTCTATAGCATCAGAACTACTAAATGACTTAGATTTATCTTCTTGTGAAACAAACAGTTTTGTTTCATCTAATTTTTCACGAACTATTATTTTTTCAATATTTAAATGTTCTGGAATACCAGAATAAGCAAAATCAATATATAACAAATCTTTATCTGGCAAGGTAGTTATTTCTATCATATCATTTTCAATATTTGTAATTATACCATTTAGCACTTTTGGTAATGGTTCTCCAAAATAAATGGAAATGTATTTTTTCATTTCTAAATTATTCTGAACAACAAAACTTGGACTTTTATGCCTGCTCAATAATAATATATTTGCGATTGATTCTTCTTCTAGTTTTCCTGTTGGAGTTATATTTAATGTAATTATTTTTTCGGGATTTATTAATACTATCTTTTCCTGACTGATAAATTTAATAAAATATATTTTGTCATGTAATGAAATATTTGTAGGGGCATCAAATTGGATAATATCTCCTAATTGAAGTTTAATATTACTTGTTAGAAGTGATCCTTGTACTTCTTGTTCTTGTTCTTGTTCTTGTTCCTCTTGTTCCTCTTGTTCCTCTTGTTCCAATTTACTCATAGTAATCTTATATTTATAATAGAAATTAATATAATTTTAATATTATTTCCAGTTAAATAATATTAAAATAATGTCAAATATCAAATGTCGAATGTCAAATATCAAATGTCGAATAAATATTATATTTATAAGATTTAAAGATTATTTATGATGTAATATTATTATCATAGATTAATTTCTATGGTAACTATTACAAATTCAATTAATCTTAATGTTACACATGTATTAAATAATGAAGACAATAATTTTACTATTAAAAAATATACTTTCAATAATAATGAATACAAAATTATTAGATATGTAAAGGAAAAATTAAAAACTATGGATTTTTATAATCAACACGAAAAATATTTGGAAGTTTCTAAATATCGTTCTGTTATTATTAGAAATAATAAAGTCGTGTGTTTTGCTCCAGAAAAATCATTAGATTATCCTCTTTTTGTAGATAAATATAGTACAGAAAATAGTTGGTTGGAAGATTTTATCGATGGCACAATGATTAATGTGTTTTATGATAATATTAAAGAAACTTGGGAAATTGCCACTCGTTCTACAGTTGGAGCAAATATTGTCTTCTTTAATGATGTTAAAAACTACAAATATTTTGATAACAACAATTATTTTAAAGATTATTATAATCTTACATTTCGTTCTATGTTTTTTGAAGCATGCAATACTTGTAATTTAGATCTTAATTGTTTAGATAAAAAATACGTTTATAGTTTTGTATTACAACATCCATTTAATCGCATTGTTACGCCTATTATTACACCTGTAATTTTTCTTGTCAAAGTGTATCAAATTATTCATCCCATTAATAATGTGCTAAGCAGTGATAATTTAAATCATGTTGTTATTAATGAAATTGATATTCAATCGTTGGTAAATACCCCGCCATATATATTTATTAATAGCAATATTAAATTTGTTAATAAGTATCCAGTTACGAATTTTCAAGAAATTAAAGATTATTATTCATCAGGGAATGCGGGATACAATTGTGTAGGGTGTTTTATATATAGTAAAGATGGGACGCGTAGTAAAATTAGAAACGCGAGTTATGAGGAGGTGCGAAAACTTAGAGGCAATCAACCTAAACTTCAATTTAATTATTTAACCTTGAAACAGCAAAATAAAGTTGGTGAATTCTTACAATATTATCCGGAACATACTGTCATCTTTAATAAATTTAAACTTGCGGTGTATCAATATACTAATCATTTATTTATGAATTATATTGGTTGTTTTGTTCGTAAAGAAAAACCATTAAAAGAATATGAGTTTGAATATAAAACACATATGTATAAATTACACGAAAAATATAAGACAGAACTTAAACCAAACCAAAAATCTATTGATAAGAAGTTTGTAATTGATTATGTAAATGCGCTACATCCTGCCCAGCAAATGTTTTTGATTAATTATAAGAGTCCTCAAGTTAAAGGTTGTTGCGCAATGAGTTATGATACTAGTGTTATGTGTGCCAATACTTGTCCTACAAGTGTTATTAGCGAATCTTCTAAAGAAGAAATGGATTGTTCTATTTAATTTAAGTGTTAGATTTGGATAATAAATAAATATTTATAATAAATATTTTAAAAACAAAATATTTATTATATACATTAATACATTAATACATTATGGGAAATATATGTGATATATTTTCTTTTAACAAAGAATGTAATAAAGAATGTAATAAAAAACATAATAATACAAATCATGTTCCGTTTTTAGATATTTCTAATATTTATTATGATGAAGATGCCGAACCCCCGTCTTATAGTCAAATACGTAATGCTAAAAATAATGAATATGTAGCACATTATGATTAACCAATGTTTGTGGTGTATATGCCAAAAGTGGTTGTAGTTGTGGAACTGTAATTACTTGCGATAGTTTTACTTATTGAAAGCACGAATTAATTAGACGCTTTGCCAATCTAATATAGCGATTCATTGACTCTTTATTCCTGTTTTTAGACTATACAAAATATTCTATAAAAGGTTATTTATTTTGAAGTAAAATATTCTTTAATAGAATTTATTAACAAAATAGAACTGTTAATACATTCTTCATAATTTAGCAAAATATCATCTTTTGTAATCGGATTTTTATAAGATAATTTAATAATGCTAAAATTATCATGCGGATGCTTCTTCAAGAAACTTACATAATTTAAATTTTTCGAATTGATAAAATATTTATCATAAAAATTGAACTCAATAATTTTACCAATAGTGTAATCCTCATTTACCAACTTAATGCTATAAGAATTTTCCATAGTATCTTCAATTTCTTGGATAAGATCTATATTTTCCTTAATTAGTTTTAATGAATGATATAATTTTTTTATTAATATATTTGTGGCTATTTCAACTAACCTAAAATTATCATAAATACCAATGGTTTCAATAATATAATCAAAACTGTCTTCTTCAAATATGCGCTTAGCATCTAAAATCATCCAATCTTTTTTCATATTTTCAATTTCTTCTTTTCCATACTTTTGTTTTAATTCTTGTTCTTTAAGTTCCCAAGCATCTTTAATTCTTACTTGATCAATAGTATTGCCATAACTACACGTACTTACCACATTAAACATTCCATCATTTTTGGCATTACTAATTGTAAATTTTGCTTCTAAATGTAATTGTTCTTTGTCCATATTTGAATCAATCTTAGGTCTTAAGCGAAGCAAATCAATATAATCTCCTGTCATTGGATCGGGTGGAAATATCTTTTGTGTTTCTCCACGTGTTAAATACTTACCCGTTTTAATATTCTTTATTTGAAAATCTTCACTTGTAATATAAATAATAATATTAGAATCGTTTGATTTATTAACTTCTAAAACATATTCCTCATATGGGAAATCTTGTAAAGCATCAATATGAATAGGAATACAACTCAAACGCTGCTTAATTAATTCATTATTTAAGCGAGATTTATTAGTAAAAATTGTTACATTGTTTTTCTCATATGGATAACTTTCAATGGCAATTACTGGAATATCTGATAAAATTACTCTACGCAAACCATTGGCATAACTAACATTTATATTACTTAAAGTAAAACTTAAAGTTCCGTTTTGTTCTTGAACATTAGAAATTTTAGCTTTAGATGACATTTATAATTATATAAATATAAATAGATCTTATATATTTTCAATTTTTATTTTTATTGTTTTTATTGTTTTTATTTTTATTGTTTTTATTGTTTTTATTGTTTTTATTGTTTTTATTGTTTTTATTGTTTTTATTGTTTTTATTGTTTTTATTTTTATTGTTTTTATTGTTTTTATTGTTTTTATTGTTTTTATTGTTTTTATTGTTTTTATTGTTTTTATTGTTTTTATTGTTTTTATTGTTTTTATTAATTAGTTTAATTATATATTAAAAATTATTATTAAAAATTAATAATATAACTTTTTAGATGAGTTGTATATTATACTATAGCAATTTTTGCGAGAATTGTAAAAAGTTGTTAATAATATTATCCAAGTCGGGAATTAAAAATAACATTCATTATATTTGTATAGATAAACGCATACAAAAAAATAATGCTACATATGTAATATTAGAAAATAATCAAGAAATATTATTACCAAATACTATTAATGCTGTTCCGGCATTAATGTTAATTAATGACAACTATAAAGTTTTATATGGTGATAATATCACTAATTATTTAAAACCTATTGAACAAGTTGTTGTTCAAAAAGCAACAAATTTTAATGGAGAACCATCGGCATTTAGATTTGACGGTATGTCTAGTGGTGTAGTTTCCGATAATTTTAGTTTTTTGGATCAAAACAGCGATGATCTATCAGCAAAAGGAAGTGGTGGTCTAAGACAATTATATAGTTACGCAACTATTGATTATACTGACAAAATAGAAACGCCTCCCGATGATTATGTTCCAGATAAGGTAGGAGAAGTAAATATTAAAAATTTAGAACAACAAAGAAATAGTATGACTAGTTAAATAATATGTGAGACATTATAATTTTAATATAATTTTAATATAATTTTTTGATATAATATTAATATTAATATAATATTAATATAATTTATAATTATTTTAATATTTAAAGTGATAGTATTATTTTTAATATAAATGACTAGTGTTAATAATGTTGAGTTAGTATTAGATACTAATAAAGCAATTACATTGATCAATTTTTACAAAATATTCAAAGATTTAATAATTGATCTAAATAATTGTTTCAAAGATAAAATAGGAGTTATTATTCAAAGCAATAAAGATTATCAAAATATTATAAATTATTGCTTGCCTAACTATAAAGATAATATGAATGCGGATGAATATGTTAATTCTATAGAATTAGCATCATTAAGCACTGATTTTATGGAATCTATAAATAATATATATGAATATTGTAAACGCACATTTGCTATAAGAAGTATTGATATTTTATATCAAAATGAAGATATTTTTTTAAATAAACCCAATGTAAAAGTTAATGAGGAAAATCCACAAATAATTAATACAATGTTTTTACCCGATATTGAATTTTCCGATTTATATTATGATGATACAAGTGAAAAAACAAAACAAACATTATGGAAATATTTACAACTAATATTATTTAATATTATTACCACTATTGATGATATTGCTTTTTTTGGTGACTCGCTCGAATTACTTAAAATTATTGATGGTGATAAGTTTTCGTCAAAAATACAAACCACAATAGAAGAATTATCAAAGATGTTTTCATTTAAAGAAAATACCGACACAAGTAATGAGACAAATATACCTGATTTTGCCAAAATGTTTGATGCGTCCTCTAATCAATTTGATATGTTTTCTGATATATTAAATGACTTGTCTGGAAATTTAAATAATGAGACTTCAAATAATGAGACTTCAAATAACGAGACTTCAAATAACGAGACTTCAAATAATACTGATTATACTATTCCTGATAAAGAGGAACTATTTTCGCATATTAATAAATTAATTAATGGTAAAATAGGATCGCTTGCTAAAGAAATTGCTGAAGAAACAACAAAAGATATGGATTTAGATACAGATAATATTACTGACGTAAATGATGTTTTAAAAGGTTTTATGAAAAATCCTGCCAAATTATTGGGTCTTATTGGCAAAATAAGCAATAAAATAAATAGCAAAATGAAAGATGGTTCATTAAAAGAAAGCGAACTCTTGGAAGAAGCAACAAATATTTTTAAAAATATGAAATCTATGCCCGGTATGGGAAACTTCAGTGATATTATGAAATCTATGAATTTAGACCAATTCATGCCAAAAGGAGGTAAAATTAATCCAAACGCATTTCAAAATATGATGGAACAAAATGTGAAAATGTCAAAAATGAAAGAACGAATGAAGAAAAAAGCAGAATTTGGCAAAGGAGAATCCGGCAAAGGAGAGGGCGACAATACAGAAACAAATAATACTAATGTAAATTATAGAGAAAATTATGATTCTAATAAATCAAAAACCAATACTTCTTCTGAAAACATTAAACTAGACGATTTAACTGCTAATCTCTCGTCTTTAATGGCACAAATGGAAAATAGCACCAGTTTTATTGATGATATTATAAAAAAGCAACAACAAAGAGAGACCAATACACAAACAGCGCCTAGTGATGAAAGTTCCAATCGAAAATCAAATAATAAACGAAAAGCACATAAGAAAAATAAGTAGCAAATCTATTTATTTTAATTCATCATAATTATTTAGAAATAATTAGTCTATTATAAAACCATAATATTTATAATTTAATAAATTATAACTATTAATTTATACATTTATACGAAATAATTTTTAAAATATATTATAAACTTATTATAATATAATATAATAAATTATGACTACTAATGAACCTTATATAGGAAAAAGAATTGTTGATGTAAATGGCAATAATGAAAATGTCATGCATAAAGATAATGACATAAATAATATTGACAATGATAATACTAATAATAATGATAATACTAATAATAATGATAATACTAATAATAATAATAATAACAATGAACTAGCCAAAACATTTTGGATAAACGATCCTATTATATTATTTGATAAAAATGCTATTACACAAGTATGGCCGCTTGAAAATATGACACGAGAACAAAAAATAAACGCAATAACTAGATTAGTAATTTTATTAACACTAACAGGATTTCTATTTTTAAATGATATAAAAATATTAATCACCGGAATTACATCTATTATTATTTTAGTATTTACATATTATGTTTTAAATAGAAATAATAATTTAAATAAAATCAAAGAATCATTTAGCAACGAAGAAATATATGACAAAGTCAAACATAATTTTTCAAATCCAACTTCCATAAATCCAATTATGAATGTATTATTACCTGAAATACAAGATAATCCAAATAAACTTCCTGCTGCTCCATCTTATAATAATGCTGTTAAAAAAATTATAAATGAAGAAACAAAAAGTTTCATAGTAAGTAATTTTGATAATAATGAAACTGTTAAAAAAAATCTATTTGACGATAAAGGAGACAATGTTGTATTTGAACAATCAATGAGGCAATTTTATACAACAGCAAATACACGAGTTCCTAATAATCAAGCAGAATTTGCAAGATTTTGTTATGGAAACATGGCTTCTTGTAAAGATGGTGATGTAGAAATGTGTTTTAAAACAAATGTTTAGAAATATAAATATATCAATATATCAATATAATTATTAATATACCAATATAATTATTAATATATTTAATAAAGCAAAAAAATAATATATTAAATTATTATAAATGACTTCAACAATTGCTTTTCCATATATTTTTGACTCAATGTCTAGAATAGGCAATGATTCTCCAGCAATTGATCAACGCAATATTCAAAATGTAAATAATGCCAACTATAATTTAGAAAATTATTATCCTGCCTGTCCAATGTCTAAAGCTCAAGATTTCGCGCTAATGCAACCATATGTTTTTTATAAAGGTTCCCACGAAGGAGGTATTAAAGGTTGTGAAATTGAAGCAAATAATGACTTAAAATATACCCATATTTCACGACCAGCATGTAAATTATCATTAGTAACTAGACCTTTTTTAACGGTTCCTTATTTAGGAAAAGGTTTAGGAGATTGTGATATGGAATTTCAATTAAAAACAGGTCAATTTGAATTAAATAAAAAAACTGTTAATAATACTATGGAACAGTCTTTCTCGGACTATAAAAATTATCCATTAATTGATTCTATCAAAGAATCTGTTTCAAATAGTGCTTATAAGATAGAAGATGATGCTATGAAAGGTTGGCAAAGAGGCGGTATGAGTGCCCGCGAATTTGCCCGCAATCAAGATAATACACAGTAAAAGTTTAGCATCGTACTTGTTTTATTTATATAATTGTTATTTATATAATTGTTATTTATATAATTGTTATTTAAATATATAATTGTAATTTTATATATTTAATGTCCTTAAATAATCATTCCTTAAACGAGTATTATAACAATATAAAAAATATTAATTACAATACTGAATTTATATGTACTTATAAAAAAATGGATGGTGAATATTATCAAACTTTATGTTATCAAATACAAATACTACAAGCATTAAATATTAATAAATATGATGAACTTATTATATCCAATCATATTGAAAAAATTTTCTATTTTTTAAAAAATCATTATGAAATTGATATTATTTTATTAGCATTAAAAGAGAAATATATGAATACAAATTTCGCCTTTTTTATAGAAAATAATAATTCGGCATTATTTCAGTTATTATTTAGTTATGATTATTTTGATTGTTTTCATAAATGTCTCTCCCAATATTTGATAACTAAGAAACAAGAATCCGGATCAGACAATAATAAAAAATATTTTGATGAATTAAAAAATGTTATAATAGGATAAATTACCAAATGGGGTTTTTTGTATCTTTATAGTATCTTTAAACTAATAGCAGTCATTTATGAAATATATTAAATTATTTATTATGCTAATACATAATAACTATTTTACTAAAATAGTATGGGGTTTTTATATACCATTACCCATGGTATGTAATACCCATTTCCTTCCATAACAATGATTTATTATTCCTTAATATAACTACTTGTACATAGTTTCTTTATTATTTTATCATCATTATGTTGCTTATTATTTGCTATTGCTACTAATGTGTGTGTATAATAATTCTGCTTATTTTCATTATTTTGAAAATCTGGATTTTCTTTTGTCCATTTACTTAATGCGTAAAATTGTTTTGTTGATACATTTTTAATAACTCTTTTTATTTTTTCTTTATTTGTATCTTTTTCCCAATTATCATCGTCTTTAATATATAACGATTCGCGCTTTATATCCGTACAATGAATTGGTCTTTGATACAATCCTAGTTTATTCATATTTTCTATAATTACATTACTTAATCCATTTACTAGTCCGTTATGTTTTGTATAATCTAATTGTTGTAAACTAACTTCTATTGATTTAATAAAATCACTCATGTTTATTGCATCTTTACATTTTTCGTTTAAAAAAACCTGAATGTTAAATTTTTGATTGGTTGTTGTAATATTATTTCCCACTTTTGGTATTAATTCTTTTATTGTATCGGTCAATTCTTTTATTTGATTTTGCTGTTGCTTTACTACTTCCAATATTAATTCTTTTGATAATGATAATTGATGATTCAAACTAGCGTTATTTTCATGATCCATACATTTCTTTTTATGTCTATATAATCCGGAACTATATTTATATGTCTTATTACAATTTACACACTCATAACTCGTCTGGGGTTTTTTGGGGTTTTTTTGTATCCTATTTGTATCATTTTCTCTATTTTTATGTTTTAGGGTTGATAAATGTCTGACATAATCTTTTTTATTACACGATACAAACTCACAAATTACACAAGTGAAATTTTGGGGTTTTTGGGGTAAAATTTGTGTATCCATATATACCATTATAGGATATATAAAAAAACCCCTAAATATTTTTCTTTGTAAATTTATTTTTTAAAAAAAAATATGGTCTGTGTTTTTTATTATAAAAAAAATGAATTGAGACCTTAATGGTCTAAATGCGTTTTTCAAAACATTATTTTTAAAATTCTATAAAAGGTTAAATATATATAAAATAGGACATTTATAAATGTCCTTTTTCCAAAAAAATTCTGAAATTTATTTTCCCGAAATTTACACATTTTGAACATGCTAACAATTAAATATTTATAATATATATTTTTATAAACCATATATGTATTAACAAGGGATATACCACATTTCTCACATTTCTCACATTTCTCACATTTCTCAAAAACTGCAAATATGCTATTTTTGATTTATTATTTAAAATAATAAAAATTTAAAATAATAAAAATAATAAATTAGATTATATAATAATATTATGACTTCAACAAGAAATAAAAATACTCAGTTGAATTACAATTTAGAAAAATCCAACACCGATAAATTATTTCGTGAAAATATATATTTGCACTCATCCTCAGGAAGACCTATTAGTGAATGTATTCCCTCATTAGGATATATGCCAAGTCATATTTCCAGAGAAGCACTATCTAGCAATTCTATAGATATTGAGTCTCAGTTAAGAGGCATAGGATCAACTAATTTAGAAACTCCATATGAACCAATTATTCCAAGTATTACAAATCTAGAATTTAAAGATTTTTTTGATAGGCAACAAACTGTTATAATGCCTTATCCTATGGTATTTGAAAATAATCAACGTCCTGTATTATCTTGAACTAGTAAGTTATTAATTTTTTATCCATATAAATTGATAAAAATTAATAAAAATTAATAAAAATTAATAAAAATTAATATTATGGTCCTAAATATTTTCCTTTACCCTTAGCAAACAATACAAAAGGGGTGGGTTTTTTTACATAAGTGCTATTATTACAAGGTATATTGATTGCTGGTGGATTAGTAGATTGTATTTTTGCTATACATTCTTGTGATAATTTATTACGAACACTTGATTTAACTATATTGGCAAAATTTTGTTTCTTTAGTGAATTTGACACAAAAAGTTTATTGTTTTTTACCGAATCGTGTTTTATTGCGTTTTGTTTAACAGCAAGTTTATCGCAATTAGATTCAATACAATTATCAGTAATTTGATATTGATTAGCAAATCCTCTACCATTTATAAAATTTGGATCATATGGTTCAATAGATAATAATTTCGGAATATTATTTAACCCAATAATGCCCTGTATCATTTTTCTCGACAAATTACTACCATTTTGTGCTGGAACAAAAGCAGCATTTGTAGTTGAGGTGCGTCCGCCACTTCCACGATACTGTTCAATTGCTTTTGATAATGTATCAATCTCAGTGTCAAATTTTATTTCAATGTTATTGTTAGGATATCTAAATCGTTCATCTGGATCATTAACAGGATCGTGATAAATATAAATACAATCTACATTGGTAAAATCACTTGCCCCACTAGTTTTAACTAAATTACTAATTGTTAAACTATAAAAATTTAATAAACCATAACCGTATCCATAATAATCTAAAAAATAATTGTTGTTTACTTTGAAAGCATTAAGCAATAATAATAGGTCTAACTCGTTATATACATAAAAATATTCATTGTAGTTATATCTTAAATCATAACCGTTGTCAGAATTTTGTGGGAAAATACCTTCTAACAACTCTTTTCTGTTTAAAAGTTTTGTGGCATCAGGAACTTTTATTATATTTTTAAATTTTACATTTATTGCTGAATTTACTAGTTCGGCACTTATTGAATATATATTATTATTAATGTTATTTAATGTTGCCAAGTTGTTAAAACTACTTTTGAAATAATTATTTGTTAGAGCATTAAAATAACTGTTAAAATCTAAATTAAAAACTTTGCCTACATTAACATCTATATTACTATATAAAGCATTGTTAAATTGTATTGTGTTATTAATATTATGACTGATAATATTATTATTATTATTTGAATAATTTAATGGAATATCTAGCAAGTAATAATTATCTAGTCTAGGTATGAGAGATGAGAATCTGGAATTGGTGGTTATATTTGTTGTATTTATATTTTTTTTTATTTTAATAATCAAGTTTTGATTAGAATTATAAGCCAAATGCACATGATTATATATATCGTGTTGTGTTATTCCAGTTAATTGATTACCTAATGCTATAAACATAGTGTTAGAAAGATCTATTAAAGTTTTTGGTTGACCATTAATATTTATTTGACTAAAATAAAAATTGCTGTTTTTATCCAAAACTTTAACATTATTAAGATACATATTTTTTAGATTAAAAATAATTTTGCTATTGCGCTTTATATTAGGTAATGTTCTAAAATTATTGGTTCTAATAAGAAAAGTCTTAATAATACTATTTGGTAAGTTTATATAAGAAATATCTTTTGATGTAGTATTCTTTAAATTAAAGTTATTACTTAAACTAATATCATAATAATTAACATGTTTATAATCTAATGTGAGTTTATTGTAAGACAATATATTGCGATATATTGAATAATTTACTTTTGTTTCTAATTTACTTATATTATTATTGTTATTATTAGTGGTGTTATTATTATCATCTATAAGTAAAGTTCTATAATCATTAATATTAAAGTTTATAACACTTGAACTATCTATTGTAGTATTTATGAAAGAAAAGTCATTAACTATATTGTTAATAGCATAACCTATTTTATTATAACATATATCTTTTGAAACATTATTTGATATTACTAAATTATTACTTAATTCATTGGCATATTTATATAAATAATCCCTACTATTTATTTTATAAATATCAGACTTACTAAAATAATAATTTAAATGATATATGTAGCGATTATTATAAATAGTATTAAAAGAATTGTCTATATTATTTGATTTATTATTTTCAAAAAATGTATTGCTTAGATCATTAAATAAGTAATTGAGTGAATTATCACCAAAGTCTAAATTTTTTACAAATGCTATTTTACCATTTGTATTAGTAGATGAATCGTAAATAAATTTCACATTATTTTTTATATTATTTTTGGTGATTAAACAACATGAATTAGAAGTAGCAACACCCAATAGCGAATTGTGTATTGTTCCGCTCAAGAATATTCTATTTTTGTAATTAGTATTCAAATTTTGGAAAATGTTTTGCCAACTAATATCATAATTGTTGTTATTATTTAGATTGATAATATTTGTTTTTATATATAAATTGGTTCCGCTATTGTTGCCGTTTATTATATTGTTTGATAAAATAATATAATTACTTTTAGCACCGGAAATATCCATAGTTAATATATATATATATTTATAACTATGGATAATTAAAATTATAACTTATAACTATGACTATATGTTATTTTTGTTAGTTTGTTAAAACATCAGTATCATTAAAATACCAATGTGAAGACAAATATTGGGGTTTCGATTTTTCAATATTGCTATTTTTCTTGATTTTAAGACTTGGTCCATTAGTAGTTAATGAATCAATTTCTAAAGTTCCAATAGCATAATTATAATATTTTAAATCTGATAGATTACCAGCAAATCCACCATTATAATTTACATATAAATTATCATAATTTTGTTTAACAATATTAGATAATTTGTGGCGCTTTGTTAAATTACCATTTATATAAATATCACATATGTTTTGGGATGTTATTCGTATAATAACACCTACCCATTTTTTTATTGGTATTGCGTCAACATATATATCATCATAATATGTGTTATTTTCATTGTTATGAAATACATTTATCCTTACTAACATTCCTAAAACAGGATAATTATCTGCTAAACTATCATTGTTTAAATATTTCTTTCCAGAATATAAATAAACACCAGGACTATTATTTGGTCCAAATATACCAGTAGCGGTTCCTGATTCTCCTGGCGTGTTTGGAGGCGATCCTTTATTAAATACATGTTTGTAATCTATTTGTGTATTATAATCTATATTATTAACATATATCCAAAATGAGTATGTAAATTCAACACCACCATATTGGTTCGAACTTCTTAAAATAGGAATTGCTTGTTTATTTCCTATGTTTTGAGTAATAGTTAATGCTTCGCTGGCATCTTTCATTCCGGAAATTAAATATGGTGTTTCTGACGGTGAGAGAAGATAATACATTACTCTACTCGCAATATAAAATATTATTGAAAAAACAATAACCACTCCTAATAAGAAAGTCACTTTGGCGATCATTGTATTTGAAGATAAAAATCCACCAACCTCTCCTACTCTTTTTTGTGTGTCGTATGGAATTACTGTCTTGAAATATTTATTAATATTTCCAAATATTCCTTCATTAGCATTCATATTATATTATTTATATATAAATATATAAATAATATATTTTATTATAATTTATTTTGTTTTGTTTTGTTTTGTTTAAATTTGTTTTATTTAAATTTGTTTTATTTTGTTTTATTTAAATTTGGAAACTTGCTTTTTCAGTCTTATATTCTAAGAAGCTTACTTTTAAGCTATATTTATTAAACAATGACTGAACCAATGATGCGTTTATACCATCTTTATAAATATTATAAGCATCTTGTGGATTAATAGAATCACCAATGTAGCGAACACGTGTTATAAAACCTTCAAATCCAATATTATTGGTGTGTGCATATCCTAAATATATATTTTTTTTTATTTGCGTATCATAGTAATTTTTATATAATCCGTGCATGATAAATGAATTTCTTAATTTACCATCTAAATATACATCTAATGTTCGTGTATCGACACTTAGTGTTAAATTATTCCATTTTTGAACTGGAATATTAGGTATTTTATATCTAGTATAGATAGTTTTTCCATTCTCACTTTCTTTATCTGGAAAACATTCTATATCTATAAATAAATTATTTTCATATTTGTCTAATGCTATGTTAATATTTTTTGGTAGAGCACTACTTGCCGGAGGTGTAGTTATTGCTACTTTTGTGCTAAGACCAGAAATAGGCGAGGATAAACCTGTTGCTGTTCGAGAATTGCTCGCAGTAGCCATATATAAAATATTTTTCTCTTCTGAAATATTTTGGCCCCAATTATCTATATAAAACCAAACACTTAACATAAAATTAGAAGAGGTTGTATCTGGTATATCTTTGGCAGCTATCATGTTAAGAGTACTAGATTCTGATACAGCAGTAGCAGTGTCTGGTTTTGATGCTTCACACATTTTGTCGTAAATTATGTTTGTTTTGAAAAATATATTGTTTAATCCCCAAAATAATACTAAAAGAAGAATTACTATAATAATTATATTTATAGTGCTCATTATAAAATATTAATATATAAAAATATTATAATGTTTTAATATTTTTGTATTTTCGTATTTTTGTAGTTTTCTAAATTGTATTTTTGTTTTTTGTTAAACTATATAAAAATTGTATAGAGTCAGGAGTTTTTATTTTATCAAAGTAAAATATTTCTTTAATACTTCCATATATACCGTCGTCCTCTCCAATAGTTACATTATCACCAATAAAGTAAGGTGTAACATTATTTTTTGAACCTACTAATTTTCCATCAATAAAAATATCTATATTGTTATTTTCATAATTAATAACAAAAGATATCCATTTTTGATGTTTTACGCTAGTCATTTCATAAATGGTATCCAGTTGGTCTGCTTTATTACTTATTGTTCTAGATTTTATGATAATTTTTCTAGATTTCCCATTATAATATATAACTGGTTTAAATCCATAATTAAACAATTCGGTGTCTTTTGTATAAGCAATAGACGTATTAGTAGGTTGTGGATTTATATAAATATAAAAACTTAAACTATAAGTATAAGTATATGGGAATTTTCTATTAATTTTTGAAGGATCATAATATTTTGCTCCTACGTTATATTTAGTGTTTAAATCATTTGGAAATAATTTGAAATCATATCCTTGAGTATTATCGGCAATGTTATCTTTGCTATTATAATATTCATTTCTTACTGTTTCTTCATTAGAAATATTTTCTGTAGAGGCACTCTCTCTAGAACCAGCTTCATTAAACCTATTATTTAATGAATTTTCATTAAAATATGAAAGTAATTTAGTTATTTTGGTTTCTAAAGGTTTGGCTTCAACGTTGGAATTACTATTAAAATTTGGAATAATAATATTATTAGTAATATTTTTATCCAAGTTTTGATATTTTCCTAAAGTTTTCTTCTCATTTAAATAAAAAGGACCTTCCCCCGCTAAAACATCGTTTTTATTGTGTTTTGCGAAATATTTAAATATAATAGGCAACACAAATATTAGTGTTATTAGGATTAATAAGACAAAAAATAATAAATAAACAGGAGATGGTGTTAATCGTATGTCTTTATGTATTTCATCTACTAATATGACTAGCAAACAAGGAATAAAGAATATAATATTTTTTATTGTAGATAATATTTTTACAACAGCTGAATCTTCGTTAGTTAAAGTGGTTTTTTCTGGACTTGTTTGCCGAATAGAAAAAACTTTTGCTATTATTGCTAAAATAACAATAACTATTAGTGTTCCTAAAAATCCTTGCATAACATTAAAAATATTGTTGGATCTGTCTGAAGTTATTGAATGATTTATTAGTAATAAAGGAATTATTAATATAAATAACAAAATTCCAAGATTTTTAAACATGTTTAAATAACTGGAATTGATTTTAAAACTTCCAGTACCAGTACCAGTATTTGATTTTTGTTTATGAACTAAGAATATAAAAGTATATACACAAAACGCTATTAAAAATATCCACCAAAATATTTCGTGTTTAGTATCTTTTATTTTAAATACGTCTTGGTTATTATTTAAATAACCGAATAATCCTAATATTAGCACTAATATTACAATAATTACAAAATAGTAAATTTTACTTTTAATAAACTGAAAAACACCACCCTCATTAGGTGTATTATCAATTGGTTTAACATTACTTGGTTTTTTATCACTCGTACCACTCATAAATAATATATTACATTATAAGTATATTATTTATTATTGATTTGTTATTATTGATTTGTTATTATTGATTTGTTATTTATAAATTTTCAAAAGCAGTT
>Ga0214919_10001064_pt1 | contig 46164 bp, 6 predicted proteins | sample LL1503_MetaG_FD_177994 | JGI IMG/M metagenome (GOLD analysis project Ga0214919, IMG submission 177994) | Freshwater microbial communities from Lake Lanier, Atlanta, Georgia, United States - LL-1503 | ecosystem: Environmental > Aquatic > Freshwater > Lake | place: USA: Georgia | collected 2015-03-15 | reverse complement strand
ATCATATGAATTATCTTGTCCTTCCTTAAATACAGAACCATCGGGATTCACCAAGTCGGGCATATCGTCATCTGTATCATCATTGTCTGATGGCACTAGTTCAGGCATATCATCATCCGAATCTGATACATAATCTGGATCAGCTTCTAGTGGTGGCATATTATCTCCATCCGATTCACTTGGGTCCGACATATCATCATCGTTATTACTATTAAAGAGACTATTTTTCAAGGTGAAATATTTACGCTTATACTTTTCTACTGCATGTTCTAGTGTTCTAACTTGACGTTCTAACATCATAGTAATATAGAGCATAAAAATAGGAGCAATTGTAAAAATTAATAGAGGAACTACGCTCACGCAAGAATTCACATATTGTTTAACAACATTGTCATAAGTATTCATTAAATAACTATGAATATTTAAGACAATTTATATATTTATCAATTTTTTTATACAATTAATAATCTCGAAACCGGTCTTCTTGGTCCCATCGTTCAAAGTCTGGGTCATCATCTTCTTCATAACTTCTTTCTGACAAATATGTATCATCATCTTGATAACCCCAATGTTCATCTTCTGATGACAAACCTTTTTCCTCATCTTCTTGTTGCAAATCTTTTTCCTCATCACTAGATAAAAGTTTAGATCTACCTATAAGTCTATTATAATTTTTTAATTTATTCTTAATAGGAATTGTAAATTCACTAAGTGGAGAGTTTACACCTAATAATTTATACCATATTTTTTTAGGGAAAGGATGTAATGGTTTTACACTAGTATCGTAACTTATCATTCCAGTGTAGAGATTTCTCAGTTTCGCAATATTTAGAGTTCTAGATTTTTTAGATTCATAATAAGTTTTTAAATAAGATTTTAAATCTTCTGATGTTAATCTATCACAATATGTATATAAATATAATCCTCTATCTGATAAACATATGAAATAGTTATCAATATCTTGTTTATCTATAATATAAGTATTAATACTAGTTAATAAGTTATTGGCACTTTTAAAAGCATAAAAAATTTTACTTATAACATGTCTATATGGTATTACCATATTAGTTAAGTTAAATCCATTCTTATCATAATATTCATTTAGAAACCGGAAATGATTTTCTAAAAATGGTATTGATACAGATTCAAAATGAATAGGTAAAATTGATAAAATATCTATAACTGATAATCCAGCATTATTAATAATATTGTTAATATTTTCTGGGTTACGTTTAAAAAAATCATATAAAAGTGATTTTTTATCACGATTTATTTCATTACCATAATTATATATAGTATATTTTGCAATATAATGATATATCGTATCACCATTAAAATCACGTATACTCTTAAATTTAGTAATTGTTGCATCATCTGTTATGTACCTCCTGACAGTTTCAGATTTTAAAATATTGTTATTATAAATATATGGGAATATAATTCTATCTCTAGTTTCATCATCTTGACCTTTGAAAATAGTAGTATTAATAAGATTAAAATGATATCTATATATTAATTCTACGAGTTGTGTATTAAGCCTATTTATTTGACTAATAACACTCATACTCATTAGGTCGTCCATAAATGTGCATATTTTTTTAATATATTCTATACTAAAAAATAAATTTACACTATCTATTATTATCATTTCATTTAAATGAATAAATGATACAATAAATAAATCATATATATTTTGCATTAAATTATCATCCCCTTTTAATAATTTTGGTAAAATTTGTATTACTATTGATAAATTAGGAGAGTCTAATGAATCGAACTTTACGTAATTATTACTTATTATTTCAATTAATGTACTCATTTTATTTGATTTAAGGGAATTTATAATAAATTTTTCATCATATAATTCTTGTGAAAATAATAAATTTTCAATTGGATATTTATTTAATCTATTTTTATTATTATAATAGCTTTTACCATACTTTTGTTCAATGAATTTTATTATTTCTACAATCACTTTCTTATTGGCAGATAATTGTAGATCATTAAATGCCATATATGCAAAATGTAATGGGTTATTACCTAGTAAATTAGTTACAAGTTCTAATTTATCTTTCATTTTATTGTATAATTTTACACGTGATTTTAAAATAATATTACCAATAGTATTATTAGTCTTATATCTTTTTCGAGCCCAATTCTCATCATGACATTCAATTAGTTGTATCCATTTTTCAAATGTGAGAATATCACTCTCTAATGCAAGATCTAATATAGTTAATAATTTATTTTCCATTTTTGGTAAGTCATAAAACCCTTTAAATCTATTACAAAACCAAGTAATATGATTACTATTAAATTTAGGATTTATATTCATAATATAATATCTATTTTCATAAAATTTTATTAATTCACATATATAATCTAATTCAGGCGTACCAATATATTTAATGAAATTAAACTCATTTTTTGAAGCATTAATAAATTTATAAATTAATTTCCTAAATGTTCTAGTTATTTTATTTTTTGGTGTAAGAAATATAGTAAGTAAGTTAGACATTCCTAAATAACCTAACGAATTAAATTTTTCTTTTTTAACACTTGATAATAAATAGTATCTTTTTGGATTATAACTATAATTATTTTTACCCTGAGCTATATCTCGTGCACTTAATGCCTTTAATTTTCCAATTATATTAACATTCGTATCATTTGTTATATCAGGAAAAATTGCATGACCATATGTAAAATTAATATTTACTAATTCACCAAAATTTATAAACACGCTGAAATCATATTTATCTCCAATAAAAGCATAATTCCTTAATATATTCTCTATATTAGGATTTTTAAATGTCATTAATATATTTTTTAATGATTCACTAGTTAGATTTTTAATTAGAAACTTCTCATCAAGTGATTCTTCTGGTGATTTATCTTTAGAATAACCTAAAATATGATTTAATATTCTTACTATAGTTATATATCCAGGTCTTAATTCCCATCCACTATATTTTATTTCTTCGCCTATAACATTGCCCATATCATCATATACAATTCTTGCTAAAGCATCTTCTTTATTATCTGTAGTATCCTCAAATTTATCATTAGTATAATTTGGAGACTGATAAACACAATAGCTACCCGAATAATTTGCAAAGCTATCGAGACCCTGATAAACAAATTCAAACCCTTGCAAATGTTTATTAAATTTGTTTATTCTAACGTCTTTAACATCAATACTATCTATTGTTTGATATTTATTAAAAAATGTCTTTAAGAAACCAAGAGAATTATCAGGTAACCATTCTGAATTAATTAACATAGTTTCTTTATCAAATAATAAGTATATTAATATATTTAATATAGTTGATTCACCACAATCAGCCACACATTGTACTGAATTCACAGGATTACATACATACCCACCTTTATAAGAAATCGATCTGAATTCTTTTTTAAACAATTTCATATTTTCTTTATTCATATTATCAATTTCTGTAGGAACTTTACCTGGTCTGAGTTCATGATAACGCCCTTTTATATAATTGGAAAATATATTTATATTGAATGGAATATTTGTACTTTGTATCATTGTTGCCATATATGTATTTATAGCATAAATTACAATATCTTTATTCATCCTAGTAACTTTATCAAAAATAACTTTACATTTTAGTATATCAAATATTAGATAAAATAGAATTTTATCTTCATTACTATCTTTAGAAACCCACTTATTTAATTCTCTCAATCTCTCATTTATTTTACTAACATTAAATTTTTGATTATAATTGGTTTCTAACATATTTATCATATTATATATATATATGAAATTATAAGTTGGTACGCAGTTATGTATCATAATATTAGAATATAATTTTTTTACCAAATAGATTAATGCTAATTTATATCGTTTAGTTTCCGCATTTGTTTTGATACTTTGTATCATTTCTATAACCTTTTCTAACGTTATTCCCTTATTATATTCTGTTAATTGTTTACTCATTTCTGATAATAAAGTCTCAAATGAAATCTCTTTACCAGATTCTTTCGTTTCATCTAATTGTGATTCAATACATTGAGTAAATTCTATATTATCAAATATATCATAAATATTATTATTTAATAAAATATTAAATGTAAAATCAAGATTACCGATATAAAAGAACATATTTAATATATTCCCTGATGTGGTTGGTAACATTACATCATCCACATTATTAAAAAGATATTTAATTATATCATTAAAATTTTCAATTTGTGCTTTATAATATGATCTGTCTATTATCATTTTAACATTATTTTTAAATGGTGTTTGATTAGAAGTGTATATCATATTAATATCATTAAATGTCTCTAATATTGTACTATTATTTAGTAAATTATAAAATAATTCAACTAATTCCGAGTATCTAAATATAGCTGGTATAATTGCTAGGGTTTTTTTGAAATATGAACGTGGTTCAGCTGGAATTTCAGATATTATAAAATTATTATTTATAACAAAATATTTATATACACCTTGCTCAATTCCATCATAACCAGTTAATAAATAATAATTTTTATCTATTACTCTAAATAATTTAAAATTAGTTCTATCAACAATATTACCAGCTATATCATATACAAATGATAATCTATCAAATGTTTTATAATAAGGTATTAATTTATGAAAAACAGATATATAATTACTAAAATCATAATATTTATTATTATTCAGATAACTTTTAACAATTCCATCAAGTAGTTCATAATGTTTCCTATCAATATATTTCTGTAATATATTAATAATTTTATCTTTTTCCTTATTTATAGGTAAATCTTCAAAAAAACCATCAACATTATCTTCTATTAATTTAGATAGTTTTGATATATCTATTATTTTGTCTTGATGATATGTTGCTATCACTTTTTTCTCATCAGTCTGAATCTGTTCAAATCTTTGTATATCTTTTCTAAGTTCACTCATTTTCTCTTCTCTTGTTTTTCGTTCTTTTTCAGTTCCACCTACCTTTTCCTCATATGCTTTTAAACGCATACCAGTTGTTTTTTTGTCTGCTTCTATTTTCCTAGTAGCATTACATAAAAGTTCATTATATTTACCTTCATCGTTTAAGGTTTGTATATATATATCTAAAAGTTCATCTGGTGCTTGTTTTGCTTGTTTGTATCGTTTTAACGATTCTACTAATATTTTATCAATAGTACTTATATTGATACAAGCTAATTCAGAAGCAAGTTGTGTAAATTTTTGATTTTTAAATAATTCTATAAAATCTTCTTTATATTTACCTGCCAATAAATATTGATATATCATATCGATTGTCTCGCGATATTCTGTATGGTCTTTTTTAATGGTTTCTAATAAGGCTGTTAATTCTGTATCATCTATATTTAAATAACCAATATTAATAAACTCTTGTCTCATTTCATTAAATACAGCATGTTCCTTATGTAATTCAATTGGTTTACCGATAATCATAGGATTATGTATATAACCTCCTTGTAATTTAGCTAAGTTTGCTAGATTCATTATAAAATAACTAGATTTTAATTTAAAAGAAAATTTTTTATAATAATTAATGTCAATTAAAGTATGTAAATTTTTTGTTGAAAAAGGGTCTTGTAATAAGGGTGATATGTGCGAGTTTGCTCATATTATGAATGTATGTCGATTCCATTTTAGAGGTACTTGCAAAAATGGAACAGAATGTAAGTTTACCCACGAATATAAACTAAATTCAGCAAATAATAGTTCATCTGGTGATAAATCGTCTAAATCACAAAATCTAACAAACAATAAAAAGAAACTAATACGAAAGAATACAGAAACATTCATACCATCTTATCAACCCCGTGATATGACTGTATGTATTGGTAATCCAAAGAATAGTACATATAATAAGATGATTTCAACCAGAGATGTTATATATGTTCCTGATTTATTTTCGGATGTTAATGATTATTATGACAAATTATTAGAAGAAATCGGCATAGCCACACTTTCAGGTGTAGAAGAAAAAGGGGTATGGAAATTGTGGCACGGTGATAGTCATTTGATTGCAGATGATCATCTTAATTGGAAAAATAAGTGTCCTACATTTAATCATATTATTAAACGGTTAACAGAATATTTTGGTATGGATGTTAAGGCAACACGTTTTAATTGGTATCGTGATTCATCTGAATGGAAACCATATCATCATGATGCAGCTGCTGTAGATGCTAGTAAAGCAATGAAACAAAATTTTACTGTTGGTGTATCTTTTGGATTAACAAGAGATGCTGCTTTTGAGCACGCTAAAACAAAAACAACTGTTGAATTTCCATTAACTGATGGTTCAGTTTATTGTTTCTCTAAGGATGTTAATATTGAATGGCGACACGGTATTCCACAAGTCCCACCAGAACAATATAGTGAGAAGGGACGTATCAGCATAATTGCGTGGGGTTGGGTTGACCAACAATGATTAAATTATATATTTTTTGCTTATATGATATGGTATAAGCAAAATATATTTGAAACTATAAAATATTGTTTTATTTTACCAATCCTAATTTTGATAAAGCTTCATACATTGATACTAACATCTTACTAAGAGCTGTAGTATTACCAGCTAATTGGTCTGCAGTCATATTGCTATTTACAATCTCTGGTTGTACGCTACCATTCGAACCAAAGAAAGCAAGAGTGCTATCTGGTCCAGCGCATAATGCGGTGGAACCCGATACAGCTAATGATGTATTAACAAATGTAGAGCCAGTAATTTTAAGGTTTCCATTTGCGGTATTTGGTAATTTATAGTTACCATTACTATCGACTACCATAAGGGTATTACCAATAACTTGTAAAGAAGAGGTTTTTGTTGAACTCATATATATAAAATATATATTTTTATTCTTTTAGAGCGGTATGCATTTTACATGTTAAGTTATACTAGCATAACTATTAACCACAATGATATGTACATGATACGAATGCTGCTATATAAACAATATCACCATTTAATTTCATCATATCATATATATCTTTTGTAATAATAGTACCATCTGATTTCAAGTATCTTGTTTTATATTTAGGTTTAGTTTCTCCACTATCAATCCATTGTATCATACCATTCATATCTAAATCATTTTCAAATCCTTGTACATATTCAAATCGTTGTACTTTATGTTTACCAATAACTTTCTCATTCTCATCATACAAATCATATTCATCTTCAACATTAGTTGTTTCTTTTGAGAGGGTCTTTATTGTTTTCTGAATATACCTACCAGTAACATTATCTAATTCTATAACAGTTTGCTCTTTTTCTATTTCTTTCTCAATAGTAACTGGTTTCTTTTCTACTGTTGTTGGTTTCTTCTTTATTGTCTTAACTGGCATCATGGGAGCTGTAAAATCACAATCTATTGTAATCTTACCAATTGTATAATTCATCATAACACTATTATTTTGTTTCATACCATAACCAGGAACATCAGATGATGTAATATAATCACCGTTAGTAAATTGACCTGATTGATTACAAACCCACACTGCACCTTCACCAACAGAGTTTATAAATACGCGTTGTTTTTCCCCATCTGGATTCATATATACTGACTTAAATCTACCCACACCACCAACACGAGTATTATTTGTATCTTCAGTATATGATACTACGCCAAATACACTAGGCTGATATGCTTTAATTGTTAATGAGACTTGGGGTAACGCTTCATCAATAGTAATATGATCTATTTGTGATGTATTATCATAATTATCTGGTAATAGTGAAAATAATTGACCTGAAGCACATACTACCAAACCCTCTGAATCATTACTAGTTATTGTATTATCATATACACATCTATGTTGACCTGTAAAGTTTATTAATCTGGTACCATAATTATCATTTTCAATAAAACCAACTACAGCTGCTCCCGAGCCATAAATAGTATTTGCTATAAAATACATATTACTATTATATCCATCTTCTATACCAATTGACCAAAACGCACTACTTGGTGCGGTTATTCTAATTGCTGCGTTACTATTACTTCCTTGACCCGTATAATAAATATAGTTATTTGTATAAATATTAAGAGAAGCACAACTACTATCAACACTACGATTAATACCAAATCTACTACTTCGCCATCCATTTATCGCCCAACCATATGATGTATCGTGAACTCCCCAATTATCACCATTTGCCATAAATGTGAATCTACCTTGTATATCATACCCGCTCCAAGTATTTTTACCAGTACCATATGTACTAATATTACCATATGTACCGCTACCATTTCCGGGATTCTGTATACCATAACCATATGTTTGCCAATGAAGTCCACCTCCGCTATTAACACGAAACCAATCATTTGTATATACTTGTGTACCTGTTACATTTGCAGCTGTTAAACTATTAGTAATATTCATATCACCACTACGTTGATTAAATGTACCATAACTTTCAGTTGAAGCAGATGCACTATATGTTTGAGTAGTATATAAATTAAAGTACAATGAACGACCTGCTGTACCACAATCTAACATAAGATCACCATTAGTAACAATGACTTGAGCTGTTTGACTTGCTAAACTATTTGTACCAGCACCAACATATAAATAACCACTCCAAGTACTATTTGGTCCATAATAAGTTTTACTATTATCACCACTAACAATTCTACAATTACCATTAACATCAAGAGTATATCCAGGACTCAATGTATTAACACCCCATGATCCTATCATACCACCACCCGCCCCATCACCACGTAGAGACATTAGACACGTTTCACTGCTATTTTCCCAAATAAACCCTTGTGTAGTACTATTACATACACGATTACGTATAGCGTGTGCAGTAAAACCGAATGCACCTGTACAAGCTGTACCACCAGATGAAGAACGACCAGCACCACTCGTACCCATATATCCAACCCAATTAGTATCTCCAAGATTCCAATAATATATTCCATATGTTGACCCCCCATCAGTCCCATTTTGAATACATATACGACCACCTCCAATATTACGAAATGTACCATTAATATCTAAATTATAACTTGGACTAGTGGTAGCTATCCCTACTAAACCTGATGAAGCTACTATAAAAATATTACCGCTAGTACTAGCTCCAGATGCTTGTAATCTTAATGAACCTGCATCATTACGTAATGTTGCAACACTTGCACCGCCGTCATCAGTTCGTGTTGTTGAATTAATAAATAATACAACTTGAGATGGTGTATTATTCCTACAGCCTATTAAACAATATGCACTACTACCACTACTAGCATTTTGATTATATTGTTCCACACCACCATTTGTATTTCCGTAAACATGTAATTTAAAACTAGGATTATTTGTACCAATTCCAACATTTGTATATGGAAAACAAGATTTAGCAGTATCAATAAAAAAGTATGCCGAAGTATAATAAGATGAATCTGTACTAAAAATACCGGCATTAGCCAAATCAATACCATAATAACCATAAGCTTGAGATTGTGCAGATGAAGCAATAGTTGTTGCTCCACCAAAAGCATAAACATAGTTACCTTTAAAAGAACCTGAAGTTAAAGTATACATGATACCAGCACCATAATATGTTGAAGAACCAGTTCTATTAAGTTCTATATTAACAGAATTACTACTAGCAATAGCTAATGGATATCCTGGATTAGTATTACCAATTCCTACTAAACCAGCATTAGTAATTCTCATAACTTCATTGAAAGAAGCACCTACTTTACCATTAAATGTAAGATTATGACCATTACTACCATTATCAACAGCACTTATATTAAATCCATACGCACCATTTGCATTATTATTTGGTTGAAGACGAAGTGTACCAGTAGCAATAGTACCAGCACTCGCATCACTACCAACATGAAGAGTAAATTGAGGAGCTGTATTACCAATTCCAACATTACCAGTAGATGAAATAGTTGTTGAAGTACTACCAATATATGTAGCACCGCTACTTCCATATGTTGGAATGGATAAGAAATAGTTACGTTGATTATACTCGGTATTTATATAAAACCCTGCACCACCAGTTGGGAAAGTTGATGATAATGTTATACTACTTACACTAATTGTTGAACCATTCGTATCCTTAATTGCAAATAATGTTGGAACTAAATATCCTCCTCCAAAGGTTAAAAATATTAAACGATAATATCTATAAGCTGTAGTCTGAGATGTAGTAAAGTTTACCCAAGTATTAAGAGAATTTCCACCCCATTTATCCCCACTAGTGTGATTATCAACAATATTATATGTACCAGTCGGATCATTTGAACCAACTAATGCCCAAGTATAAATAGGATAACTGCCATTATTATCAGAATATGTTGAATATGTTCTAATAATATTAGATGTACCTAAATCAAATTGAACATATTCTCCATTAATTATGCTTGTAGTAGTATAATAGATATTATTACCAGTTGTTGTCCATTGAGATGTAGTACCACTTGAAAATGCAACACCACTTTTATAAAGAGTACCTGTAAAATTAATATCACCAGTTACATCTAATTTATAACTAGGATTAGTCATACCAATTCCCATATTTCCTGATGTATATACATTACCAGATGGTGTTAATCCAATATTTTGTGTAGTAGATTGATTAGAAGTTATAAAAAAATTACCATTCATATCAATACCCCAATCACGCCAGTACGAGGCAGTTCCAGTACCACCTAAACTAGCATTATAATTAACTGATAATCTACCAAGTCTACCATAAGTACTAGTACCATATGTCGAAGTACCACTGTTATTTGATGTTATTGTTGACCAGCTTGAACTAATTGATGCATCAGAACCTATAATTTCCAAATTATTATTACCAACTGCTAATAGTGCGGTACCATTACCATATACAACAAACTGTTTTCCTGGAGTTGCAGTACCAATACCAACATTACCTGCAGTTGTAATATACATTGCAGGTAATGTACTACCAACATTTCCATTAACATTAAAAGCAATATTAGCAGGAGATTGTAAGAATAAATTACCAGCATAATAAGTACCTCCATAAGATGCAGAACAGATTCCCATGTAAGCACTTGTAGTTGGTGTAGTAAAATACATTGTTGCACCTCCTGTTGTACTAGGAGTAACTATTTGAGATTGATTAACAGCACCATTAACAATCAAAGAGTTAGAAGCAATACTAGCACTACCAATAGTTGTCACACCACTAACATTAAGAGTCGATACTATAGTAGTAGCTCCAATAACATTGAGAGTACTACCACGTGTACTAGCACCGCTAAAAACAGATGTACTAGCAGCAGTCAGAGCACCCGTTATATTAATTGTTGAACCTAATGTACTAGCACCACTTAATATGCTAGTATTACCAGTCATAGCACCAGCTATATTAAGAGTAGAACTAAATGTACTAGCACCACTTACATTTAAAGTACTAGCAATAGTAGTAGCACCACTCAATATACTACTACTAGCAGCAGTCAGAACACCAGCGATATTAAGAGTAGAATTGGTAGTAGTAGCACCACTTATACTTAAACTACTGCTCATTGTAACGGGACCGACCATCATAGTATTACCACTAACATTAAATGATGATAATGATGTTATCATATTATTAAAAGTACTTGTCCCAGATACATTCAAGTTAGAATTAGCAATAATAGGACCTTTTTTAATCTTGTTAAATGACATTATAATAAAATAGATATTTTTTATTTAATACATATTAAACTATGAGTTCTTTCACTCCCTTAATTATTTAACCACAATGATATGTGCATGATATGAATGCTGCTATATAAACAATATCACCATTTAATTTCATCATATCATATATATCTTTAGTAATAATAGTACCATTGGATTTTAAATATCTTGTTTTATAAGCAGGTTTAGTTTTATCACTATCAATCCATTGTATCATACCATTCACATCTAAATCATTTTCAACTCCTTCTACATAATTAAATCGCTGTACTTTATGTTTACCAACAACTTTACCTTCTTCATCATATAAATCATATTCATCTTCCACCTTAGTTGACTCTGTAGTTTTTGTCGTTATTGTTTTTTGAACATATTTACCAGTCGTAGCATCTAATTCTATAACAATTTTTTCTTTCACTATTTCTTTATCAACCATAACGGGTACTTTCTTTGTTGTTGTTAGTTTCTTCTTTATTGTCTTAACTGGCATCATGGGAGCTGTAAAATCACAATCTATTGTAATCTTACCAATTGTATAATTCATCATAACACCATTATTTTGTTTCATACCATAACCAGGAACATCAGATGATGTAATATAATCACCATTTGTAAATACACCTGATTGATTACAAACCCACATTGCACCTTCACCTATAGAGTTTATAAATACGCGTTGTTTTTCCCCATCTGGATTCATATATACTGACTGAAATCTACCGATCCCACCTACACGAGTATTATTTGTATCTTCTGTATATGATACTACACCAAATACAGTAGGACAATAAGAAGATGTAGATAATGATACTTGTGGTAACGCTTCATCAATAGTAATATGATCTATTTGTGATGTATTATCATAATTATCTGGTAACAGTGAAAATATTTGACCTGAAGCACATACTACCAAACCCTCTGAATCATTACTAGTTATTGTATTATCATATACACATCTATGTTGACCTGTAAAATTCATTAATCTCACACTATAACTATCATTTTCAACATAACCACATACAGCTTGTCCATATCCACCGTATGTATTTGCTGCGAAATACATATTACTATTATATCCATCTTGTATACCAATTGACCAAAATCCACTAGATGGTGCTGTTATTCTAATTGCTTCACAACAATTACTTGGTTGACCTGTATAATAAATATAGTTATCTGTATAAATATTAAGAGAAGCACTACTACTATCAACCCCACAATGAAGACCAAATCTACTACTTCGCCACCCATATATCGCCCAACTATATGATGTATCGTGAATTCCCCATATATCACCACCATTTGCCATAAATGTGAATCTACCTTGTATATCATACCCAGTCCAACCATTCTTACCTGTACTATATGTAGTAATATTACCATATGTAGCTGCGTTTCCACTACACCAGATACCATAACCATATGTTTGCCAATAAAGTCCACCTCCGCTATTAACACGAAACCAATCATTTGTATATACTTGTCCACCTGTTACATTTGCAGCTGTTAAACTATTAGTAATATTCATATCACCACTACGTTGATTAAATGTACCATAACTTTCTATTCCAGCTGATGCACCATATACTTGAGTGGTATAATAATTTAAATATATATTACGACCTGCTGTACCACAATCTAAATGAAGATTACCATTAGTAACAATGACTTGGGCTGTTTGACCTGCTAAACTATTTGTACCAGCACCAACATATAATGCACCACCCCAAGTACTATTTGGTCCATAATAAGTTTTACTATTATCACCACTAACAATTCTACAATTACCATTAACATCAAGGGTATATCCAGGACTCAATGTATTAACACCCCATGATCCTGTCATACCACCACCCGCCCCATCACCACGTAGAGACATTAGACACGTTTCACTGCTATTTTCCCAAGTAAGTCCTTGTGAACTACTATTACCTACACGATTACGAATTGCATGTTGTGTAAAACCGAATGCACCTGTACAAGCTGTACCACCAGATGAAGAACGTCCGGCACCACTTTGACCCATATATCCAACCCAATCTTGATTGGAATCAGTCCAATAATGTATACCATACGATGATCCTCCGTCAGTTGAATTCTGAATACATATACGACCACCTCCAATATTACGAAATGTACCATTAACATCTAAATTATAACTTGGACTAGTGGTAGCTATCCCTACTAAACCAGATGAAGCTGCTATAAAAATATTACCGCTAGTACTAGCTCCAGATGCTTGTAATCTTAATGAACCTGCATCATTACGTAATGTTGCAACACTTGCACCACCATCACCAGTTCTTGTTGATGAATTAAGAAATAATATAACTTGAGATGGTGTATTATTTCTGCAGCCAATTAGAGTCCATGCATTGTCACCACTACTAGCATTTTGATTATATTGTTCCACACCACCATTTGTATTTCCATAAACATGTAATTTAAAACTAGGATTATTTGTACCAATTCCAACATTTGTATAGGGGAAACAAGATTTAGCAGTATCAGTAAAAAAATATGTTGTATTATAACCCGTTGAATCAGCATAAAAATTACCAGCATTAGCCAAATCAATACTGTAATAACCGTAAGCTTGAGATTGCGCGGATGAGGCAATAGTTGTTGCTCCACCAAAAGTGTAAGCATAGTTACCTTTAAAAGAACCTGAAGTTAAACTATATACCATATTAACACCATAATTTGTTGAGGAACCAGTTCTATTAAGTTCTATATTAATAAAATTACTACTAGAAATAGCTAATGGATATCCTGGATTAGTATTACCGATTCCTACTAAACCAGCATTAGTAATTCTCATAACTTCATTGAAAGAGGCCGATGGACCTACTCTACCATTAAATGTAAGATTATGACCATTACTACCATTATCAACAGCACTTATATTAAATCCATACAAACCATTTGCATTATAATTTGATTGAAGACGAAGTGTACCAGTAGCAATAGTACCAGCACTCGCATCACTACCAACATGAAGAGTAAATTGAGGAGATGTATTACCAATTCCCACAGTACCAGTATTATAATAAATATTATTACCAGTTGTTGTCCATTGAGATGTAGTACCACTTGAAAATGCAACACCACTTTTATAAAGAGTACCCGTAAAATTAATATCACCAGTTACATCTAATTTATAACTAGGATTAGTCATACCAATTCCCATATTTCCTGATGTATATACATTACCAGAACCTGTTAATCCAAGATTTTGGGTACCTGATTGATTAGAAGTTATAAAAAAATTACCATTATTGTCAATACCCCAATCACGCCAATACGAGGCAGTTCCAGTACCACCTAAACTAGCATTATAATTAACTGATAATCTACCAAGTCTACCATAAGTACTAGTACCATATGTTGAAGTTCCGCTGTTATTTGATGTTATTGCTGTACAGATTGAACCACCTGATACATCAGAACCTGTTATTTCTAAAGTATTATTACCAACTGCTAATTGTGTAACACCACTCCCATATACAACAAACTGTTTTGATGGAGTTGCAGTACCAATACCAACATTACCAGCAGTTGTAATATACATTGCAGGTAATGTACTACCACCATTTCCATTAACATTAAAAGCAATATTAGCAGGAGATTGTAAGAATAAATTACCAGCATAATAAGTACCTCCATAAGATGCAGAACAGATTCCCATGTAAGCACTTGCAGTTGGTGTAGTAAAATACATTGTTGCACCTCCTGTTGTACTAGAAGTAACTATTTGAGATTGATTAACAGCACCATTAACAATCAAAGAGTTAGAAGCAATACTAGCACTACCAATAGTTGTCACACCACTAACATTAAGAGTCGAAATCATAGTAGTAGCTCCAATAACATTAAGAGTACTACCATGTGTACTAGCACCACTAAGAATAGATGTACTAGCAGCAGTCAGAGCACCAGTTACATTGAGAGTTGAACCAAATGTAGTAGCACCACTTAATACGCTAGTATTAGCAGAAGTCAGAACACCAGCAATATTAAGTGTAGAGCCAAATGTACTAGCACCACTTACATTTAAAGTACTACCAATAGTAGTAGCACCACTCAATATACTAGTATTAGCAGCAGTAAGAACACCTGCGATATTAAGAGTAGAATTAGTAGTAGTTGCACTACCAATATTTAAACTACTGCTCATTGTAACGGGACCGACCATCATAGTATTACCACTAACATTAAATGATGATAATGCGGTTATCATATTATTAAAAGTACCAGTCCCAGCTACATTCAAGTTAGAATTAGCAATAATAGGACCTTTTTTAATCTTGTTAAATGACATTAATATAAAATAGATATTTTATTAGTAAATATTTTATAATAAATTGCAAAACAACGTTTCATATAATAAATTGTTTAATATGTATCTCTAGTTGGGTACCATACAGCATCAGTTGCATTCCATACAAATATTACTGTTGTCTTGGCATATATTATTGTATTGATAGAATTAGCTACATATGCAGTTGCATCAGTTGAATCTAATGTAACATCAAAAGGTGAACGATTCACGCACATAAACATTTGACCTGTTGTAGTACCTGCTAATAATGTAACCCCTGTAACTGCAGCAGCTGGATTAATAAAGTTAACTGTGTTAGATGTATCGATTTGTCCGATGCTTGCAGGTGCTTGTGCTATATTAGGATTAAATATTACTTTATTGGATAGAGTAGTAACTCCAGATACATTCAATGTACTAGCACTGGTCATTGCTCCTGATACATTTAATGTACTAGCAACTGTAGTAGCATTGGTAAGTACCGTAGTTGAAGCAGCATTAAATGCTCCCACTACATTCATAGTAGAGTTACTAGTTACTGCACCTGTTACACTCAGCGTACTACTCATACTAACTGCACCAGTTGCAACAATTGTACTAGCTGCTGCCATTGCTCCTACTATATTCATTGTACTATTAGCAGTAGCTGCAGTATTCATAATTGTATTACCACTAATATTAAGAGTTGATACATGTGTAGCAGCACCTAACATAGTTGTAGTACCTGTTATTGTTAGGTTATCATTATTATCCTTAGTCACAATGTAACCAATGTTAGTTGATTGAGGAGCCTTGAGAGCAAACTTAGTACCATCGGTAGTTGTCTTGAGGTAACCGGTACTACTAATTGCATCGATTTGAATACCCGCATCATTACCAAGAGTATTATAAACACCGGACGCCTTAGAGTTGACAATAATAAGTGGATCTTCAACAACAATTTCATTAGTAAATACACTGGTTGTTGTACCTTGGATATTAATAATAGAGTTGCTATTACCGATATTAATATAGTGACCAACTATGTTAATTGTTTCATTAAGAACAGTACCGCTAGTAACAGTATCCACATATGGATAAATGTTATTCACTCTCATATTACCTACTACATTAAGAGAGCTATTCATTGTAGCGGCACCAGTTACACTTAATGTACTACCAACAGAAACTGCACTTGTTAATATAGAGGTACCACTTACAGTCAAGCTACTACCCATCGATACTGCACCAGTATTATAAAGTGTAGAGTTATTGCTAACCGCACCTACTAATACTGAAGTACCGCCAACATTCATATTACTAGTAACATTCAAGTTGCTACCAACTGTACCACTACCATTCATTATAACACCTGCACTATTACCAATCGAAAATACTTTTCCTACAGTTCCATCTGTTGATACCGCATCCATCGCACCTTGTGATGGCATAATTCTGAATGCAACATTCGTTGTGTTAATAGCTAGGGATGTATCCATAACCCATAATTGACGATTATTAGTTCGGTTAACACCAGCTGTCAAACCAATACCATCAGCTGAAGTGTTAGAGGGTTGATAATATTCAGCACCAGTAAGAGTAAGATGATATTGTGATGTTCCAGTTGGATTGTATGATTGGAGTAAGCCTTTGGCACCATTTGTACCAACATTGGTAGTACCCATAATAGTTGTGTTACCACTAACACTAAGATTACTATTTGCTGTAATAGCACCGACAACTGATAGGGTAGCAGTATTGCTTACCGATCCATTCATTACTGTTGCACCTACTACAGTAAATGCACCCGCTACATTCAATGTACTACTGGCAGTTGCCGCCGTATTCATAATAGTATTACCACTGATATTCAAAGTAGATTGGATTGTAGCACTACCACCCAATATAGTGGCACCTGATACGTGTAATGTGGCGGCTGGAGCAGTATTATTAATACCTATGCTTGTACCATTAATAGTCATTACATATAGGACTGAACCAGTTGAACCAGCTGCACCACTATTGTATGCACGATAATCTAATCTATTACTATTTTTGTATAATTGATAACCCCATCCAGAGGTTGAGTTCTTCCAAACACTACCATCATAATACATATCATAATTTTGAGAAATATTATCACTAGTCCAATTCAATTGTTGAAAGATTGGATATGTATTGTTAGTATTAAAAACATTAATATGAGGTCCAAGTAATGATGTACTAGTACCATTAAGAGTTAATAAACCAGTTGCACTTGTTGTACCAATAGCTATACTATTCATAAATGCAGATGTACCTGATACATATAATGATGAGTTGAGAGTTGTAATACCAACTAATACCGAACTGTTATTTGCTGTCAATACACCTGATACATTCATATTGGATACTGCGGTAACGACACCAGTTACTGTCAAACTGGAACCTATTGTAGTGTTACTATTTAAAATAGTTGTACCCGATACACTAATACCGTTGTTAGCATATAATGAACCAGCGGTTGTCAATGCACCAACGGTATTCAAGGTAGATGACAATGTCATTGCACCTGATACTATAGCAGTATTAAGATTAGTAGCACCCGATACATTCATAGTACTAGTGTTAGTGATACCTACCGATGTTAATCCGCCTGCTGCGGTTAATAAACCAGTTGTATTCAATGTACTACCACTTGTCATTGCACCAGATATGATACTAGTACCACTAACATGTAATGATGCTGATGGAGCGGTAGTACCAATACCCACATTACCACTTGTATCAATTCTCATTGATTCAGCCCAACTGGTTACACCAGACCTTCTACCAAATACCAAGTGAGATGGACCATTACCAACAGGCCCGCTAATACCACCAATATAGGCATTAGTATTACCGCTAGCTGTTGAAGAATTAGAGAAATCTATTAAAAGTGCAGAGTTATTTGTAACATTAGTATTTGGAGCTATACATACCATTGTACCACTATTAAAATATATGTTCTTTGCAGAGGATGTCATACTATATTGTTCTCCAACACCACCAACATTCAAAGGAAATGCACTGATACCAGAACCACCTACAATAACATTACTATTAAATGTAGCTACACCACTGACATTCAAAGTGCTGTTAGTAGAAGCTGCACCACTTACAACAGCAGTTGATGCGGCTACTAATGCACCTGCTACATTCAATGTACTACCTGCAGTACTGGCTCCTCCCAATATGCTTGTACCATTGACGTGAAGAACAGCTGATGGTGATGCAGTAGCAATACCCATATTACCACTCGTATCAATAGTAGTTCTAATAACATTATTAGTAACTAATGCAAGTACACCACCATTTGAGTTTGTACCTATCGACATACCATAAGCAGAGTTAGAACCAAATAAACCTGTACCAGTACTATTTTCAAATCCCATATAACCTCTAACTAATGCATTACTACTAAATGTGATATAGTTAACACTTGTACTAGGTTCTAATAAGGCTAATTTACTAGCAGTTGCACTACTAATTGTTAGTGGATATGAATTTGCTGTAGTGCCAATACTCATTGTACCTGCAATAAAAGTATTACCAGCCACATTGAGAGTAGAATTAGATGTCATAGCTCCTGATACTGTGAGAGTAGATGTAACAGTTGCAGTTCCTTGTAATAAACTGTTACCAGTAACGTGGAACATTGTAGATGGTGATGAGATACCAATACCAACATTACCATTATTAAGATACAGACCGTTCCAAGATGCTGCATTACCAATTTTAGTAACAAGATTCATAATACCACCTAAACCATTTGCCCCAGTATTACCATTCATACCTGCTGTAATATTAGAATACCCCATATTGCTAAAATTACCCCATTGGATTTGTTCTGGGAAATTGGTACTAACTTGTTCATATAGAGTACCCATACGCAACACATTATTATTAATATGAAGAGCCGCAGAAGTTGGATTAGTACCAATACCAACCATACCATTAATTACAGTTTGGCCTGATATATTAACAGTTGAGAGGGCAGTTACTGCACCAGTTAATATGCTGGTACTAGCTGCAGTCATTACACCTGCAACATTGAGAGTAGAAGCGATTGTCGTAGCACCTCCTATTATAGTTGTTCCACTAACGTGCAATAAGGCTTGTGGGTCAGTCTTACCAATACCCACATTACCATTAGTATTAATATTTAGTCTAAAGTTAGTTGCACCTGATAAACCTCCATAAATAGCAAAACCACCAATACCTGCAGCACCACTACCATTACCACTACCACCAACTAATAATTGATAGCTTGCAACACTGCTATTATTATTGATACCAACTTGAGTTTGCCATGTATCACTTGATACATTATTAAATAATGTTACTCCTGTTACATTCATATTACCAGCAATATTAGTAGTATTATTAATAGTAGCTACACCTGCAATATTTAATGTAGAGCCTGCTGTCATAGCACCGCCGATTATAGTGGTACCACTGACGTGTAAGAGGGCTGAACCGGATGTCATACCAATCACTACATTACCACCTGCTGGATTGAGAGCAAGACTCATAGAACTTGTTCCTGATAAACTGGATTGAATAGCCGCATAATTGTTTGTACCGTTAGTACCTAATGATAAATTCATTAATCCACTTCCAACTGAATCAGAAATAATTACTTGTGATGCAGCTCCTGATAATGGATAATTTGCTGTACCAACAATATCAGCAGTGTAACGAGCTGAACTTCTACCAACCGCTATATTATTATAGATTATTGCGGTACCACTTACATTCAATGAACTACATGCTGTCATTGCACCACTTACTGTAAGGGTTGAACCAAAGGTACTTGCACTAGCACCCATTATACTACCAGCTACATTTAATGTACTAGCTGCTGTCATTGCATTGGCAATAATTGTAGTACCACTGACATGTAATGAGGCGGCTGGTGTATCAATACCAATACCAACATAGTTATTATTACCTGTAATAGTAAGAGCTGGGACTGATACATTATAACTGGAAAGAATACCAAATCGTGTAATACCATAGTTTTGTAAAGCAAAGTTTGTAGTAATAGTACTACCAGATGATATTTGTGTTTGAAATAACATATTTGTTCTACCAGTTGATAATGACCAACCATCATTATTATTTTCAAATCTACCAACTAATTGTAATTGAGTACGACCAAATGAAGATGCATTATTATTGATTCTTACTACTGTGGAACCATCAAAAGCACCATTATTTTTAAATTCTGCAGTAAATGGAGCAGTTACCATATCACTATTAGTACCTACTACTGTTAGAGTTGATGTGGGAGCAGTTGTACCAACACCAAGGTAACCCATAATACTAGTATTACCGCTTACATTGAGTGTTGATGCCATTGTAGTTGCACCAGCTACATACATCGTACTATTAGTTGTCATTGCACTGGATAGAACCACTACACCACTTACATTGAGAGATGAAACAGCAGTTGCTGCACCACCAATAGTTGCACTAGCAAGATTAATACTACCCACAACATTAAGATTAGAAGCAACAGTGATGTTACCACCAACATATAAACTAGAATTAAATGTACCATTGCTATTAAATGCCGATGTACCTGAAACAAATAACATAGTAGGAGCAGATCCTGCTAAACCAGTACCAAGTGCCATATTTCCACTTGAATTGAGAGTCAATAAACAAGCTTCTGTACTTGAACCAGCTGGTCTATATAACCATTGATATAATGGAGTAATAGAAGTGTTACGCCCATCAATACGGAATGCACCGCCGACATTTGCAGTAGTAACAGTACCAGATGGTCTAAAATTGAGATTCAAGTTAAGTATATTACTATTTTCAGTACTTAACCCAGCTGGACCACTTGTGATACTATTCATTTGTAACTCTGAAAAATAAGCAGTGCCACTTACATTCAAACTAGAATTAGCGGAAACAGCTCCACTTAATACTGATGTACTGGCAGCAGCCAATGCACCAGTTACATTAAGAGTACTACCATTTGTCATTGCACCTGATATAATAGCAGTACTACTACCAGCAATAGCACCAACTACATTCAATGTACTAGATAAAGTCATAGCACCACTTATTATACTTGTACCATTAACATGTAATAAAGCGGATGGTCCACTGATGCCAATACCCACATTACCAGTATCCATAATACGGAATCTTTCAACTGTATCATCATAGTTGGGAGCATTTGGAGGTACTGTAAAGAATGCAATATCAGTTGATTGAATAGCAACACGATTACTTGGAGCATCAAGATAGGTTTGTTTATTAATACCAACAATCTTAGCACCAATCTTATCAGCCATAACATCTCTATATGCTGAAAATATTATTTGATTACGTGATCTTTCTAAACCATATGTTGTAATATCAGCTGCTGTACCAGTAAAACCAAGAGCACCAATACGAATACTATCATTACCACCTGCTATGTGTAATCTATGAGTTGGTGCAGTTGTGCCAAGACCCACATTACCCATAATACTAGTTGTACCACTTATATTCAATGTACTACTCATACTTACAGCACCCATTACATTTAATGTACTACCATGTGTACTAGCACCACCCATTATACTAGTACCAGTTACGTGTAACATAGCACTGGGTGCTGCGGTACCAAGACCAACATAAGCATTGGAACCTAAAATAGTCATCGCATTGACCCCAGCAGTTGTCATATAGACACCAAGATTGGTAGTGTTAGCTTGACGATAAATAGACCAAGCTTGCGTACCCGCACTATTAGCTTGGAATTGAGTTGTTGATGCGGCTGGTGAATCAACTGTTATACCAAGTCCAGAAGTTGTATTGTATACGTGTAATGGATTGGCAGGAGAAGTAGTACCAATACCAAGATAACCATTATTAGTAAGAGTCATACCGTTAAGACCTGCAACAAAGAATGACATTGGGTTGGATGCAGCGTAAATACTGAGACCACTGCCTGCAAATGATGACACTGTATTAGCATTAAGTTGTGTTGCATTAACTCCTCCTACTACATTTAATGAACTACCAGTAGTTACAGCACCTAATAATATTGTTGTACTTGATACATTTAATGTACTTGCAATTGTAGCAGCACCCTTCATAGTTGTAGTACCAGTAATAGTAAGGTTATCACTATTATCTTTAGTTACAATGTAACCAATATCAGTTGATTGAGGAGCCTTGAGAGCAAATTTAGTACCATCTGTTGTTGTTTTAAGATAACCAGTACTACTAATAGCATCGATTTGAATACCAGCATCATTACCAAGAGTATTATAAACATTTGATGCTTTTGAGTTGACAACAATAAGGGGATCTTCAACAATAATTTCATTAGTAAATACACTAGTAGTAGTACCAAGAATTGATATTATAGAGTTGCTATTACCGATATTAATATAGTGTCCAACAATGTTAATTGTCTCATTAAGAGTTGTACTGCTAGTGATAGTATCCGCGTATGGATAAATGTTATTAACACGTAAATTACCGACTACATTAAGACTACTGGCTGCAGTTGCGGTGCCAGTTAATAATGATGACCCAGTTACCACCATATTATTACCAACATATAATGTGCTACCAACAGAAACTGGACCAGTTATAATAGCAGTATTTAAGGTTGATGTACCTGAAATGTTTAATGATGACACTCCTGTAATAGCACCTACAATAAATAATGTAGAGTTGGTAGTAGTTGCACCATTTATTATACTAGTACCACTGACGTGTAATGCAGCAGAAGGTGCTGATGTATTAATACCAATATTACCACTTCCTTGAATACGCATTCTTTCAGTTGCAACTGTGTTAGTATTATTAGGTCTGGTTGAAAATACAATATCACCAACTTCAGCACCTGTCTTGTCAGTAATAATAGTACCAATTTCTGTGCAAGCATAATCGGTAGGATTTGGTGCATAACCCAAACTCATACCATAATAGTCGCCAGGTGTATTTGAATAACTCATCTTACCTAATCTCATTAATGGCTGACCAATTCCACGAGGAGCACCTACAGCTATACCACTAACACCAGCATCTATTATTAATAAAGGTGAAACATAAGTAATATTTCTTAATTCTAATAAAGCAGTAGGAGTTGTAACTGCACCAATACCGATTGACGTAGCTACATTTAAGGTAGAGTTAATAGTAGTAGCACCACTTAAAATAGATTGATTAGCTGCTGTGAATACACCACTGACATTAAGAGTTGAGCCGATTGTAGTGGCACCGCCAACAAATAATGTACTAACTGCAGTTGCTGCGTTATTCATAACAGTAATACCACTAATATTCATTGTACTAGTAGCTGTAGTGCTACCATAAATGATTGCACCCAACCCATTGCTAATATTTAATACTTTTGAAGTTGTACCATCAGTAGAAATAGAATCTATTGTACCATTATTAGGGTTGAATCTTAATGCTGTATTGGTAGTATTGGCTGCAAGAGCAGTATCCATAATCCATAATTGACGATTACCTGAACGGTTAACACCAAGAACCAAACCAACACCATCAGCTGAAGTGTAACTACTTGGTTGATAATATTCAGCACCTGTAAGAGCAAGATTAAATTGAGATGAGGTTGATGGATTATATGCTTGAATAAGACCCTTTGCAGTAGCACTACCAACACTAGCAGTTCCCATAATGACTGTATTACCACTAACACTTAATGTAGATGCCATTGTAGTGGCACCTGCTATTATTGCAGTGCTACCTCCATAAATAGTACTATTAGTAGTAAAAGCACCTCTAGCTAACACACTACCGTTAACATCCATCATAGCATTAGGTGCATTTGTATTAATACCAACATTACCATTTTTGTCAATTCTCATACGTTCATTTGAACTGGTACCAAAGTTATGTGTATGGAAAGCGATGAAACCAGATGGACCTGTACTTGCAGAACCAGCATTATCACTTGGTGCACCAAATGTAATACCAGAAAAGCCACTGCTTGAATTAATATTGGTTGGCATACCAGTAGGAGGTGTAATACCAATATATTTAACTGCACTAATATTATAATTACCAAGTGAAATACCAGAAGTAGTTGTTAAACCTGCATCAACCTTAAATAAATTGCCCTCAGTATTTGATGTTCCTATTCCCATATTACCTAAGATTACGGTATTACCTGCTACATTCAATGTACTATTATTTGTTACTGCACCACCAACAAATAATGTGGAAATGGCTGTCGTTGCACCATTAATTATACTATTACCACTTACATGTAAATATGCTTGAGGATTTTGGATATTAATACCAATATAACCTGTATCCTTTGAAATAAGCATACGGTCTGCACCATTTGTAGCATCTACAATGTGAAAGTTACCTTCAGAACCGGCATATAATCCATAATTACGTCCAGTTGTAGCAGTTGTATTAATAAATTGCATACCAGAACCCCATCCAGCACCAGATGAGTTGAGAGCAAGAGCAAGATTATTTGTACTACCCAAATTAATACCAATCGCAGCATTTGGTGTAGTCATACCAACTCCTAAATTACCCATAATAGTTGTATTACCACTTATATTTAATGTAGATGCCATTGTTGCTGCGCCTGCAACATATAGAGTACTATTAGTAGTAGATGCACCTCTTGCTAACATAGTACCATTAACATCTAACATTGCACTTGGGTTGGCAGTATTAATACCAACATAATTGTTACTCCCATTCATATACATTAAAGTTGATACAAAAGTATTACTGTTATTCCATAATTCAAATGAGAAACCACCAACACCCAACCCTTGTTGACACATAAAGTTAACTTCACCAGTCCCACCTGAACGATTCCAACCCATATATGCACCTTGATATCCAGGTATATTATAATTTCTTGCTAATATTGAACCATTAACATCTAATGGAACAACTGCAGCCGCATTACCAATAGCAACATTACCTCTAATTGAGGTATTACCACTTACATTTAATGTACTAGTAATTGTACTAGCTCCGCCCAAAATAGTAGCACCACTAACTTGTAATGTGGTGGATGCACTAAACATACCAATACCCACACTACCAATGTTATTCATTGTAAGACCATTAATATTATTAAAAGCACCTGCACTTGTTCTTGGATTAATTTGTAACACATTTGCGTCACTATATAGTGCGTATTTTTGAGTTTGTGTTGTATCTATTAATTCCATTACACCCTTCACTGTAAGTGGCCAATCTGGAGAAGTGGTACCGATACCCACATTACCATTTATAATTGTTTGACCTACCACATTAAGAGTTGAAGTTAAAGTTGTAGCACCAGTAATATTTACAGTTGAATATAAATTCATATTAGTATTAGAATAAAAATTATAAGCATTTGCAAAAAAGTTCATAGGATACCATGCAACTCCTGGTGCTAATGCATATAACCATGCGCCTGCACCTGCAGAAGTAGGTCCTGTATTTGGATTAAAACCAATTGCTAATCCGGGAGAAGTTCCATTTGAAATTGAACCGAATAAGGCCATATTGGAACCTACCCATGAATTAACTATACCGTTCATATTACAATTTCCAATATTGCAAGTTAATTGTGTAATGGTAGAACTATTTAATCCAACAGAACCATTTATAAAAGTAGCACCAGATACATTTAATGTAGAATTTAAGGTTATTGCACCACCTACAGTTAATGAGGAATTAGCAGTCATATTACCACCAATAAGAGTAGTACCGCTAACATGTAATAATGCAGATGGAGCATTGGTACCTATACCCACATTACCACCAGAATCTAATCGTATTGAGGGGAGTTGAGCATTATTATTAACACCGAGTAATAATGATTTAGATGCGCGAATAAACATATCTCCTTGTATACCACCTGTTAACCATGTATTACTAGTGGTATTAAATTGACCCATCCAAGAACCACTCGTAGTATCACTAAATACCATTAATGGACCATTGCTATTGGTTATTCCTACATTACCTTGGAATCCACTAGTACCACTTACATTCAATGATGAGAGAATTGTAGTAGCACCAACTATATTAGTAGCACCACCTACATTAAATGTACTATTAACAGTAGTTGCTCCACTAATAAGAGCTGTTGACGCAGCTGTCAAAGTACCTGCAATATTAAGAGTAGAACCGTGTGTGCTAGCACCACTCATTATATTGGTACCAATAACATGAAGAGTTGCAGATGGAGCAGATATACCAACACCAACACTACCACCACTTGGATTAAAAGCTAATGGTGGTCTTGCACCAGTACTAGTATTATAAGTATCAAATGATAAACAACTTGCACTTCCCCATATTGCTAATTGCATACCTGATGAGTTATTAAGTGTAAATTGGTCTGGATTTATAGATGTAGTATAAAGGTGTAATTTAGAAGTTGGTGCAGTCGTACCAATACCTACATTAGCACCACTACTAAATGTCATAATAGTTGTACTACCATTCATAATAAATGAATTACCAGCATTAGTCTGACCAAAATATCCTACAGTACCATTTGCTTTAGCACAGAAATAGGCATATTGAGTTGAATTGGTGCATTCTGATGTAATAACACAATCATTTGAGCTTTGAACTGCATGAATTCTATAATACGAATTGGGTGTATCGGTACCAACACCCATACTACCAGCAGTAGAGATAACCATACGATGTGTATCTGCTGCATTAGTAAGTAAGAATTCAGCTATAGCTGGTGCAGCTGTCTTGGCGCGTAATAACATACCCCAGTTGCCATCTGAATAAATAGCACCTCCTGCACTACTACCACCACCACCACTACCAATCATAAGAGTTCCACTAGAACGTATATCTCCACCAACATCTAATTTATAAGTTGGAGCACTATTATTAATACCTACATTACCTGCATCCTTAATAATCATACGACCACCGGCTACACTTGGAGCATCAACTTGAAATTCACCATTACCACCCATTGAGAAGTAAGAAGTTGAAGTGGCTGCACTAGATGCATTTACACGCAATACTTGACCAGTTGTCATAGTAAGACTGCTATTAGATGTAACCGCACCATTAAATACAGTAGTACTGCCAAATATACTTGCCCCTGCTACATATAATGTACTATTAGTAGTAAAAGCACCAGTAGCTACGACTGTACCACCTAATAAACTGTTTCCTGCAACATGTAATAATGAACTAGGACCTGTTGTACCAATACCCACATTACCATTTGCTGCCACAGTAAGAACTTGGGTATTACTACCACCACAAGAAATAAAATGAGCATTAGCAATATAGTTCATATTTGTAAATACACTACCTGGTATAGCTGCACTGATAATACCACCCTTACTTGAACTATAACTAAAACCCATACCCGCTGCAGATGTGGAACCACTTGTATCATTTGTAACTAATAAATATTTGGAATTCCAAAGACCTTGACCAATATTAGAACCAGCATCACTAAGTGCAACAGTTAGAGCACCAACAGGATTGCTAGTACCAATACCCGTAGTAGATAAAATTGATGTACCTCCTACTCTTAATGTAGAATTATGGGTAGAAGCACCTTCTATGATACTGGTACCACTAACATGAAGAGCAGCTGCAGGTGCAGTGGTACTAATACCAAGATAACCAGTTGTATCTAAAATCATTTGTGCACTATTATTATTGGTATAGAAACCTAATGGATTGTTAGTAGAAGTACCAATTTCACCAGCTGTTATACTACCATCGGCACCGGTAAACATATCAAGTGATACATTACCATCAGTTTGTCTAAAACCAGTGCCACTTTGATAAATGGTGAAAGCAGTCTGAGCAGTACTATTATTAATAGCTACCCTACCTATCATACTAGTGGTACCACTAATATTCATATTACCAACAATAGTAGAGTTGCCACTGATATTGATAGAAGATAATGTAGTAACTGGGCCATTCATAGTAGTATTACCACTTATATTTAATGATGATAATGTAGTAAGAGCAGATGCTATGAAGAGACTTGATAACATTGTTGAGGCACCGCTAATTATACTATTACCACTAACATGTAATGTGGCTGCAGGTAAGGGGGTACCAATACCCACTTGTCCAAGATAGTTGGTTGTCATACTATCAGTCATAACAGTACTAACAAGAGTATTAAATACACTTGTACCCTGACTAGTTGTATTACTATTACTGTTACCACCACTAAAACCACTAGTAGCACCACTTGATGCAGTATTACTACCACCACCTGATGATGAGCCAGCACCACCATTTGCATTAGTAGAACCACTAGCACCTGCACTTGCTGTATATGTAATATTATTAATAACTGCAGATGTATTGGTATTACTAGTGCCAACAGTAATAGTAACAACGGTTCCTTTAATTAATTCAATCTTATAAGTTTGAATAAAACCTGCACCACCACCACCTCTCATACTATCAACACCACCACTACCACCACCACCCATAATGAGCACCTTAAATATACCTGGAAAGTTAACAGTATAAGTACCACTTGATTGTGTAAAATATTCTTCATAATCTGAAAACATATATACAAAACCATTTGCACCCACACCACTTGCTAGAGTAATTGGTACAGATAGACTATTAGAACCTGTGTAGCTACCACTTGTGTTATAACTAAATGTAAATCCAACTAGTTCTGTTATAGATCTATTACCAGTATCCGGTGTAGTTAAACCTAAAATATTTGCATACAATAAAGATACATTTCCACCTTGTGCTGAGGTTGATAATACATAACTACCATTACCATAACTTTGTCCTGATATTGAACCTGTAGATGAACTAGCACCTGATGACCATGTTGCATTTGTAATTTGAACAGGAGGCCACATACTAGTTCCTGCATAAAGATTAATATTTGCCAAATCAATAAGAGGATATGGTTGTGAGTTTGTTTGACTTATAATAAAACGATAGTAGGAATAGGCAGTAGTATTATTTGAAACATTGAATGTATTCAAACTACCATTATACCAAGCATTCTGATTTGTTTGTGTATCTACTAAATTCCAATTACTACCATCATTCGAGCCTACTACTGAGAAATTTCTAGCTGTTCTATTTTGACCAATACTAGAATTTGTACCCAAATTATATCTAGCTCCAATTTGATATGAAGTAAGAACGAAAGCAGTTGGATATTGAGTTTGATACCAATCACCTGATATTGTAGCTGTAGAACCCGATGAAGTACCACTACCACCACCACCGGCACCAAAACCAACACCTGCACTACCACCATTACCTGTACTACCTCCTGTCCCAGCAGTTGCAACAGTAGTAGGAGCGACAGTTGTACCATTTTGTTGAACTACTATACCACCCGCACCACCACCACCAGAGTATGTAGCACCACCACTAACTGTACCAAAAGCACCACCAGCACCTGCTGAGAAACTATATAATTTACCTTTAATAAATGGTATTGTGTACCAATTGTTAGCCATATATTTAGATAACATTGATGTAGAAGTATTGTAATGTTCATCACCCAAGTTAGGACCTGACGGTGATGTACCTAATTCTTTATGAACAACCATTGGATAATTATTAACTGTAAGAGTACCTGTAATAGTAGTATTACCACTCACATTTAATGTAGAAATGACTGTAGCACCATTTGTAATTGTAGTAGAACCACTGACATTTAATGATGACAATATAGTAGCACCATTAGTAATAATAGTATTACCACTAACATGTAACATTGCACCTGGAGCAGTAGTACCAATACCCATTAAACCACGGTTAGTAAGTCTAGCTACTTCATAAAATGCATCAGTTGGTCCTGCACGACTAGTAAATACCATATTATGACCATCAACACCGTTATCAACAGCACTTATATTAAAGCCATATTGTCCACCTGCATTATAACCTGGTTGAAGACGAATTGTTTTGGTTGCAATGGTACCAGGACTTGCATCTGTACCAACATGAAGATTAAATTGTGGAGTTGAATTTCCTATACCTATATTACCACTACTATTAATAACCATTCTAAATGCAGAATTTGTATTATCATAAAATGCTAATGCACCGGCACCAGGCGTTTCACCAGTTAAGGTACTCCAAATATTATAATTACTACCTCCACTTCCGGTTGAATTTAACACAATACCAGCTCTCATAGTATTAACCACTAAAGAGGTTGTACGATCTGCAGTATTACTATTTAAATATAATAATGCACTAGGATTAACAGTACCAATACCCATATTACCAGCTTGTGTGAGAGTAAATCTATTAGTAAGACTTCCACCAATTGTACCATTACTAAATGTCAAATTATTCCCAGCTGTATTAAATTGCCAAGCAGCACCTGGAATATCCCATAAATTTAAAATACCTGCGCCACTACCATTCCCAACATACATAGTTGATTGAGAACGAATACTACCTGCAACATCTAATGTATAAGCTGGTGAAGATGTACCAATACCCACATTACCTTGCATATAGACACCGCCTCCTACATTACCAAGAGATAATTGTTTTTGTGTAGTATTACCATCTGATGAAACAGCATCAATAGACGCACCACCAATATTATAACCAACTGCAAATCTAAGAACACTATAAGCTGTACCGCTACGAGATATAGCACTATCAATCATAGCTAGTTGTCTATTACCAGCAGTATTATTATATAATTCCAAACCAATACCATTATTATTATCATTAGTATTATTTAATGATAAACCACTAAATACTATATTAGGAGTATCATTACTCATCGATTGATATGTCTTCAAACCAGTAATAGTTTGTGCGCCAGATGATGCATTTGTTGACAAACTGTTAATTTGTGTTTGAATAGATGATGTAGCATCTAGATAACCTAATGTTGTTGTTGATATATTAGATGGTACTATATTTTTATTCGCATCAGTTATTAAAACTGTTGAAGCTGTCATATTAGGAACGTTAATACTGCTGTTAAATACACTTGCACCAGATACATTTAAAGTAGATACAGTTGTTGCAGCATTTTGTAATAACGTAGTACCAGTAACTGATAAACCAAACATATTAACATAGCCCATATTGACTGCATAACTAAACACAACTGGTAAATCGCTGGTAGCATTTGAACGAATTTGAAAATATCTACTAGCATTTAAAGTAGTCCATTGGATAGATAATACTTGTCCTGCTGCAATATTAGTTGATGTCCAACCATTCATTGATATTACATTATCTGTTAGACTATTAATAGTATATGCTTGACTAAATACTTGATTACCATTAATAGATATTGATGCAATAATAAAACCACCATTATTTAATGCACCTGATGCTTGAATAGTGAGACTTGTAATATTACATGATACAGGAGCAGTCCAATTAAAAAAGATTTGATTATTATAATTTATAATTGTTTCTGAACCAGTAAAATTTCTATAAGTAGAAATAGTTGGTGTAGAAACAGGTGCAGCAACCCATTGTGAATTAATATATTTATATAAAACACTTGTACTAGTATTATACCATTCATCACCCAAGTTAGGATTAGATGGAGCTGCACCTAATTCTTTATGAACCATAACTGGATTATTATTTAATAATAGAGTCCCAGCTAATACAGTATTACCACTAACATTTAATGTGCTAGTAACTGTAACTGGGCCATTCAAAGTAGAAGCACCTGAAACGTGTAACATTGTATTTGGGGCTAATGTACCTACACCTAAATAACCACGACTATCGAGAGCCATTCGTGATACTAATGCAGATGTATTTGACCCATCTTGAACTTTTGTCTTGAATAAAAGACCACCTGGATAGTTACTAGTATCATTTGCTGCACCTGCTGCAACATAACCAGTAATAGAACCTAATTTCCAATAAGTATTAGATGGATTATTTGTAGATAGGGCTAGATCAGGACCTTCTAATAAAGTACTACTACCTGAAAATGCTTGATTAACTTGTAATATACTACTACCTGCAGTCATACCAATTGATACATTACCACCACTCGGGTTAATAGAAATTGGCATTGGACCAGTTCCTGATAAACTTGATTGAATAGCTGCATAATTATTAGTACCATTAGTACCCAATGAAAGATTCATCAAACCACTTCCCACTGAATCAGATATAATTACTTGTGATGCAGCGCCTGTAAATGGATATTGAGTCATACCAACAATATCAGCTGTGTAACGAGCTGAGCTACGTCCTACTGCAAGATTATTATTTATAATAGTAGTGCCACTAATATTAAGTGTTGAAAGATGTGTACTAGCTCCTTTCATTATAGTTGTACCAGTTATTGTTACATTATCATTATTATCTTTTGTTACAATATAACCAATATCAGTTGATTGAGGTGCCTTAATTGTAAATTTAGTTCCATCCACATTTGTCTTGATATAACCAACACTGCTAATTGCATCAATTTGAATACCTGCATCATTACCATTAGTATTATAAATACTTGATGATTTGGAGTTAACAATAATAAGTGGGTCTTCTAACATAATTTCATTAGTAAATACACTAGTTGTTGTACCAAGAATTGATATTATTGAATTGGCATTACCAATATTAATGTAATGACCCACAATGTTAATTGTCTCATTTAGGGTACTACCACTTGTAATAGTATCTACATATGGATAAATGTTACTAACTCTAAGATTTCCTACAACATTAAGAGAACTGCTTGCTGTCATTGCACTATTTAATATAGTAGCACCAGATACATTTAATGTCGAACCAACTGTTGTTGCTGTTTGTATGATAGCATTACCACTAACATGTAAGCTTGCAGTTGGTGCAGTTGTACCAATACCCATACTACCATTATTAGCAATTCTAATACTTTCACTCCCATTAGGCATAAATCTAATCACACTATTAGTACCAGCATCATTACCAAAATCAAGAGCCCCTGATATACCTGATAAGAATGCACGTGAGCCTGAATTAGTAAGATAAATTTTTGGGTTAATACTATTATTAATATCTAATGTAGTTTGTGGATTTGTTGTACCAATACCCATATTACCACCAATTATTGTTGTACTAGCTACATTAAGAGTTGATGTAACACTTGTGGCTCCTTGTAATAATGAGTTACCATTGACATGGAACATTGTGGATGGTGATGAGATACCAACACCAACATTACCATTATTCATATAGATACCATTCCAAGATGCTGCATTACCAACCTTAGTAACAAGATTCATAATACCACCTAAACCATTTGGACCAGTGTTACCATTCATACCTGCTGTAATATTAGAATACCCCATATTGCTAAAATTACCCCATTGGATTTGTTCTGGGAAATTGGTACTAACTTGTTCATATAGAGTACCCATACGTAAGACGTTATTATTAATATGAAGAGCTGCAGAAGTTGGATTAGTACCAATACCAACCATACCATTAATTACAGTTTGACCCGATATATTAACAGTAGAGAGAGCAGTAATTGCATTTGCAACTGTAAGAGTTGAAGTCGTTGTAATAGCACCACCAAGTATACTAGTACCATTAACATGCAATTTAGCAGCAGGTGTTGTATTGATACCAAAATTACCAGTTGTATCAAGCATCATCTGAGCAGAGTTATTATTAGTATAGAAACCTAATGGATTATTAGTGAATGTACCAATCTTACCAAGTGTTAAACTATTATCTACACCTGTGTATATATCAAGAGCTACAGTACCATCTGTTTGTCTAAAACCAACTCCACTTTTATAAATAGTAAAAGCAGTAGCAGCTGTAGTATTATTAATAGCCACATTACCCATCAAACTAGTATTACCACTAATATTAAGATTAGATTGGCCAGTAATATTACCAATAGTATTTAATGAACTGGTAAGAAGTAAACTTGATGCAGTAACACCAGATGATGAAGCAGATAATATAGTACTACTTTGAACAAAACTAAGTGCACTTGATACTACACTGCTACCCTGACTTGTTGTATTAGATGCTGTATTACCATTATTCATTCCATTCATACCAATATTACCACCTGATGATGAGCCAGCACCCCCATATGCACTACCAGTTGCACCTACATTCGCACTATAAGTTGTACCTCCAATTACAACTGAACTGCTACCGCCAATTGTAATTGTAGCAACCATACTACTTGTAACTGCAATAGTATAAGTTTGAATATAACCTGCACCACCACCACTATTAGTACTACTAGTTCCACCATTACCACCACCACCCATTATTATAATCTTGGCAGAGCCAGCACTTGTGAAAGTATAAGATGTACTAGCTTGAGTAAAATATTCAGTACCATTAATATAAATATATACAAAACCATTAGCACCCACACCACTTGCTAGAGTAATTGGTATAGATAAACTATTAGAACCTGTATATCCACCACTTGTGTTATAACTAAATACCAATCCAACTAGTTCTGTTATAGATCTATTACCAGTATCTGGTGTAGTTAAACCTAAAATATTTGCATACAATAAAGATACATTTCCACCTTGTGCCGAGGTTGATAATACATAACTACCATTACCATAACTTTGTCCTGATATTGAACCTGTAGATGAACTAGCACCTGATGACCATGTTGCATTTGTAATTTGAACAGGTGGCCATCTACTAGTTCCTGCATAAAGATTAATATTTGCCAAATCAATAAGAGGATATGGTTGTGAGTTCGTTTGACTTATAATAAAGCGATAATATGAATATGCAGTAGTATTATTTAAAACAGTAAAACTATTCAAACTACCATTATACCAAGCATTTTGATTTGTTTGTGTATCTAATAAGCTCCAAGTAGTACCATCATTTGAGCCTACTACTGAGAAATTTCTAGCAGTACGGTTTTGACCAATACTACTATTTGTACCCAAATCATATCTAGCTCCAATTTGATATGAACTTAAAATAAAACTAGATGGATATTGAGTTTGATACCAATCACCTGATATTGTAGTTGTAGAACCTGAAGATGTACCACCACCACCACCACCAGCACCAAAACCAGTACCACCAGTTGCACCATTAGTAGTACTACCATTTGTACCAGCAGTTGCAACAGTAGTAGGAGTAATAGGTGTACCATTTTGTTGTACTACTATACCACCAGCACCACCACCACCCCCATTAGTAGCTGTTCCTCCATTACCAGCACTAAAACTATAATTTATAGGTACAGTAAGAACATTCAAATTACCATTAACAGCTAGTGATGAATTTGCAGTCATATTACTACCAACATATAAAGTAGAATTAAATGTACTATTACTATTAAAAGCAGATGTACCTGATACATATAACATTGTTGGTGCTGAACCTGATAAACCAGTACCAAGAGCCATATTACCACTTGAATTGAGAGTCATGATACCACCTTCACTACTGGAACCAGCTGCTCTATATAACCATTGATATAGTGGTGCATTACTACCATCAATACGGAATGCACCACCTACATTTGCTGTTATAATTGAACCAAGGGGTCTAAAATTGAGATTCATATTAAGAACATTAGTACCCTCGGTACTAAAACCAGCTGGACCACTTATACCAGACATTTGTAATTCAGGAATAGTTGTAGTACCAATTACTCGTAATGTTGAACCTGCTGTCATTGCACCAGTTATGATACTAGTACCATTGACATGTAGGAATGCAGATGGATTAGTAATCCCAACACCTACATTATTACCAACACTATTAATAATAAGAGGTTGACTATTATGAGCTTGAATCCATGAATAATTACTATTGAAACCAATTCTTAATCGATTAATAGCACTAGTATCTTGTAATACAATAGCACCTGCTCCGCCTTCACTTGAAGGAGCCATTTGAATAGAAAGAGGTTGTCCAGGACTAGTTGTACCAATACCAAGATTGCCGCCAAAATAACCAGTACTTAATACATTGAGAGTAGAACCATTTGTAACTGCGCCAGATAGATAACTATTACCATTCACGTGGAAAGTAGTAACTGGTGCATTTGTACCTATACCCACATTACCACTTTTATCAATTCTCATACGTTCAGCAGAAGAAGCTCCATAATAATGAGTATGGAAAGCCAGATAACCAGATGTACTTGAACCGGGATTGGGAGGACCAAAAGTAATACCTGAAAAGCCACTATTTGTACCAAGATTATTAGGCATACTAGTGGTAGGAGTAATACCGATATATTTAATTCCAGTTGTATCAAAATTACCTAATGAAATTCCTGATGTATTATTACCACCATCAACTTTAAGCATATTACCTTCAGTATTAGTTGTACCAATACCCATCTGACCGCTACTATTAATATACATAGCAGTGGTAGGGACAGTGCCAGCTGCAGTACCAACACGAACCCAAAAACAACTATAAGCATTAATTTTTATACCATCAATACTACCTTCTCCGTCAATATTAGTGTAATTGTTAAAAATAGCGTGATTAAAGTCATTTGGTGTACCTGAAAAAGTTAATTTAGAACGATTGATACAGACATTACCATTAACTTGTAAAGGAACTCCGGGATTAGTTGTACCAATACCAACATTTCCCATCATACTAGTAACACCTGAAATATTTAAGGTTGAATAACCTGTTATGGGACCATTAAATAGAGATGACCCACTAATGTGCATATTTGCAGCAGGAGCACTTACACCTAACCCTAATTTACCAGTACTATCGATTCTCATTCTTTCAACATTATTAGTACGAAATGTAAGCCCAGCTGATGCAGCGGAAGCATTATCACTAATAAATGGTGTTGTGCCACTGATTGAACCTAAGATAATACCAGCATCATTTACTCCAGTATTAGTATTTGCTTGAAAAAGAGCAATTGCATTATTATTTTGACCTGTAACATGGAGAAAAGTATATGGAGCTGTTATACCACCAATTCCCACTTTACCAGATTCATTGATAAAAAGACGAGGTGTACTATTCATATTATCAACAAGAGCATAACTACCTTGACTTGCAATTTGTTGAAATGATGATGATACACCCATTGTACTTTTTGTATAATTAATTGTAATATTTAAGGCCATATTACTAACTGACCAACCTGGATAAGCAGCATATTTATAAACATTAAGAGGGAACATATCTGATGTAATGACAGTCATACCTGTTGAATTAATTGTAACAGCACCGCTTGTACCAGCAGCTCCATATGTACTTGTAACTAATCGTACTGCATTTGTACTATCATTAATATATGACCCACCTTCAATGTAACCATAATTTGGGTCTCTATTACCAGTCATACTAATAAAAATACTACTACCAGTTACAAAACCACTTGGTATTGGAATAGTAGCTATTAATACATCGGCTTGAGATACATAATTGTTATTTGTTATAGTTGTGAAAGTAGTAGTATTTGTTGAAGAGGCACCATATTCAATAAATTTCATTTGGTTATTAACTGTAAGGGCTATCGATGTATCTAATGGAGCGTTGCCAATAGTTACTACACCCGATACATTCAAATTAGAAAGAACTGTAGCAGAACCCTGTAAAAATGAACCACCTGATACATTTAATGACGACACACCAGTAACTGCACCTAAAAATTTAGTAGTTCCTGATACATATGCAAGTGATATATCCAAATCCGCTTGATAATTAGGATTTGTTTCTTGTCCTACTGGGATAAAGTAGAATTTCTGATTGCGAGATGACATTAAAGATAGATAGAAATTTATCTTTAATATTATTTTTTTGAAATATTTCGTTTTATAATTTAGTTTTGATATTCGATGAACCATCTTATCAGATTATTTAGTTAGGATAATTAGTAATTGCTATCATTATTTGGTCATTAGCATCTGTTCCCATATTACCTGAATTAGCTCCACTCTTAATAACCTGGCATGTATAAGTATTAGCGGGTAATTGTGTGTTGGTAAGAGCAAGTGTAAAGCCATGTTCCATATGTGTATATGTATTATTAAAGAACTTGTTAAAATTGAATGTATAAGATGTACCACCACCAACAGGAGTAAATATTAATGAAAATTGAGCTAATATTACTGCAGTTGCATAATATGTCAATGTACCTTGAATCATCTTACTATTACTACCTACTGTTATATTACCAGATGTTATACCACTTGACCAAGAACTGCTTTGACTATTAAATATTTGAGTTACATAAAATCCATTATAACCAATTGCACCTGTTGAATTGTTATAAGTTAATACATAATTATTATTACTAGTAGTATTTGCTATACCAGTCATATTAATATTGCTAGATATGTTCAATGTACCAATTACATTAATACTACTATTAGCAGTTATTGGACCTGTAGATATAATACCAGTACTATTACCTAAAGTTAATACCTTTCCTGTAGTACCATCAGTTGATACTGCATCAATATAACCAATTCCTGGTGTCAATCTTAATTGTGTATTTGTAGTATTATTAGCAAGAGCTGTATCTGCAATCCATAATTGACGATTATTTGGACGATTAACCCCAGCTGATATAGCTAGACCATCAGTTGATGTGTAACTACCTGGCATATAATATTCTGCACCTGTAAGAGTTAAATGATATTGTTGTGATGTAGTTTGATTGTATGATTGTATAATACCTTTACTACTTGATGTACCAACATTAAGATTATTCATTAATATTGTTGTACCCATTACATTCAATGTACTACCGTGTGTACTAGCACCAGATAATATACTAGTACCACTAACATGTAATAAAGCAGATGGTGTATCGGTACCAATACCAATATTGTTATTATTATTTGTAATAGTAAGAGCTGGGGTTGATGCATTATAACTGGAAAGAATACCAAACCTACTAATACCATAGTTTTGTAAAGCAAAGTTTGTACTAATATTACTGTTTACTGATGTTTGTGATTGAAATAATATGTTGTTTCTACCAGTTGATAATGACCATCCATCATTATTTCCTTCAAATCTACCAAGTAATTGTAATTGAGTACGACCAAATGAAGATGCATTATTATTGATTCTTACTACTGTGGAACCATCAAATCCACCATTACCTTTAAATTCAGCTGTAAATGGTGCAGTTGCAGCATCAGTAGATGGATTACCACCTACTACTGTGAGATATGATGTAGGATTGGTATTATTAATACCCACATATCCATCAGCACCTATAGTTAAACGTGCATCTGATACACTAGTTGATGTGGAAGCATCTTGTATAGCACTTGTACATAAATGAAGTTTTGCTCGAGTATTATTATTAATAGCCTCAGATATAATTCCTACTTTAGCAGCTGTATTACCACTTGTCATATAAGGATTATTGTAGAAAAATAATGATGCTTGACCATTAATTTCATTCTTACTATTAATACCAATATTACCACCATCTACATGTAACATTTGCATTGGTGTTAATGTACCAATACCTATAGTACCTTCTGGTCTCATTGTTAATAAGGTACGAGTTGTAACATTAGTAGAATTATAATCAGTTGTTTTAAAATCTAATGTATTACCACGACTTGTAATTGAACGTGAATCAGCATATATACCATATCCACTATTATTTTTAAAATTTAATATTGTGGTAGTAGTACTTTCTACTGATACTACACTGAATGTACTATTAACAGTCACATTACCATTCAAATATGAGGTTCCACTTACATTAAGAGTTGATGAAACTGTTGTAGCACCTTGTAAGATTGTACTACCAATCACGTGAAAATTAGATGATGGTGTAACATTATTAATACCAACACTTCCACCTACAGTGGCTGTTAGAACTGGATTATAACCTGTAGTTCTCTGAATATATACATTACCATTAGGAGATGCTGTATCTCCAGTACATAATATTGTATCACCTACACTTGAACCAGATACACCACTATTAGCTGCAGTTACATTAAATAGAGATGTTGATCTACTAGTTTGGTCACTTGAAATTGTAAGACCAGGAAATGATGATACACCATAACCCTTAATAGTTGTGCTACCGACAAATGTTGTTAAACCAGATACATTTAGTGAAGAGTTACAAGTCATACTACCACTTACTACTAATGTAGAATTAGCAGTCATTGCTCCAATAATTAGACTTGTACCGCTAACATGATGTAAGGCCATAGGAGCAGTTGTACCGACACCTATCATACCATTACTATCAATAACCATTTTTGTTGTTGCAAGGCTTCCAATACTACCAGGTGTTTTAGTTTGAAATAATAGACCACCTGGCCAATTAGCAGTGTCATTATTAGCTCCTGCTGCAACATAACCGGCAATACGCCCTAAATCCCACATATTACCAGAACCTGCATTATAGGTAAAACGTAAATCGGGTGCTTCCCATAAACCAGTCGTACCACTTACAAGAGCACTATGAATTTGCATTATACTAGTTGGTGCACTAATACCAACTGCTAGTGTACCCATAATACTAGTTGCACCTGATACATTTAATTTAGATAACATTGTTGTAGCCCCACCAATATTAAAAGTAGAGTTGGCGGAAACCACACCTCTTATTACCATGGTACCATTTACATCTAATAAGGCAGATGGACCACTTATACCAACACCTACATTACCAGTATCAGTAATACGAAATCTTTCAATTGTATCATCATAATTGGCAGAATTTGGAGGTACTGTAAAGAAGGCAATATCAGTTGATTGAATAGCAGAATAATAACTTGGATTATCAAGATATGTTTGTTTATTAATACCAATAATTTTTGCACCGATCTTATCGAGCACAACATCTCTATATGTAGAAAAGATTATTTGATTTCGAGATCTTTCTAAACCATATGTTGTAGTATCAACTGCAGTACCTTCAAAGCCTACTGCACCAATACGTATACTATCATTACCCTTAGCTATATGTAAACTATGAGTTGGTGCAGTAGTACCAATACCTACATTAGCCATTATACTTGTAGTACCACTTACATTTAATGTACTGCCTGTACTAACAGACCCTACAATATTTAGTGTTGAGCCAATTGTACTTGCACCACCTATTATACTAGTACCATTGACATGTAATAATGCTGACATGCTAGTTGTATTTATACCTACCTTACCAGCGCTATCAATAAAAAGACGTGTTGATGGATTACTGGAATTCGTTCCAGCATTTGTTGCTGTCATAAGAGCAAGTGTGGTGGAACCACCTGCAACATGCATACCTTCTATTGCAGCATAATGATTATTATTACCTCCAATACTAATACGTGATGCACCACCATCAGAACCGGATGCACCAGATAATATAGATAATCTTGCATTTGGAATAGTACTAGAATAACTAGTTAATGGCACACTAGTACCAATTCCCACATTACCCATAATAATAGAAGTTCCACTTACATTTAATGTAGATTGAATTGTAGTACTACCTGATATATTGAGAGTAGAAACTAGTGTAGTTGCACCAATTACATTAAGGGTAGAACCGATAGTTGTTGCTCCTTCTAATTTAGTATTACCGCTAACGTGAAGAGTCGCAGATGGAGTTGCTGTTGAGATACCAACATATTGATTTGGATGAATTGAAGGATGATTCAATATTAATGAATTACCGCCAATATTAAAGGGTCTGAGTGTACTACCATCAGTAGAAATACTATCAATATACATACCACTTATACCTGTAAAATTAGAAAAACGTATCATATTATTAGTAGTATTCTTTGTTGCAAATGATGTATCAATAAAACATAATTGACGATTACCAATTCCATTTGTATTATAATAGAACCCTAAACCTCCGCCATTACTATCATCACTAGTTTTTGCAAATAATAAAGCTGGAGTAATACTACTTGAACTTTGTTGATTAATAGTTATATTATTATTAAGGTATGATGTACCGCTAACATATAAGGTTGATAATATAGTTGTTGCATTTGCTAATACTGTTGTACCACTTACATTTAGAGTACTATTAGTACTAACTGAGCCACCTAATATTGTTGTACCGCTAACATGTAACATTGCATCTGGAGTAGTAGTACCAATACCAACTAAACCACCAGAAGTTAATGTCATTGGAACAGTAGTAGTAAGATCATTTAACAAGAATTGCATATTACCACCTATTACTGCAATACCATATTGTGATACACCATTTGATTTATAAATAATGTCACCTCCTGTACCACTTGACCCATCCAGTACAATACGAGCATAATCACTTCCAGTATTCTTAAATCTAGCCAATATGCCTGCTGAATTCATAATATCAAGTGGACAACTTGGTGAAGTTGTACCCATACCAATATAATTAGTTGTACGTTTAATAAAGAGTGGTGTAGTATTCACATCTGTAGAACCTTGATTAGTCATAACTGCATAACCATCATTTGTCTCATCATAACCAGCTGCTACATATGGTACGGGATTACCAGAATTATAATGTGCAACCATATTAGTTGTACCACCTGTACCCAATATAGATACTTTTCTGGTTGTTATAGGATTAGTTGTACCAATTCCCACATTACCATTAGTATTAATATACATACGATAGCCACCATTAACACCAAATGCTAATGCTGAACCATTTTCAGCATATAAATCAAATTGTGTTGTTGTTGCATAACCAATATAACCTTGACGATTAGTATTTGATAATTTAAATTCAATAAAACCTGTGTGGGTACTATCATTAGTTGGTAGTATCACTGTATATCCACCATTTGCTATGGCGCCAGAGTTAACAATATTTAGGGCAGCTGCATTTATAGTACCTCGAACATCTAAAAGAGAAATGGGATTTGTAGTACCAATACCCATACTACCATTATTAGCAATTCTAATACTTTCACTCCCATTAGGCATAAATCTAATCACACTATTAGTACCAGCATCATTACCAAAATCAAGAGACCCTGATATACCTGAAAGAAATGCACGTGAGACTGAATTAGTAAGATAAATCTTGGGATTACTATTATTAATATCTAAAAATGTTTGAGGATTGCTTGTACCAATACCAAGATAACCATTTTCATCCAACCTCATTTTTTCTGTTGATGGTGAGATACCAGTACTAAAAAATAATCTACCTGCACCACCACTCTTAATATCTACACCAATACGGACACGATCATTTGAATCAGCTGCATCACCTCCATGTCCAAAACCTATCCACCATTTATCATCCGCACTATTACCATATGATGTTAATTTAAGATTACCAATTCCCGCATTAGAATAACTATAAATACTAGTTCTAGTGGATAATGTGCCACCAATATAGGCAGTACCTTGTATGGTGGTATTACCACTGATATTCAAACTAGATACTCCTGTAATTGGACCTTGTAATGTAGTATTACCACTTACATTAAATGATGAAAGAGCTGTAGTTGGATTCTTAAAACTGGAAAGGTTAGTAAGTGTATTAGCAAGAGTGTTAAATTGTGTTTGTACAGATGATGTAGCATCAAGATAATTTAATGTTGTAGTAGTAATACCTGATGGTGCCATATATCCAGATGAATCTGATACCAATACTTTATTAGAACCACTGCTAGTCATATTGCCAGCACCTACTTTAGTTTTGAACCAAGTTTGTGATGTAGTCATATACATTTGAGATGTAGTTATATCTAATGATGATGCAAATGTACCACCATTTAATAAATCAATAGCAAAATAACCATTCTGGGAAGCTGTATTAACACCACCGAATGTTCTTGCATATGATACTTGACTATTAATATCTCCAGGAGATACTGAATAACTCATATAACTTCTATCAGTTGCATTCAATTTTGCAATATTAAATACAGTATCAGTATAACTTCCTACGTCAAGAGTATATTCTGGATTATTATTATTAATACCAAAATTACCAGATTGGTTAATATACATTCTACTCTTACTATTAAGATTATCATATATATTATATGTTCCTTGTGTTGATATTTGTTGAAATGAAGAACTGATGGTATTTGAACTATATTCCATTAATTTAATCATATTATTAACTGTAAGAGCTGTAGCTGGATCAACTGGAATATTATTACCAATAATAGTTACACCAGAAACACTTAATATAGATAAAACAGTTGTTGCTCCTTGTAAAGTACTATTTCCACTTACATTAAGAGTTGAGTTGAGAGTAGTATTGCTTTGTAAATGTGTCATACCACTTACATTCAACTGTGATATTAGAGTAACATTGCCAAGTAAACTAGTTTGTCCCGATACATTAAGAGATGATAATATGGTTGTATTTCCTTGGATTGTTGCCATTCCACTAACATTAAGTCGGGACATTAATGTAGTATTACCAAGTAAACTGGATTGCCCCGATACATTAAGACTTGAAAGCAATGTAGTTGACCCTTGATGTGTTGTTACTCCACTAATATTGAGACTTGATAGTAGAGTAACATTACCAAGTAAACTAGATTCACCTGATACATTAAGAGTTGAAAGCATTGTAGTTGCACCTTGTTGTATTGTTACTCCACTTATATTAAGACTTGCTACCATTGTTGTATTACCAAGTAAACTAGATTCTCCTGAAACATTAAGAGTTGAGAGTAATGTAGTATTACCTTGGATTGTTGTCATACCACTTACATTAAGTTGACTGACTAGAGTTGTATTTCCTAGTAAAGTAGTCTTACCACTTACATTAAAACGAGAAACTGCAGTCATATTACCTTGTAAAGTTGTCATACCACTTACAGTTAATTGTGATGCAACTGTAGTATTTCCTAGTAATGTGGTCGTACCCGATACATTGAGAGTAGATGATAATGTAACATTACCTTGTAATGAGGTTATACCACTTACATTTAATTGAGATTCCATAGTAACAAAACCAACTAATGTTGACTCTCCACTTACATTTAATTGAGATACAAGAGTAACATTGCCAAGTAAACTGGTTTGACCTGATACATTAAGAGTTGAAAGCAATGTAGCTGACCCTTGATGTGTTGTTACTCCACTAATATTGAGACTTGATAGTAGAGTAACATTACCAAGTAAACTAGATTCACCCGATACATTAAGAGTTGAAAGCAATGTAGTTGCACCTTGTTGTATTGTTACTCCACTTATATTAAGACTTGCTACCATTGTTGTATTACCAAGTAAACTAGATTCTCCTGAAACATTAAGAGTTGAGAGTAATGTAGTATTACCTTGGATT